>QWCQ01000085.1_pt1 | contig 99141 bp, 86 predicted proteins | sample 1972701 | NCBI WGS metagenome assembly QWCQ01 (sample SAMN09866704, study PRJNA288562) | Human gut metagenome isolate pre4_stool, whole genome shotgun sequencing... | reverse complement strand
AAACCGTCCCTACAGAAGCATCTCGGAGCGCAGCGTCAGCCTCGTGAGATGCTGCCAACAAGACGGGAACACCTGCATCGGCAGCGAGGAGCGCAGAGGAGAGTTTAGAGGCCATTCCGCCCGTCCCCAGCGCACCTCCGTCGCCCGCTTCCACTCCATCAATAACAGCAGGGTGGGCAACCTCGGGGATAAAGGTGGCATTGCCCTGACGAGGATCAGAATCATAAAGACCATCTACGTCAGACAACAGAACTAGCGCATCGGCAGACACCAAATGTGCCACTAGAGCCGCAAGCCGATCATTGTCGCCAAAGCGAATCTCGTCCGTCGCAACCGTGTCGTTTTCGTTGATGATGGGAACACCATGCAGCAGGCGAATTCGATCCAGAGTATTCTGCGCATTCCGAGCCCGATCGCGCTTTCCTAAGTCACTCGCGGTCAACAGCACCTGTGCCACCGTGCGCCCATATCGGTCGAAGGACTCTCCCCACGCTTTCGCAAGTTCCACCTGCCCAACCGCAGCAGCAGCCTGTTTGGTGGCAATGTCCCGTGGACGCTTATGCAGTTTGAGAGGGGTAATACCGGCAGAGATTGCACCCGACGAGACCACGAAAACATCGGATCCAGCACTCATGCGCTCTTCCAGCACCGTCGCCAGCTTATCGAGCTTGTCGCGATCTAACCCGCCATCGGGATGGGAGATAGACGATGACCCAATTTTGACGACCACACGACGTGCCGTGCGGATCGCCTCCCGGGTAGGTGAGGACAACACACGTTGCTGCGTGGCGGGATCCAGGGAGGAGGAAGCCTGCTGGGGCACGGACTGCGAACCGGACATTCTTTTCTACCAGGTACTTTCGTCGTTCATATCGGAGTCTTCATCGGCAAGACCGTGGCGAATACGCTTCGCATGGCGACGTTCCTTCGCACTCACTCGCGTGTTGTGGTCCAGGCGAACGTCGGTACCACGGCCAGTGGGTGTCATGTCGACACCGGCCAGAGTGCTGGGCTCCCAATCGAAGCACACGTCCCCAATAGTGACGGAACAACCTGGAACTGCTCCAGCTTCCGCCAGTGCCTCTTCCACCCCCAACTTCGCCAACCGGTCCGCCAGGAACCCCACTGCCTCATCATTATCAAAAGCAGTCTGCGCCACCCAGCGAGCCGGCTTTACACCGTCCACAATGAACCCACCGGCGATTTCCGGGTCGCGAACAATACGGAAACTATCGTCTTCCTTCATCTGCGGACGTACGTAGACGCGTTTCTCCTGCTCCACCGGATGCTCTTCACGATAGGTTTGGACCATTTCGGCGAGGGCGAAGGAGAGTTCCTTCAGCCCTTCTCGGCTCACCGCGGAGATCTCGAAGACAGGCCAGCCACGCGCAGTGAATTCGTCCTTAACGAACTCGGCAAGTTCCTTTGCTTCGGGAACGTCGACTTTATTGAGCACGACGATGCGGGGACGATCAGCCAGGTCTCCCAACCCCATGTCGCCCTCGAGGGCAGGTTGATAGGCGGCCAATTCGGCTTCCAGGGCATCCACATCACTCACTGGGTCCCGTCCAGGGTCCAAGGTGGCACAGTCGACAATGTGGGCGAGCACCGCAGTGCGTTCGATATGACGGAGGAAGTCGAGACCCAGCCCACGCCCTTCAGCGGCGCCGGGGATCAAGCCGGGAACATCGGCAATAGTGTAGGTGATGTCACCGGCAGTCACCACCCCCAAGTTCGGCTGCAGAGTGGTGAAGGGGTAGTCTGCAATCTTCGGTTTGGCAGCGGAAAGCACACTAATGAGCGACGATTTTCCAGCTGATGGGAATCCCACCAGACCCACATCGGCCACAGATTTTAGCTCAAGTACCACATCGCAGCTTTCACCTTCTTCACCCAGCAGGGCAAAACCGGGAGCTTTGCGGGTTTTGGAGATCAGTGCAGCGTTACCTAGGCCACCATTGCCACCTTTGGCGACGATGAACTCGGTTCCGGCACCAGTGAGGTCCGCCAGTAACTCACCATCCGGGGTGGTGACGACAGTTCCATCGGGTACTTTGAGAACAAGGTCGGCGCCTTGTGCTCCATTACGGTTGGAGCCCATGCCCGGCTGTCCCTTTTCCGCTTTTGCGTGCGGGCTGAAATGGAAGTCAAGCAGGGTATGAACTTGGGGGTCAACGACGAGGACGACGTCACCACCGCGCCCCCCGTTTCCACCGTCTGGCCCACCGAGTGGCTTAAACTTCTCGCGGTGGACGGAGGCACAACCGTTTCCGCCGTGGCCGGCGGCAACATGTAGGGTTACTCGGTCGATGAAGCGTGCCATCGTCTTCTCCGTTATGTGGATGGTTAGGCGTCTCTTTTGAGATATACAGCAAGGGCGGGCTTGGGTGTTGTTGCCCAGCCCGCCCCTGTTGAAAAAGATGTGGTGAGGTTTCTTAGGCCTCTGCCTCGGCAGGAACGATGTTCACCATCTGACGGCCACGCTTGGTGCCGAATTCGACGGCGCCGGCAGCGAGAGCGAAGAGGGTGTCGTCCTTGCCACGTCCGACGTTGACGCCGGGGTGGAAGTGGGTGCCGCGCTGGCGGACCAGGATCTCGCCTGCGTTGACGAGCTGACCACCGAAGCGCTTCACACCGAGGCGCTGGGCATTAGAGTCGCGGCCGTTGCGCGAGCTAGATGCACCTTTCTTATGTGCCATTTGCTTCTCCTTAAAGGAATTTCGGTGTTACTTGATGCCGGTGATCTTCAGCACGGTGAGCGGCTGACGATGACCCTGGCGCTTCTGGTAACCGGTCTTGTTCTTGAATTTGCGGATGCGAATCTTCGGACCCTTGGTCTGCTCGACAATTTCAGCAGCCACGGAGATGTTGTCAACATCCGAAGTTACGGTAGAGCCATCAACGACGAGGACCGGGGAAAGCGAGACCGCAGTGCCCGGCTCTCCCTCGATCTTCTCGACCTTGACGAGGTCACCTTCGGCAACCTTGTACTGCTTTCCGCCGGTCTTGACGATCGCGTACATCGGAGGGCGTCCCCTTAAAAGTGTTGTTTCTTCTCGAACAACCGGATGGCTATTCGACTGGACTAGTTTCTTGCCACTGGCGGGAGAGTTAGGTTTCCTCACTGGGCACTCCAATAGTGCATCAGAGCAGCTGTTGACGTGAGTATTCACCCGTTGAATGGCGACCTGTCAAGATTACTCGTTTTAACAGGCGGAAATCAAACTGACTAGGAAGAGCGAGTGGCACGGCGACGTACGCGTCGTGGCGCCTTTTCCTCCACACTGGCATTTACCGCCACTGGAACAGCTGCTAGCACGCCGGAGACCACTTCTTTCCTCTCCGCGGGAGCCGCCGATACCGCATGTGCGGTAGCCGAACCGGCTGCCTGGGTGGCACGACGTGCTCCGCGACGCCTGCGAGGAGTTGCTGTCTCTGGGACCGCCACCTCGGCTACCGACGGCAAGGATGAAGGTGCGATCCCCGCTGGGCGAGAGAGCTCAGCATCGCGTGCCGAAGTGGGCGCCTCTGCAGGGCGTGCATCCTTGGCATCACTCTGTTGGCTCGCTTTCTGGCCTTCCTTCTTCCCCGATTTCTTGTCTGAGCGCTCACCTTGAGGGCGGTCCGCTGCAGTCTCAGTAGAGGCTGTGCTGTCGGAGGGAGTGGCAGCTTCCGCACTCTCGCCCTCGGCAGACAGGTCTGCCTCATCGTTGTGTTGTTCGGGGCGGGTGCCATGCCGGCGTCCGCGCCGACGGCGCCGCCGTGCAGTAGGTTCTTTGGACTCATCGGCGGTGTCTGCAGCAACAGCATTATTTGCTGCGTTGCTCGTCGCTGCCGACTCTGCTTCAGCGTTCACAGTTACCGTCTGCTGGCTGTCCTGCTCGCCACTCTCGCTGGCAATGGAGTCTAGCTGGGATGTGTCAGCGGTGACCTGGGGTGTGGTGTCTGTGACAGTGGAACCCTCATCCTTCTTCCGACCCATCGCCTTCATCATGGGATGCTCGCTGGGGTTGGGGCCCTGATGGTCTTTACCACCGTTGCCCCCCTTAGACGACATGTCCTTATCAGCGGAGTCCTTGTCCTTCGACTTTCCGCCCTTTGCCGTCTCGTCCTTCTCCTGCTTGTCCGCATTGCGGCCCTTGCGACGTCGCCCACCGCGCAGATCTTCTGCGTTGTTACCACTGGTGATGGACTCCACCGGATCCTCTTGCAGGATGTAGCCGGTGCCGGAGCAGTGCTGACATGGCTTCGAGAATGCCTCAAGCAGGCCAGTACCCAGGCGTTTGCGAGTCAGCTGGACGAGACCCAGGCTGGTAACTTCGGAAACCTGGTGGCGGGTACGGTCGCGGCCGAGCGCTTCCCGGACACGACGCAGCACCAGATCCCGGTTCGATTCCAGCACCATATCAATGAAGTCGATAATGACAATGCCGCCAATGTCGCGTAGTCGCAGCTGGCGTACAATTTCTTCAGCGGCTTCAAGGTTGTTTCTGGTGACGGTCTCTTCCAGGTTTCCACCCGAGCCCGTGAACTTACCGGTATTGACGTCGATAACCGTCATGGCTTCAGTGCGGTCAATGACGAGAGTACCGCCAGAAGGCAGCCACACTTTCCGATCAAGAGCCTTAGCCAGCTGCTCGTCGACACGGTAGGCCTGGAAGACATCCACTCCCGTGTTCTCCCAACGTTCCAGCCGTTGTTCCAGCTGTGGTGCCACCTTCTGGACATAACGAGTGATGGTCTCCCAGGCACGCTCCCCTTCCACCACGAGCTTCTTGAAGTCATCATTGAAGAGGTCCCGCACAACCTTTACCAACATGGTGGGTTCTTCATGCAGGGTGCGAGCCTTGCCGTCAGCTTTCTGCTGAGCTTCCTCGGCGGCCTGCTGTACCGACAGCCACTGTTGATGCAGCATGTCGATATCGCGCTTGAGGTCCTCCTCCGAGGCCCCCTCAGCAGCAGTGCGAATTATCACCCCGGTGTCACCGGGAACAATATTTTTGAGAATGCCTTTCAGGCGCTTGCGCTCCGTATCGGGCAACTTACGGGAAATTCCGGCGCTGCTTCCGTCCGGCACGTACACCAGGTAACGTCCAGCCATTGAGATCTGGGTCGTCAGACGCGCACCCTTATGGGCAATAGGGTCCTTGGAAACCTGCACCAGCACCATATCGCCAGTCGAGAGAGCCTGCTCGATCTTTCGGGACTTGCCTCCCAGTCCAGCAGCAGCCCAGTTCACCTCCCCGGCGTAGAGCACCGCGTTGCGACCTCGTCCGATGTCGATGAAGGCAGCTTCCATGCTGGGCAGTACATTTTGTACGCGGCCCAGGTAGATATTGCCCACCATGGATGCTTGACTGTCGGAAGTGACGAAGTGCTCGACCAGAATGTTGTCTTCCAACACTCCCACCTGGGTGGTAACTCCTGGGTGGTCGGACCGCTCCTTCTCCCGCACTACCATGGTGCGTTCGACAGATTCACGGCGCGCAAGGAACTCAGCCTCGCTGAGTACAGGGATGCGGTTGCGAGCGTTGTCACGTCCTTCACGACGGCGCTGACGCTTGGCTTCGAGCCGGGTAGAGCCGGAAATGCCCTGGACTTCGTCCGAGCCGGAGGTACGGCGACGGCGGGTGCTGCCGCGTTCATGCACTACCGTGTTCGGTGGATCGTCCTCTGTATTGTCGTCGGTATCGACATCGCTGCGGCGACGACGCCGGCGACGCCGGTGAGTTGAGGAAGCGTCCTCTCCCCCATCGTCTGCGGCCTCGGCGTCCCCAGCATCAGTTGCCGTGGAGGCATTCTCCTCCGGTTCGGCAGGAGAAGCCTGCTTGTGCATCTTTTTCTTGTCGCCCGATCGTCCGCTCTTGGAGCCAGATTGGGCGGTGTTGTCTGCCCGGTCGGTGGTGTCCGCGTCGCTCGTGCTGTCCTCCGCCGAGTCTTCGGCGCTATCAGAGTCATCACCACGCCCACGGCCACGGCCTCGTCGTCCGCGGCGACGGCGTCGGCGAGCAGAGGACGAACTCTCGTCATCACTGTGCCGGGAGTCGTTCTCTTCCTGGTCTGCGGTGTCCTTCTCACCGGACTCATCCCTGCCCATATCCTGGGCGGTGACTACGATAGGCGCAGTTGCCTGCAGCATGGCGTTCACGGCGAAGGGGTTCGCGACAGCACCGGTGGTGAAGGGATCTTGCGGGAGCGGAGTCGTCATAGGTTCGGCATGCTCGGCCGCAATAAAAGGGTTCATGAACGGGCTAGCTGTTGCCGAAGCGGCATCCGCCGTATCGTCCGTCGCAGATGCAGAAGGTTCCGACTCAAATGCGGTGGTGGCGGCATCGTCAGCTGGTACGGGTTCTGCGGGTGTGTCGGCGAGTAGGGTGGCCACGAATTGGGCAGCAAAGTCAGACGTCACGCTGGACTGAGCAGATGTGACGGTGACGCCTTGCTGGGCAAGCGCGGCAATCAGTTCTTTTGACACCATGCCCAGGCGCTTAGCGAGGACGTGGACACGGATTTTCTGAGGTAAGTCTGCAAGTACAGCTTCTACCGTGGTGCTTTCTGGCAGCACACTATCTCCTTTACCTCCGGGCGCATCGGTACCGAGCGGCCACACAGAGGGGTGTATTGAAATATCGGATGGTCTCTTGGCCCAGTCGGCTGCAGTTCAGCTGCCATAAGCAGTGGTCGTCGGGGTGTGACGCTGCGCCGTTTCCAGGCGACGCCAGACACGGAAGGGAAACGCGGCTCGCCCCGAAAGGCGGCGCTGACACCTTAGAAATGTGATTGGCGACTCCCCTATTGTGTCACACAATGCCCCAATACACCGAAGCCGGCGCAAAAACGTCGAAACGTTCTCTACACCGGCTTCACACGGGAGATCTGATTGTGAGGGAAAAAGAAACGATTGAGAGTTGTTAGTCGAGCGGAAAATCCGGGAACCACGTGGAAATCTCCCGCTTAGCAGACTCTGGTGAGTCCGAGCCATGAACCAGGTTTTCACGGGTGATAAGGGCGTAATCACCGCGGATAGATCCGGCCGCGGCCTTGGCAACGGGGTCAGTTCCGCCGCACAGCTGGCGCCAGGCGGCAATGGCAGACGGGCCTTCCAAAACACCAGCAACAACCGGTCCAGAGGTGATGAAGTCCACCAGTGGCTGGTAAAAGTCCTTACCTTTGTGTTCGGCATAGTGCTGTTCGGCTAGCTCCTCCGAAACGTGGCGGAGCTCAAGGGCCGCAATCGTGAGGCCCTTGTTCTCAATGCGGCGAAGAACTTCGCCTACCAAGCCGCGCTTCACACCGTCCGGCTTGATCATAAAGAAAGTCTGTTCTGTCATATGCATATAGTAACGGAAAGCGGGTTATTCCCTAATAATCCGCGCTTCATCACTCATCCACAAGACATTCCTGAGCACCAGCCTAACGTGCAACAATGCTGTACTTCTCAGTTGTCCGATGGTGATTCGTCACCGTGTCGACACGTGCTGTCCAACGGAAGTTTAAGCAGGGGCTTTGCGGAATAGTGAGCGAGCTTCTCCCGCCGTCACCACACTGCCGGTAACAATGACCCCAGCCCCGCTCATCACACCATTCTCATCAATGCTCTCGGCTTCTACAGTCGCAAGAGCAATCGCATCCGCGAGGGTCGGCGCGGTATCAATCTGCTCGGCGTCAAAGACCTGCCGAGCGATTTCTGCGAGATCCTCAACTGGGAGGGTTCGCGGGCTGCTGTTGGTAGTAAGGATGACTTTGTCCAGTACCGGTTCCAGCGCCTCGAGAATGCCCCGGGCATCTTTATCGCCCAGAATGGCCAGTACACCCACTAACCGGTTGAACTCGAAGCACGTGTCGAGGGCGCGTGCGAGTGCCTTTGCCCCATGCGGATTGTGGCAGGCATCAAGCAACACGGTAGGAGCGGTACGCACACGCTCCAGCCGTCCAGGTGACTGAACCGCCTGAAATCCATTGTGCACTGCCTGGTCGTAGAGGGGCTTTTCGTAACTGGCCCCATAGAATGCCTCTACCGCCGCCAATGCCACTGCCGCATTCTCCGCCTGGTGCTCACCGTAGAGAGGCAGGAAAATGTCGTCATAGCTGCCGGAGAGACCCTGGATAGAGATCAGCTGGCCTCCCACGGCCGGCTGGCAGGCGGACACTTCAAACTCCAGCCCTTGCCGGGCAACCACCGCATTCGCCTGCACTGCCTGTTCCAGCAGAACATGCAGTGCGGTGGGTTCTTGGTGGGAGATGACGGCAACAGTCCCGTGCGGATTGTGAGGGGTGTTTTCCCCCTCAGTGGGCTTAATGATGCCCGCCTTCTCTGCGGCGATCTTCTCGATAGTGTCGCCCAGGTAATCCATGTGATCCATGCCGATCGGGCAGACAACCGCCACTTCGGCACGTGCCACCGACGTCGCATCCCAGCGTCCGCCCATCCCCACTTCTGCCACGACAACATCTACGGGAGTATCGGCGAAGCAGCAGTAGGCCATCGCGGTAAGCACTTCGAACTTGGTCATGCGTGGTCCGCCCTGCTCCACTGACCAGGCATCAACCATCTCGACGAAAGGTTTAAGGTCCTGCCATACCTCAACGTAACGGCGAGGGCTGATGGGGACACCGTCGACGCTAATGCGCTCGGTGGCAATCTGCAGGTGGGGGCTGGTGGTACGTCCCACTCGCTGACCCATGGCCCGCAGTAGGGCGTCAATCATGCGGGCTGTGGAGGTCTTTCCGTTGGTACCTGCCACTTGGATAACCGGCGCAGCCTGTTCCGGATGGCCCAACATATCCATCAACCGCTCCATACGGGAGAGGTCGGGTGCAATCTGTCGTTCTCCCCACCGGGTATCGAGTTCTGCCTCCACGGCAGCCAGGGCGGCAAAGTCCTCCGCGGAGGGTTTCTCTACCTGGTAGCTGCTGGGATCGTCTTCCTCGTCGTAGACGGTGAGGTCCGGGATGCTGTCACCGGTGTCGATGTCGATACGCCCGGTATAGTCACCGTACAGGTCCTCCCCCGAAATACTGTCGGTGTCGTCAGAGTCTTCCCCCACATGCGCCAAGTTGTAGGCGTCCAGAGCTTGAGCCAGCGCATCCATTTGTTCTTCGTCAAATTGGGAGAGGAGGTCCCGCAGATTCTGTTGAACCTCCGGTGTGAGCACGCCGTCTTCGTCCAGGAGCGGATTAAGACGCCGCAGCCCGAACGGGGCTTCAGGGTTGAACTCGTCATCATCCCCGTCAGACGCCTGGTCGACGATGCGTTCGGCAGCCGCCGCCAACGCGTCGAGATTGAGTCCCGACTCCCGGAACACGTATTCGGCGAGGGCATCAGCCGAGTCTGCTTCTTCTGTCGCTGCTACACGGGCAACCTCGTCAGCGTCGGCGAACTTACCCCCTGTCTGGCAGGCGCATGGCTCGTCTCGGTTCTGCTCATGGGCATGTCCTGCCATGAGGTTGCGATAGGCTTCTGCCTCCGGTAATGCAGCAGGGTTACCAGCGCGGAGGGAGGCTAGTGGATCATCGGCGTTGTAGACGTCACGATAGTTGAGGTTCTTCGGCAGATCGCTCATCGTTCTATGCTCCTCTAGGCAGTGGCGGTTCGCTTTATGTCCGGACAGTATGGTTAGTGCCCCGGTGTGGATCCGGGGCAGCTAACGTAGCACTGTTCTGCTGGGTAGGCCTTACTTACGGGCTGGCAATGCTGCTAGGCGTTCGGTCAGGCGGGCAACTTCTGCTTCTGCAATCTCGCGGCGAGCCTTAATCTTGTCCACAACCACAGCCGGAGCCTTATCGAGGAAGTTCTGGTTGCCCAGTTTCTTTCCGGTGGTGTCGAGTTCTTTCTGAGCTGCTGCCAGATCCTTCTCGATACGTTTCCGTTCGGCTTCAACATCGACGGTATCGGAAGTGTCAAGCTCTACTACCACGGTGGCACGGGAGAGTCGGACTTCCAGCGAGGCGGTGGCGTTGAAGTCCGTGGCAGGCTCTTCTAGTCGAGCGAGTGAACGAACGGCTGCAACTTGGTTCTCGAGATCGGCCGCTTCGGCGACGCCCACCAGGCGGGCGGGAACCCGCTGGGACGGCTTGACACCTTGATCGGCGCGGAAACGACGGACCTCGGTGACGAGTTTCTGCAGGTCTGTGATGCGCTGCAGGGCAGTCTCGTCGAGTTTCGCGGTGTAGGCGCCAGGCCACTCTGCGACCACCAGTGATTCCTCCCCAGTAAGGGTGGTCCACAATGCCTCGGTAACGAAGGGCATGACTGGGTGCAGGAGGCGCAGCAGGGTGTTCAGCACATGGCCGAGTACGACGCGGGTCGCGGGGGCGCTAGGCAGGTTATCCTCGGGGCGCCCCAGCTGGGCCTTGGCCAGCTCCAGATACCAGTCGCAGAACTCGTCCCAGGTGAAGTGGTAGAGCGCCTCGCAGGCTTTGGAGAACTCGTAGGCTTCCAGACCAGAGTCTACGTCGGCTCGCACCTGTTCGAGACGGTCAAGGATCCAGCGGTCCGCATCCGTGAGCTCAGCACGGTCTGGCAGCTCCCCTACTTCGGCACCATTCATGAGAGCAAAGCGGGTGGCGTTGAAGAGCTTGGTGGCGAAGTTGCGGCTGGCTTGGCAGTTGTCATCGCCCACCGGAATGTCAGCACCGGGGTTGGCGCCACGGGCGAGAGTGAAGCGCAGGGCGTCTGCTCCGAAGCGTTCTACCCAGTCGAGGGGGTCAATGCCATTGCCGAGGGACTTAGACATCTTGCGGCCGTGCTCATCACGCACCAGACCGTGGAGAAAGACATCGGTGAAGGGAATGGGGCCGATGTCACCAGCGTCCTTGCCGGTGGCACCTTCTTTACCGACGAAGGTAGCGAACATCATCATGCGAGCAACCCAGAAGAAGAGGATGTCGTAGCCGGTAACGAGGACGTTCGTAGGGTAGAAGCGTTGGATATCTTCTGTACGGTCGGGCCAGCCGAGCGTGGAGAAGGGCCAGAGCCCGGAAGAGAACCAGGTGTCGAGCACATCTGGATCTTGTTCCCAGCCGGCCGGGGGCTCGTCGTCGGGGCCACAGCAGACGATTTCGCCATCGGGACCATACCAAATGGGAATACGGTGGCCCCACTTCAGTTGGCGAGAAATGCACCAGTCGTGCATATTGTCGACCCACTCAAACCAGCGAGGTTCTTGGGAAGCAGGGTGGATGGTGGTGAGTCCGTCGCGTACGGCGTCGCCAGCCATGGTGGCCAGGTCCTCCACTTTGACGAACCACTGCAGAGAGAGACGTGGTTCGATGGCTTCGCCGGAGCGCTCAGAGTGGCCGACGGAGTGAACGTAGGGCCGCACTTCCTTGACGATGCGGCCTTGTTCACGTAGTGCTTCGGTGAGCGCAGGGCGGGCGTCTTCGCGGCTCAGGCCGTCAAAGCGCGTGCCAGTATTGGCAATGTGGGCGGTAGCATCCATGATGTTGATCATGGGGAGGTTATGCCGCTGCCCCATGGCGAAGTCATTGGGGTCGTGCGCGGGGGTAATCTTGACTGCGCCAGTGCCGAATTCCATGTCGACGTAGTCGTCGGCAATGACAGTAAGGGTAAGATCGTCGCGTAACGGGTGCGGGAACACCTTACCCACCAGGTGCTGGTAGCGTTCGTCGTCGGGGTGGACGGCGATGGCGACGTCACCCAGCATGGTTTCGATACGAGTGGTGGCTACGACCAAGCTGTTGCCCTCTACTGGCTTTCCGTCTGCGCCAATCTCGCCGTAGGCAAAGTACACCAGTTCCCCTTCATCATCGGAGTATTTCACTTCGATGTCGGAAACGGCGGTTTGCAGCACCGGAGACCAGTTGACGAGTCGCTCGGCACGGTAGATATAGCCGGCATCGTAGAGGCGCTTGAAAATGGTTTGGACGGCGCGGGATAGCCCTTCGTCCAGAGTGAAGCGTTCGCGTTCCCAGTCGAGGCCGTCACCGATAGCACGCATCTGGGTACCGATCAGGCCACCGTATTCGCTCTTCCATTCCCACACCTTCTCCACAAATTCTTCGCGGGTGAGGGCATGGTAGTCGATGCCTTGGTCAGCGAGCTGCCGCTCTACCTTGGATTGAGTGGCGATTCCGGCGTGGTCCATGCCGGGGAGCCAGAGCACCTCGTAGCCTTGCATTCGCTTGCGGCGGCAGAGGGCATCCATGAGGGTGTGGTCGAGGGCGTGGCCCATGTGGAGTTTGCCGGTGACGTTGGGGGGTGGCAGCACAATGCTGTAGGGAGGTTTATTGCTATTGATGTCAGCGTGGAAGTATCCGGCGTCTACCCACCGTTGGTACATGCTGGGCTCGACGGCGCGGGGATCCCACGATTTGGGGAGCTCGCCGGAGCGATCAACGGAGGTGGAAGGGGCATTCTGAGCGGAGTTTTCTACACTGGTCACGCTTGCAAGTTTAACGGTTTGCAGGGCTGCTTTCGAACTGGGGGCGCACGGGCGGCATGGCAGAGAAAAAGAGATGCACCCGGTGTGGGTACCGGGTGCATTCCAGGAGTTAATGGGCGGTCGGAAAACCGCGGTTGGCGACTAGTCGAGCAGGCCGAGTTCCTTGACTGCGGCGCGCTCCGCTTCGAGGTCGTCAGCGCTGATCTTCATGCGCTCAGCCTGTGCAGCGGAGATTTCCAGGCCCTCGACACGGTTCCAGTTGGTGCCGTCGGAGGTGCAGGGGACGCCGTACATGAGGCCCTCGGGGATGCCGTAGGAGCCGTCGGAGGGGAGGGCAACGGTAACCCAGTCGCCTTCGGCGGTGCCCTGGTACCAGTCACGCATGTGGGTGATGGCGCCGGTGGCGGCGGAGGCGGCGGAGGAGGCACCGCGAACCTCGATGATGGCGCCGCCACGCATGGCTACCCTGGGGATGAATTCGTCGGCAAGCCAGGCATCGTCAAACTTGTCGGCGGCTGCTTCACCGTTCACCTTGAGGTAGGTGACGTCGGGGAACTGGGTGTTGGCGTGATTGCCCCACACGGTCATGTTGGTGAGGGCATCGACCGGAACGTCGAGCTTCTTGGAGGCCATGGAGAGGGCGCGGTTGTGGTCGAGGCGCATCATGGCGGTGAAGCGGTCGTTCGGTACGTCCGGGGCGTAGTGGTTGAGGATGAGGGCGTTGGTGTTGGCGGGGTTGCCAACTACGAGGGCGCGGATGTCATCTGCGGCGTGGTTGTTGATGGCTTCGCCCTGCGGCTTGAAGATGGCGCCGTTTGCAGCGAGTAGGTCGGCACGGTCCATACCCTTACCGCGTGGGCGGGCACCTACCAGGAAGGCAGTGTTAGCACCGTCGAAGGCCTGGTTGGCGTCATCGTAGATGTTGATGCCAGCGAGGAGCGGGAAGGCGGAGTCGTCAAGCTCCATGGCGACGCCTTCAGCAGCCTTGAGGGCCGGGGTGATCTCCAGGAGGTTCAGTTCGACGGGCTGGTCGGGGCCGAAAACGGCGCCTTCAGCGATGCGGAACAGCAGGGAGTACGAGATATTGCCGGCGGCACCGGTGACGGTGACCTTCTTGGGCTGAGTCATCTTCGGAAACACGTCCTTTCAGGATCCGAACTATGTTTTGTCGTCGATCAGTGGACTCACCTGGTGAGGGTGGAGTCACGCGGTTCTAGTGTCTCACCATCTTGGATGGTTTGCTAAGCGTCGTCGGAGGTGACCGACCTGAAATTGTGGGAAAAACCACATCGTCGCTTGGCATGACCAATGTTACCGCAGGTCACACAAGTATTTTCTGGTTTGGTGACGGGTTCGTGAACATTGAATATGCCCTACTGAACACCTTTTGTGAGGAACAACACAGCCCACTGCGCGCGGGGCAAAACCCGGCTGCAGTGGGCTGGTGAAACTACTATGAGGGCGGCTACCCGACGTTTTTCTCGATGGAGGTAATGTCGAGGCGTTGAATATGCGGAGCGGTCTTGTCCCGAACAGTTTCTTGGGTGATGGTGACCTTTTCCACGTCCTCTGCCGAGGGGATTTCGAACATTATCGGCATGAGGACTTCTTCCATGATGGCACGCAGACCGCGCGCACCAGTGGAGCGTTCCAATGCTTGATCCGCCAAAGCGTCCACGGCTTCGTCGGTAAACTCCAGTTCTACCCCATCCATCTCAAAAAGCTTCTGATACTGCTTGACCAGCGCATTTCGTGGCACAGTAAGAATAGCTTTAAGGGCATCCTTGTCGAGGGGCTCGACGGAGCCGACGACGGGAAGACGGCCGATGAATTCGGGGATAAGCCCAAACTTGCTGAGGTCTTCCGGCTTCACCAGCTTAAAGTAGTTGGTGGACTTGGTTTCTTCCTCGGTGACGAGGTCCGCACCGAACCCGACGCCCTTTTTACCAACGCGATCTGCCACAACCTTCTCTAGACCCGCGAAAGCGCCAGCAGCAATAAAAAGGATGTTGGAGGTGTCAATCTTGATGTAGTCCTGGTGTGGATGTTTGCGCCCGCCGTTCGGGGGGACGGAAGCGACGGTACCTTCCAGGATTTTGAGGAGGGCCTGCTGTACTCCTTCTCCGGATACGTCACGGGTGATAGAGGCAGATTCGGCCTTGCGGGAGATCTTGTCGATCTCATCAATGTAGATAATGCCTTTTTCGGCGCGCTTCACATCGTTATCGGCGGCGTGAAGGAGCTTTAGCAGGATGTTTTCGACGTCTTCACCAACATAGCCAGCTTCGGTAAGCGAGGTGGCATCAGCGATGGCGAAGGGCACGTTGAGCATACGGGCGAGGGTTTGCGCCAGGTAGGTTTTGCCACAGCCGGTGGGGCCAAGCAGCAGAATATTGGATTTGGCAATCTCTACATCTTCTTCGCGGGGACGTCGGCCGCCGAGCGCACGAATGCGCTTGTAGTGGTTATAGACGGCGACGGCGAGGACGCGCTTGGCGTCGTCTTGGCCCACGACGTACTTGTCGAGAAACTCGCAGATCTCCTTGGGGGTGGGCAGGTCGTTTCCGGTGGTGGTCTGGGTGGAGTCGTTCAACTCCTCTTCCAGAATTTCGTTGCAGACGTCAATGCATTCGTCGCAGATGTACACACCGCCACCGGCGATGAGTTTCTTCACCTGGCTCTGCTTCTTTCCGCAGAAAGAGCATTTCAGAACATCGCTTGAATCGCCAACATATGCCATCGGGCTCGGCTACTCCTTCGGGGTTCTGTAGAGGTGCGGGTCCGCAACTCGCGGTGGAGGGGTCGCGGCACTATTACTTTTACCGTAGTCGCTTCTTGTTAGTTCTTAGCGGAGGCTTTCCGGTAATCGAAGACGGTATCGATGATGCCGTAGTCTTTGGCCTCTGCGGCGGTCAGAATCTTGTCGCGTTCGGTGTCTTCACGCACCTGCTCAGGGCTGACGTCGCAGTGGCGGGCCAGAGTCTCTTCCATCTGGCGACGCACTCGCTCAATTTCACGGGCCTGAATTTCCAGGTCCGACACCTGTCCACGGATACCTTCAGTGGCCGGCTGGTGGATGAGGATGCGGGCGTTGGGGAGGGCGGCCCGCTTACCGGGGGTGCCGGCGGCAAGCAGTACTGCGGCGGCGGAGGCGGCCTGGCCCAGGCACACCGTCTGGATATCGGGCCGCACGTATTGCATGGTGTCGTAGATGGCCATCAACGAGGTGAAGGAGCCGCCCGGAGAGTTGATGTACATGGTGATGTCGCGGTCGGGGTCGAGTCCTTCCAGGACGAGCAGCTGCGCCATGATGTCGTTGGCGGCGGTGTCGTCAACCTGCGAGCCCAGGAACACGATGCGCTCTTCAAAGAGCTTGTTGTAGGGGTTGGACTCTTTGGTGCCGTAGCTGGAGTGCTCGATGAAGGAGGGGACGACGTAGCGGGCTTCGGGAAGCTGGAATCCGGTCATGGGTAATGTGCTCCTTTACTTCTCGGTGCCGGGAACGTGCTTGATGACGTGGTCGAAAAGGCCGTAGTCACAGGCTTCCTGCGCGGTAAACCACTTGTCGCGGTCAGAATCTTTTTCGATTTGCTCGACGCTTTGGCCGGAGTGCTGGGCGATAAGTTCGGCCATTTCCTTCTTCACCTTGGCAAAGTTTTCGGCCTGAATGGTGATGTCAGTGGCGGTGCCGCCCACGCCAGCAGAGGGCTGGTGCATGAGCACACGGGTGTGCGGCAGGGCGTAACGCTTACCGGGGGCGCCAGCAGTGAGCAGGAATTGTCCCATGGAGGCGGCCATTCCCATGGCGTAGGTGGCGACATCGCAGGAAATGAACTGCATGGTGTCGTAGATGGCCATGCCTGCGGTGACGGAGCCACCGGGGCTGTTGATGTACATGCTGATATCAGCAGTGGGGTCCTCGGCTGCCAACAGCAGCATCTGGGCACAGAGGCGGTTGGCAACCTCGTCATTAACTTCCGATCCAAGGAAGATAATGCGCTCTTTTAAGAGCTTTTCGAAGACTGAGTCGGGGAGATTCAATCCGTCGGCCATGGGTACCTGCTTTCTCCGTTTCTGGTGGGAAAAGATTCGCCGTCTATAGAGTAACGAAAACGGGCGCAGCCGGCTCGCGTGCTACGCCCGTGTTCGCTCTAAGATGGGGGTTTACTCTGCGTCGCTGGCGTCAGCGTCGTCAGAAGCAGAGGATCCTGCGACCTCCTGGAAGAAAACCATGAGATCTTCCAGGGAGTTGCCGTCGGTGTCCTTGGCGTCAACGTCACGCACTACCGCGAAGAGGGCCTTGTTGCGGCGCACATCGCTGAAGAGGTTGCTGAGCTGTCCCTGCTGCTGGACGAGCTTCACAAACTGCTCGGGGTCCATGTTGTTCTGCTTAGCCTGGGCAACCACAGCTTCAGTGAGGTCATCCTGGTTAATTTCGATGCTGCGCTCTTCTGCCAGGGCGTCGAGGAGCAGCCAAGAGCGCGTGGCGTCCTCAGCGGACTTCTTGGCGTCGGTGTAGAAGCTGTCGAGGTCGGAACCCTGGGATTCGAGGATGGACTTGAGGATGTTCTCGTCGCCACCGAACTGGGAGAGGATCTGCTGGATCTGACCCTGGGCCTGCTCTTCGACGATGCCTTCGGGGATCTCGAAGTCGGCTTCTTCGATGAGCTTGGCGAGGACAGCATCGCGCAGGTTGGAAGCCTGCTCGGACTTGGCAGCGGCGTCGGCACGCTTGGCCAGGTCGTCCTTGAGCTCCTCGAGGCTGTCGAATTCGGAGGCCATCTGGGCAAACTCGTCATCGAGTTCGGGGAGCTCCTGCTCCTGAACCTTCTGGAGGACGACGGTAACGTCGGCGGCTTCGTTGGCGTGGTCACCGGCGATGAGCTTGGAGGAGAAGGTCTTGCTTTCGCCAGCCTTCATACCAGCGAGGGCCTCTTCGAGGCCTTCAATGAGATCACCCTGACCGATGCGGTGGGACAGACCCTTGGTTTCGGCTTCCTTGACTTCCTCACCGTCGACGGAGGCGGAGAGATCGAGGGAGACGAAGTCGCCTTCCTGGGCAGCGCGGTCTACGCCCTTGAGGGTAGCGAAACGCTCGCGGAGGTCACTGAGGCCCTGCTCGGCGATTTCGTCGGCGGAGCGACGGGGATCCACGGTGATCTCCTTGCCGGCGAAGTCCGGCACGGTGATTTCGGGGCGGCAGTCCATCTCGGCGGTGAATTCGATGAAGTTGGGGTCATCGATCTTGGTGACATCAACTTCGGGAGTGGAGAGGGGCTGCACGTTGTTTTCGCTACATGCTTCTTCGTAGCGGCTCGGCATCATGTCGTTGATGACCTGCTCGAGCACTGCGCCACGGCCGACGTGGTTTTCGATCAGCTTGGCGGGAGCGTGACCCTTACGGAAGCCGGGGATGTTGACCTGCGCCGCGATAGTTTTGTAAGCCTTGTCGAATTCTTCCTTGAGCTCCTCGAAAGGAACCTCAATAGTCAGCTTCACGTGGGTGGGGGTGAGCTGCTCAACAGTGCTTTTCACGGAATTGTTCTCCTTGTTTATAGGGGTCACGTTGATGGAGTGAAGTTATTGGTCGGGATGACAGGATTTGAACCTGCGACATCGTGCTCCCAAAGCACGCGCGCTACCAAGCTGCGCCACATCCCGGGGCAACCCAACAGTACTTTTCAGCATGAAGAGTTCCTGCACCATCTTACGTGCAACCTCGCAATTTTTGTAACCAAGGTTTTCTCGGGTAGTCTTAGCAGGCACAGAAGTTATCTGTGGGGATGTCGTATAGTGGCTATTACCCCAGCCTTCCAAGCTGGAGACGCGGGTTCGATTCCCGTCATCCCCTCTCGTTCATAACAAAGCGCTGCGTTCCCAATGGGAAGCAGCGCTTTCGTTTTACTGTAGGTGTTCTCCGGTGAGTAGGGCGCTGGCGGGCGGCTTTCCCACCTATCGCCAGTACCCGTCACCTGTACTGATAACTCTCTACCTTTAGCACGGTGTGTGTACCAGAGCAGTTTCGGCAGAGCACTTTTGGCACAGAAATTATGGCTCAGTACTTCTAGCAGAGTAGGTCTGGCCGGTTATGCCGAGTTACTTCTGGCCCTTGTCCTGGTACTTCGCGTGCAGTTCAACAACGGAGCCCACCTTTGGCACCTGCAGGATGAGGTAGCCAACGATGCCTGCATCTCGGTTGTTCTTGAGGTACACCGGCTGTTTCATGCCGTAAGAGACTAGGGTCTGTTCCTTGGTGTAGGCGGGCAACGGCTTGCCTGCTTCCTTGGCGGCTGCTTGCTCGTAGCTAAGCCCACCGTTCTTCACATACTTATATGCACCCATGAGGGGTCGGGTGGGGGAACCACAGGTGGGGTCGACGGTAAGGAGGAGGTACTCCCCCACTTTCGGCAGTTCGCCGGTGATAGCGCAACCGTTACCTTCGCCGTCCTCGAGCACGCTGGAGGAGGTGACGACGGCCGCGGTGTTGGGGGCGGGCATGGGGATAGCGCCGGCCATACCGGTGCCGAGCAGGAGTGCACTGGTAGCTGCCGCGATGGCAGTGACGGTGCGGATGAGCGGGGTGGTGTGGCGACGCTGCATAGGGTCCTCCGGGAAGAGTGGTCGGTGGGCGGTGTGTGCCCTGCTTATGCCTGTTTTTGTGGTCTCAGTATAACGCACGCAAAGTTAGGGTGAGCTAATCAATACGCTATTCCGCATACGGATGCTCATGATAGAACGGAAGGAACAGCCGGTGGTGTCCACACCACCCTTCGTCCCCTATCCGGGGCCCACTGAGGAGGTTATTGATGACCCAACAGGATCTCACTCTAGATGCGCTACGCTCCCCACAACCCTTGGGTGAGCGTGCCGCTAATCGTTCCCGCTCCCCCAAGTCTTCGACGTTCGCCGAGTTCATGGGCAGCAACTGGGCACAACCTGCAAACAGCGGGGACTCTGGTGCTGTTGCCGCGGTGGCAGAGTTTTTGCCGGCGCGTCACGCGGCGGTGGAGCGCCATTATCCGGATACTGTGTTGGTTATTCCGGCGGGCTCGTACAAGACGAGGTCGGCTGATGAGGATTATCTGTTCCGACCTCACTCTGCGTTCGTGTGGGCAACGGGTCTGGGCGGCGAGTTCGAGCCGGATTCTGCAGTGGTGTTCTATCCACACGCCCAGGGGCACGAAGCGGTGCTATATTTCCAGCCTCCGGCATCCCGGTCTACGGATCAGTTTTATGCGGATTCGCGCTATGGCGAGTTTTGGGTGGGTGCCCGCCCAACGATCGCGCAGATGGAGGCGTGGACTGGACTAACCGTGCGCCCATTGACCTCCCTGGAGGCAGATCTGCGGGGTATTGAGGATGGCACGTCAGTTCGAGTGGTGCGTGGAGAGGATGCCACCATTGACGAACTGATTGCTCAGGTGGTGGGTGCCGAGCGTTGGGCGTCCACTGCGGATGAGGATAAAACCTTTGAAGTGTTGCTGGGCACTGTGCGCATGTGGAAGGACCAGTGGGAGGTTGAGCAGATCCGGCAAGCGGTGAACCTGACGGCCGAGTGTTTCGAGAGCGTCATTGCCTCCATCCCGCAGGCAGTGGGCCATCCGCGGGGTGAGCGTGTGGCTGAGGTAGCTTTCTCGTCTACGGCCCGGTTGGGTGGGCACGGCACGGGCTTTGACACTATTGTGGCTGCTGGCGCGCACTCGACAACGTTGCATTATATGGAGAATTCGGGCCCGGTGGCGGAGGGAGATCTTCTTCTAATTGACGCGGGCGCGGAGCTTGATTCCTTGTACACGGGTGATATCACTCGTACTTTCCCGGTATCGGGGACATTCTCGCCTAGTCAGCGGAAAGTGTACGAGGCTGTACTGGGGGCTAATGAGGCGGCGTTCCGGCAGGCTCAGCAGCCAGGCTGCAAGTACGGCGAAGTGCATGATGCGGCTATTCGTTTTTTGGCGGAGACGCTGGCTGAGTGGGGCGTGTTGCCGTGCTCTGTGGAGGAGGCGGTGAGTCCAGAGGGGCAGCAGGTGCGTCGCTGGATGCCGCATGGTACGGGGCACCATTTGGGTGTGGATACGCATGATTGTTCGGTGACTCCGCGGGAGTTTTATGTGGATTCTCCGTTGGAGCCGGGCATGGTTTTTACGATTGAGCCTGGCCTGTATTTCCGTGTCGATGATGAGCTGGTGCCGCCGGAGTTGCGCGGAATTGGTATCCGTATCGAGGATGACATTGTGGTGGATCCGGACGGGTCGGTGCGCCGGTTGTCTGCTGCTATTCCTCGTTCCGCCGATGAGGTGGAGGCGTGGATGCGGGAGGTGTGGGCCCGCTAGTACGGGTGTGCACCTGCATTGCTGGGCACGGTTGTCGTCATTCTTGACGAGTTGAGCTGGCTGTTGCTTTAACTTTGCATAGATGCTGTGGCGGATTTTTGGCATAGCACGATAACAGAGGGAGGCCCCGCCATTGTGGCGGGGCCTCCCTCTGTTATGCGGTTTTAGTTGCGCTTGGTCGTAGTGCTCGTGACCTTGGGCTCTTTGGTAGTGGTTGAGCTACTTTTAGAGCTGGTGGTTGGAGCGTACGGGTCGTCCTTGGTGATGGACGTCGTGGGATCAAGCTGGTCGAAGTCACGATTGTACGTGATCTTGTAGTCGGGATCCGGCGAGGGATTGACCTCATCCTTGTACTCGACGTCATCGGGATCGAGTTGGTCGGGGATACGGTTGGGGTCGTGGCGCTGGATCATGGGTTCGCGCTCAGGAACATCAGTGTTGAGGTTCTCGTAGTCAGGTTTGAAGAAGGGGTTGGCAAACGGCAGCACCCACTTGTTGAAAAGGACGATGTTCGGCCCCTTGGGGGCTTCGTAGAGACCCTTCTTCTTCGCCAGTGCGGCGTCGTCTTTCATTTGGGCGGGGTCGCGTTCCCACTTAGCCTGACGATGGCCCTTATCCTCTGCGAGGCACACGGATTGCGTAACCTTCTGTCCCATGGGTAGCAGCACATCACCAGCGAAGAAGATGGTGGGGTTCGGGTCACCAATGAGATCCCACTTCAAGCCGATGAGTGTGATGAGCTTGATGAACTTGGACTTGGGGAACAAGCGACCGAAAACCGGCAGGTCACCCAGAGTGGTAATCATTTCCTCAGGCTTAACGATAGCTTCGGGATCAGGAGCCACGCTAATGGGGATAGACCCAAACCACGGAATAAGAATTCCGAAGTCAATCCAGGGTAGCGGGAAGAGGGTTACCTGCAACGAAGGGCGGGGATAAAGGGTGTCCTCATTCTCAGTAACCTCAGAATGCATGGCATCTGTGATACCACATAGAGCCAGCCATCCCGCGATCGCCGAAGCTGCCGGTACAGTTGCTTCAGGAGCAGTCAAGCCCAAAGCAATGGACGCTGCTACCAACTCGGGTGCCCACGAACCGGTTAAGAGACCTGCGTATACTGCGTCACATGCAGCTGTACTTGCCGGGTTCTTAAGAACAGCCGTCGCAATGCCTTTACGAATAGCTTTATCAATTCCCTTCGAGGCGCCATTGATCACTGCTTCCATGATCGCCTTGGTGATGGCCCACATAATCTTGGCGATGATCTTCGCGACCGCGTTCGACACAATCGCAATGTCCGCAGCATTATCGACGGTGATCTCGCCCAGCGGCACCCATTGATATGCGCGGCCATCTACAACACCGAGTGCACTACCACCTACATAGGTGACGACCGGATTGTTGATCAGACCAATGAGACCACCAATCTCGGAAGCTTTCAGTGGAATGAGAGCCTTATTGACCTTGATCTCTTCCATTCGGAAAAGAACAACCTGTGCAACTTGGTCAAAGAGATGACGGTACTGCGGCTTAATATCCTTGCGCATGATGAGGGTGGTGCGCTTACCGATCCGGCGGAAGTTCATCTCCGAGAGCGGAGGGCAGTCCTCGTCGGCAACCTCGACATTGTCGAGCGGCTCTTCCAGCTGTCGGACACCATCAGTGATGTCCTTCGGCAGCCAGGCCGGCAGATCATGGTACTGGTAGTTGCCGGGGTTGGAGCGGGAGTTCGCCTTCGAGAGACAGTTCGTCTGCAGCTGTTTCTGGATGAAGTTACCCAGACCCAGCACAATCTTCGGACCCCATTCCAACGTCTTCTCAACAGGATCAGTCAGACCACCAAGTTTGATGCCCAGAATCGTCGCCTGAATAATGGACGGGAAGGTCTCGTTGTACCACTGACCGTAGATCTGGATCCAGTAGAACCACCACAGCACCGTCTCAATCGCTTCGTTGATGGTGATGTCCTGGACCGACACGGTCGAACGCCAACCACCGTCACGGGCCTTCAGCAGAGCACCAACCAAGTAGTTCACGCCATGGTCGTCGAACTCGCGGGCCGGACCCGTCAGCTGAGTTGCCGGATTAGAGACAATGAGGGTCGGCAGCTGGACGTAGTTCATTGCCGTCTCTAGCATCCGGACCTGCTGGTCGAAGACCTTCATCGAGGCCTTATCCTTGATAAGCTTGCGCAGCTGATCCTCAACAAGGTGCGCCACACCACCGAAGGTCAGATCGTCAGAGGTTTCACAGTACAAACCCTGAGCTTCTGCAGCGGTCTGGGAAGTGTGCTTGCCGGTATAGACAATCTCACCATCTTTATTGCGGATAGCTTCGCGGCCCTCGGCCTCAGCATTGGGGTCTTCCGGCTGAGTGGTCGTAATGGAAGCCTTCGGCGCGTCAAAAAGATCACGCAGATGATTGATGGACGTCACCGTCGAGGCGGGAGCCTTCGTGCTGGTGGCTTCGTCAGACTTTCCGCCAAACAGCCCGTCCAGGAAGTTCTTCTTGGAAGTAGAGGTAGCGGTGCTCGTCTCCGAGCTGGTCGGTGCGGCAGAAACAGCGGGCGCCAGTGCAAACACCATGCTGCTAGCTACCAACAGACTGGTAGCCGAGGTGGCGAGTGCACGCAGGCGATTCCGAACGCGGGAAGACATAGACAAACCTCATTTAGACGCAATACTGCTACCAAAACTTTATCTGAGTTCTCAGGATAAAAAAACATGACGCTTTCAAGTAATTCGCAGTTTTAACCCGTTCGCTTTAATCAATCCGTCCAGCTTTTCTAGATTTTTTGATAAATAGGAAAACTGAAACCTTTCTACCTGCATAAACAATTTATCCACCTGGCGCGATACGACATCTAGTGGCGAGAATTTTGTCTACCAATTCACGAGAAATTTGCTTCAGTTTCCGTGCTCACGTCCAACTTCACACAGGTTATTTCCAGACTCTTTCTCGGTATAAAAAACCGGGATGTTCCCGCCGTGCGGAAGGAACATCCCGGAAAAAGTTACCGAATCTATACCTTTTGTGCTTCAGGGGCGCCTTCGTTGACCCCTGTCTCCTCATACTTGGACAGGATGTCGATACGACGCTGGTGGCGTTCTTCTTCAGACCACGGCTGTGCAATAAATGCATCCACCATTTCCATCGCATCTGCCTCTTCAGTGAAGCGACCGCCGAGGCTCATCACCCGTGCGTTATTGTGCTCGCGCGCCAACTTGGCAAGCTCCACATTCCACACGAGGGCACAACGGATGCCCTTCACCTTATTAGCCGCCATCTGCTCGCCGTTGCCGGAACCGCCCAGCACGATGCCGAGAGCTCCCTCATCGTCACGGACGTGCTCCGCACAGGAGACACAGAAGGCGGGGTAATCATCAAGGGCGTCATATTCGTGGGCGCCACAGTCCACGACCTCGTGACCCTCTTCCTTGAGATGGGCCGCGATGGCATTCTTCAAATCAAAACCGGCATGGTCGGAGCCAAGATAAATTCGCATAGCTTCAGCTTAATGGGGGCCAGGCAAGCGAAAAGCCGAATCAGGGCAAAAAGCCCCAATTCGGCTTTGGGTGGCAATTGGTCAACACCATAAAAGTGCTGTTGCCCAGTGTTTCGCTACTAGGTCATTACCCTGCAAACGACCTCGGAAAAGCGGTGTCTAGAAGTCAAAGACAGGGGATTCCGTACGGGATCGCTTGAGTTCGTAGAAGTAGGGGAAGTTTGCCAGTGCGACGGCCCCATCGAACACCTTCCCTGCTTCTTCACCCTTTGGGACACGACTGATAACCGGGCCGAAGAAACCAACACCATTCACATGGATACACGGAGCACCCACATTATCTCCCAGCACATCCATGCCGGCATGGTGAGAAGCGCGCAGTTCCTTCTCATAGGACGTTTCGTCCCAATGCTCCATCAGGGTGGTGGGCAGTCCAACCTCCACTAGAGCTTCTTCAACAGCTGCCTTCTCCTGCGGGCACCCGCCATTGTGGAACCGCATACCAATAGCGGTGTAGAGGTCAGCAAGGACCTCTACACCATGTTCCTGTGCTGCGGCGTTCAGCACACGGACAGGTCCCCACGTCTTGTCGATATGTTCCCGGTAGTCGGGGTCAAGATCGCGTCCCTCGTTGAGGACACCCAAGCTCATCACATGGAAGCCTAGGTCGAAGTTGCGGACTTTGTTTGCTTCGAGGATCCAGCGCGACGTAAGCCAGCACCAGGGGCAGGAGGGATCGAACCAAAAATCTACGCGGGTCTCAGACATAGTGGCCTTTCTGTCGGAGGAAAGCACAGTGCTCTTTCACTTGGTGGCAACCAATGGAGGTCTACGTTTATTCCGGAAATAGCACTGACCCCACCTGCTGCCAGGTGGGGTCAGTGAGGGTTCTGCGTTCTACCGCAAGGAATTACTTGTAGTAGGAGGCGTACTTGCCCTTCTTGTCGATCAGGCCTTGAGTCCAGCCGAGCCACTTAAGCGGCAGACGCTGGGCATGCAGGTCCATGATTTCGAGGTAGTTACCATCCGGGTCCTTGAGGAAGCACCAGTGGGTACCAGCAGTGGCCTGAATGGGGGTCATAAACTCGACACCCTTTGCTTCGAGCTCAGCCCGAAGCTTCGGCACATCGCGGACAGAGATGCAGGCGTGGGTGAAGCCAGGACGGTTCCATTCGCACTTCAGCTTCTCCTGCTTGGGGGTGAATTCGAAGATTTCGAAAACACCGCCGTCCGGGGTACGGAGGAAGCCAAGACGAGTGCTCAGGCCAGAGCCTCCGTAAAGGTTGGACATGGGCTCCAGGACGGAGTTGTCCAGGGTCTGCTCGCTGACGAGCAGGCATCCGAACATCTCGTGGTACCACTTAACAGCGGCTTCGAAGTCGCTGACGGTGAGACCAGCGTGCATGAGTCCGTATACTTTGGGGCCTTTAAAGGGGATTCTCACTTTGCGTAACCTCCGATGGTGAGAAGAAGGTCGCCGAAGTCTGCACCGTACTCGGGGGCACCGAACATGAGAATACGTCCAGCGGTGGTGGCCTCAAGCATGTCGTCGATCTCCAGAAGGGTGCCGAGGGCACTGGGGACGGAGTCGAAGGACAGCTCGAAGAACGGGCGAGAACGCTTGTAGTAGCCGCGGGATGCGCGGGTACGGCCACCCTTGACGCGCACGTAGGCGGCCAGGTCGGGCTTACCCTGCACGGACAGCTGGTACACGCGGTCGGGCTGTTTCTTTGCCCACTTCTTGAACTTTGGATGTCCGGCCTTGTTGAGCTGGGAAATACCAGTGGTCAGCAAGTAGAACATCAGCTTGGTGAGAAGTGCAGCTTCGTCCGGATCCTCCGGGGGCTCAGTGGCGCCCATCAGCTTGGAGAGGACGAGCAGCGTGCCGATCGTCTTCACCAGCAGTTGGGGCTTTTTGAGCGCTCCGTGGAACTTGGGAAGTGCGAGTCCACCGGTGAAGAAGGTGACGAGATCTTCACGGCTCTTGAACTCGATTTCAAAGTCGGGATAGTCGGTGGCGGACAAGCGGGGCTGCAGAGCTCCATCGGTGATTTCAAAGTGCATGGCGTCCTTCTGCACACCATTCACGTTGAATTCACCATCCGGGGCGCAAGCACTGATCTGGACAGTACCGTTGGTACTCCCCCAGAGCTTGGTCAGGCCCGGCTTACCTTCAACGAGCGGCTTCAGAGTAGGCAGAACAGCCTTCAGGAAGACGGTCGTTGAATACCGAGTCTTGTCAGCATCGCTCATTCTTAGACCTCATCATCCCAGTCGTCGTCCTCTTCGACCTCAATCTTCATGAGTTCGCGAACGGTGTTAATGATGCCGTTCTCGTCAAAGCCGTAGTAGGACATCAGGTCTTCCGGCTGGCCGATGATGGACCAGCAGTCCGGGATACCCAGCTTCTTGAAGGTGAAGCCCTTGCCGGTGGTGGCGGCGACATCGGCAACTGCGGAGCCCATACCACCAATGATGTTGTGGTCTTCCACAGTAACGATGCGGCGGGTCTCACCGACAGCAGCCTTGATGGCCTCTTCGTCGAGCGGCTTCAAGGAGTACAGGTCGATCACGCGAACAGACAGACCGTCCTCGTTCTTGAGGAAGTCGGCAGCCTGTACGGCACGCCACACGCCAGCACCGCAGGCGATGATGGTGAGGTCGGTGCCTTCACGGAGCATATTGGAACCACCGATACGGAAGTTCTCAATGGGCTCTTCGTATACAACCTGGTCGAAGCCGCGGTTGATACGAATGTAGACGGGACCATCGTGCTCGTAGGCAGCTTCCACAGCCTGGGCGGTGGACATACCGTCGGCGGGGTTGAGAACGACCATGCCTGCGAAGGAGCGCATGATGGCGATGTCCTCTGTGCAGTGGTGGGTCGTACCTGCCTGGCCGAAGGAGGTGCCAGTGTGGGTGGCGATGATCTTGACGTTCTTCTGGTTGTAGCAAATGTCCGTGCGGACCTGCTCGCATGCACGCATAGAGGCGAAAGCGGCGAAGGTAGACACGAACGGGGTGAAGCCGGCGGAGGCGAGACCGGCAGCGATGCCCATCATGTCCTGCTCAGCAATACCAACGTTGAAGAAGCGCTCGGGGAACTTATCGCCTAGCAGACCAATCTTGGTGGACTTGGCGAGGTCGGCGGAGAGGCCGACGATATCCTCATGCTCGGCAGCAAGTTCGGTGAGAACGCGACCGTAAATTTCGGCGGTGGACAGGTCAACCTGGGCCTGTGCCGTATAAGTCATACCAGCCATTGCGTTAGGCTCCCTTCACTGCTGCAAGCCGCTGCTCGTGGTAGCGGTTAAGGCTATCGAATGCTTTATCTGCCAGATCCGACGCGAATGCACCGTAGTGCCACTTGTAGTCACCGGCGATGAAGTCAATGCCGCAACCCTTGGTGGTGTTGGCAATGATGGCGGTGGGCTTCCCCTTGACTTCGCGGGCCTTGGCGAAGGCGTCGACGATTTCGGGAATGCTGTTGCCGTTGATTTCGATAACCTCCCACCCGAAGGCGCGCCACTTGTCGCCGAAGTTCTCCAGCGGCATAACGTCTTCGGTCGGGCCGTCCATCATCAGCTTGTTCCGGTCAATAATGGCGACCAGGTTGTCTAGCTTGAACTTGGCGCCGGCCATAGCGGCTTCCCAGTTCGAGCCTTCGTCGGATTCACCGTCACCCAGCAGGGTGTAAGTGCGCCATTTCTTGCCCGCCAGCTTGGCGCCGAGGGCCATGCCCACGGAGATCGGCAGGCCGTGGCCGAGCGAACCGGTGGAGATTTCAACGCCGGGCACCATGTGTGAACAGGGGTGCATACCCAGCGGGGACTCGGTGTGGTTGTAGTCTTCCAACCATTCCTTGGGGAAGCAGCCCTTGTCAGCAAGAACAGGGGCGAAACCAACGCCGATGTGGCCCTTCGACAGCACGAAGCGGTCGCGATCCGGGTCATCTAGTTTCTTACCATCGAAATTCATCTCGTTGTAGTAAAGAACCGTCAAGACGTCCATTGCCGAGAGCGAACCACCGATGTGACCAGACCCTGCCCAGATAACCGTCTGAAGGGTAAGCTTCCTGAGCTCGGAGGCCTTGTCTTCGAGCCGCTTCCATTCGGCTTGATCCAACGCCATGTGACATCTCCTTCCGAGGAGTTGATAAGCGCAACACGGACTGGCAGGGGCTCCGCGGATCCTCCCTCGCTAACGAAGGATTCCCACTCACAAAAACGAGAATGCCCGTCCGATCGCACAATTAAACTAATTGGAGCTGACTCCTAGGCTACCGAGGGCTAGAGCAAAATTTTTAGATCTGGAAAAGCTAGCCCGCTGTTCTTGGAAAGAAGTGGAAACAACCAGTTCAGAGCCTATGTTGCTTTATTAAATGTTGCCGAGTGTTTCCGCTAAAAGAAGGGGCTCGTAACCCCCTACTGACATTGCAGGATTGAACAACTAGAGTCTCCACTAAAGCGATTGAGTTACCAGTTTCTCGCTTTTCTTAGGTTCGACCCCTATTAACTGAAAACACCCTAAAACACATCTGTGACGATCACATAAAAGTGCTTCTACACCCGTCACAGAAGCCCACCACCCATCTACTGAGGAGCAACTCCGTGACGTCATTCAACTTGACCCGAGAAACCGCCGCCGACCGCGCCGCACACCTCACCGTCACCTCCTACACCATCCACCTCGACGTCACCCAACCCACCACCCAGCCCGACACAGCAGCAAACGACGCACTCACAGACGCCCCATCTGGGATCTCCCCCCTTACCCACTTCCGCTCCCACACAGCCATTCAGCTCGACTGCCTCGCCCCCGGTTACTCCACGTTCCTCGACCTACGCGGTGCACACATACTCTCCGCCACCCTCAATGGTGAACCCCTCGACGTAGACGCCTACAACACCACTCTTTCCGCTGCCGGAGAAACCGGCGAAAACGGGCTACCGCTCCCCTCCCTCGCCGATCACAACACCATTGTCATCGACGCCTGGTGTCGCTACTCCACCACCGGGGAAGGCCTCCACCGCTCCGTCGATGCCGCAGACGGCACCGTCTACCTCTACAGCCAATGCGAGCCCGCCGACTCCAAACGCGTCTTCGCCTGCTTCGACCAGCCCGACCTCAAAGCCCCCATCGACCTCACTGTGACGGCTCCCAGCAGCTGGCACATCATCAGCAATAGCAGCATCGACAGCTCCACTACTGCCATCTCCCCCATCTTTGAAGAAGACGAAGCCATCACCCACCACTTCCAGCCCACCAACCCACTCTGCCCCTACCTCTTCGCCCTCTGTGCAGGTCCCTACCATCAATGGAGCGACACCTACCAGTGGACCGGAGAAGACGGCACTACCCTCACCATTCCACTCAATCTTTACTGTCGGGAAACCCTCGCCCCCTTCTTCGACCCGGACAACATCTTCACCCTCACCAAGGGCGGCTTCGACTACTACCACCGCACTTTCGGCATCCTCTACCCCTTCACCGGCTCCTACGACCAAGTGTTCGTCCCCGACTTCAACGCCGGCGCTATGGAAAACGTCGGCTGCGTCACCTACCGCGAAGACTACGTCTTTCGCTCCCACGCCACCGCCTGGAAATATGAGCGACGTGCCGATACTGTCCTGCACGAGATGGCACACATGTGGTTCGGCAACCTCGTCACCATGCAGTGGTGGAATGATCTCTGGCTGAACGAATCCTTCGCCAGCTGGGCGAGCGTCATGGCTCAACTCGGCTCCACCAAGTACCACACCGCCTGGACCACCTTCGCCTCAACCCAGAAAAACTGGGCCTACCGGCAAGACGACCTCCCCTCGACTCACCCTATCGCCGCCAGCATGGAAAACCTGGAAGAACTCGACGCCAACTTTGATGGCATCACCTACGCAAAAGGCTGTGCTGTCCTCAAACAACTGGTGGCCTACGCCGGCCTGGAGCCCTTCCTCAAGGGCCTGCGTGACTATCTCCGCGCCCATTCCTACAGCAACGCAACGTTCCAGGACCTCCTCGATGCAGTCAGTGGATACTGCGACAAGGATTTTCATGCATGGGCTGAAGCCTGGCTCACCACCACCGGACGCAACACCCTCTCCCTCGACTTCGACATCACCGCCTCTGCCGAGGAACAGAATCTCGCTGACATCGACGCAACTGTGGACGACCAATCCGCCCGCTACAGCTCCGTCACTCTCCACCAAAGTGGCGCTGAACCCGGCAGCGGCGAACTACGCCCCCACCGCGTCGGTGTGGGCGTCTACTCGTTAGCCCCAGTGGGCAGCACCGACGGAACCTTGGCAAGCAATGCACATACCAGTGCAGACGCCTCACTCACTGGAGATGTGGCTGGCGAACTGATTCGTACCCACTACACCGAAGTGGACCTCGACGATGAGTGGACCACCGTCCCGGGCCTACAGAACATCCCCCAAGGGGCCCTTCTCCTCCCCAACGACGAAGACCTCACCTACTGCCAGATCGAACTGGATGCCCAGAGTGTGGACACTGTCGTCGAGCGTGTTGAGGACATTGTGGACCCGCTCGCTCGCACCCTCTGCTGGGGTGTGCTGGAAGAGATGACGATGCACGCCACCCTACCCGGATCCACTCTGGTGGAGGTTATTGCCCGGGCAGTCGAGGCAGAGTCGGAGCTTCCAGTGGCGGAGCACCTCATGGCTCGGGCAGTGCAGGTGCTGCGATACTTCACCGATCCTGCTTGGGCAGAGGCAGAGGGGTGGGCACTCTTGACGGACGCGCTACTCACCATTGCCCAGGACCCGCAGTTTGGTGCTGACCAGCAGCTGATCGCTTTCACCACCTTCTGCCAATGCAAGCTGCAGGAAGATCAGGTGGCGCTGCTACACGAGGTGTGGACGGCGAACTCGCTAACACCGGCGGCTATTGAGGGCTTGGAGCTGGATACCGACCTGCGATGGACTGTGCTGACGGCACTGGCTGCCCACGGGGCTGCGACACAAGACGACGTGGATGCGGCGCTACGTGCCGACAATACCAGTATGGGTGTACGCCGGGCACTGACAGCAGGGGCAGCGCTGCCTACTGCGGACAATAAGGCTGCCGTATGGGAGAAGCTTTTCGCAGTGGAAGGCGAGCTGACAGGCAACTGGTCCATAGTGGCACTCTTGGATGGTTTCGCATGGGCTGGCCAGGACGCGCTGGTAGCTCCCTTCGCACAGCGGTATCCGGCTGATTTGGTGCGCATCTGGGAGAAGCGTGGCGGTGAGGTAGCTGCTACTGTGACGGAACGAGCGTTCCCGTTGTGGGGTAATCCCGCGGAGGTGAGGCAGCTGGTAGGAGAACTGCTGGAGAGTTCCACGACATTGCCGAGTGGTGCCCAGCGGTTTCTGCGTGAGGGGCTTTTTGACCTCGCTCGTGCTCAGCAGGGGCGTGCACTGGACAGTTCTCTAAGTGACGACAGCGTGGATTAACCGGTCCGTGGCTTCTAGGGCCGTCGTGGGCATTCCTAGTAGCGCGGCTCCACCGCCAGCCAGAATGGTGTAGCCCCAGCGTCGTCCATGCGCATGCGTATATGGGTGGTGACGGTGCTGGGGTTACTTTCTGCCATGATGAAGTGCCTTCCCAACCGATGGGCGACCACGCCAGTGGTGCCTGATCCCGCAAATACGTCCCACACATAGTCACCGGGTTCTGTGGCGGCGTTAATGATTCGTTCTAGTAGAGGCTCGGGTTTTGGAGTTGCGAATTGAATGTCATCCCCAAATTTTTTGCGCAACTGTAGTTTTGCTGAGTCTGAGGAGCCAACTTCGCTTGCTGGCCAAATTGTTTTGAGCTTCTTGCGGCGACCTGGGTGCATCCGGTCAATCTGAAAGATATCGAGGCGAGTGCCTTTCCTGCCACGGACGTTACGGGCCAGTAGTTCGTCGGGTCTCTCGGCGACGGTAGGTGCAGACCAGCGCCATACGGCGGGCTGCAAATCCCCAAACACAGGCATAATTTTCTCGGCGCCGGCAAAGGGGGAGATACGCACGGCCCCGGTGTCAGGGTTGGCGTAGAGCGGGTAGCTCATAGTGTGAGCGGTGACGGGGTTGAACTTTTTATTGGTGTTACGCAAAGGAAGTAGCCGATAGCGCCCTTGGCTATCTTCATAGGGGAAATCTTGGGGGTCGACGGAACCGGTAATCCCCGGTTCAAGGGTGAGCCGGCTGGCATCTTTGGCGTATACCAGGAGGTAGTCGTGGCAGGCAGCGAAGAAACGATCGAGCTGTCGTCCTTTAGGGTTGATCTCCACAACAATCTGGGCAATAAAGTTCTCCCGCCCAAAGATCTCATCGAGAAGTACACGGGCATAAGGCATTTCAGAGTCATCGAGGTGGACCCAGATACTTCCGCTCGGGGCGAGGGCATCCCGCAGCGCGGTGAGACGAGTATGCATCATACCCAGCCAGAGATGGTGGTCTAGCCCGTCACTATAGTCAGTGAAAATCGTGCCAGTGTTGTATGGCGGATCGATGTAGACGAGTTGGGGGGCGCGGAGCCCCTCAAGCGCTGTGAGGTGTTGGATCGCGTCGTAAGCGTCACCACAGATCACCATATCCGGGGTGTCGTCGCCCGCATCGAGAGCCGCACGGAGGATACGCGGAGTGGCTTGGGCCGCGATCACTTCCTCAGCAGGTGTGTCTGCCGTGGGCGTTTGCGCACCGATTCCCGCCGCTGTGGTCAGTTCCACCGCTGCAGCTGGGCGGTGCTGGAACAACGTAAGCGGTGCATTAGGGAGACAGGAGTCAGGGTTAACCGCATGATAATGTGTGTGCCCAGCAATGATGATATGTGAACGGTTATCCCAGCTCAGCGTGGGGTTTTCGGAGTGTTGGGTGGTCACTGATCACCGTCAGCAGCGGCTTGATACTCGGTGAGCATAAGTTGGAGTGCCGGTTCGAGTTCCACCTGGCGTCGGGAGTCGAAATCGAAGGCAACCAGCACACAGTCCACCACGGCAACGACGTCGCCTCGCTCGTCACGTAGCTCGTGTCGGAGTGTATAGCTGCTCGCTGTGACAGCTTGCACCGTCAATTCGACCTTAACCTGCTCCATGCCGAAGAGGAGTGGCTTGAGGTAGTCCACTTCGAGGTGACGTACCACCATTGGCGGAGCGGTGAAGCCTCGCCGAATCCACGTGTCCTTGACGAAGCGGAGACGCGCTTCGCGGGCAAGCTCAATGTAGGTGGTGTCAGTGACTTCACCTGATTGATCGAAGTCACTCCACCGGATTTCTAGCTCACAAGAGTAGTTTCCTGCCCGGTTCGACATGGTGGTACTCCCTTCTGCCAAGGACCCGTGGATGGTGTGCGATGGCTAATCGCGGGTGAGTTTGCGGTAGGTGACGGAGTGCGGGCGGGCCGCGTCTTCACCCAGTCGCTCGATCTTGTTTGCTTCGTATCCTTCGAAGTTTCCTTCGAACCAGAACCACTGTCCTTCTTCGACGTTGCCCTCCCAGGCGAGGATGTGGGTACAGGTGCGGTCCAAGAACCAGCGGTCGTGGGAGATCACCACGGCGCAGCCAGGGAACTTGGTGAGGGCATTTTCCAATGAGGAGAGGGTCTCCACATCGAGATCATTGGTTGGTTCGTCGAGGAGGATCAGATTGCCACCCACTTTTAGGGTGAGTGCCAGGTTAAGACGGTTACGTTCACCACCGGACAGCACACCGGCCTTCTTCTGCTGGTCTGGTCCTTTGAACCCGAATGCGGAAACGTAGGCGCGTGACGGCATCTCGTTCTGGCCGACGACAATGTGGTCGAGCCCATCGGAGACGACCTCCCACACGGTCTTGTTGGGGTCAATGTGTTCGCGGTTCTGGTCTACGTAGGACAGCTTCACGGTCTCGCCTATGCGGACTGTACCGGAATCCGGCTTTTCTAAACCCACGATGGTTTTGAAGAGGGTAGTCTTACCGACACCGTTCGGGCCGATAACCCCAACGATGCCGTTGCGCGGCAGGGTGAACGAGAGGTCCTTGATGAGCACACGCCCGTCGAAACCCTTAGTAAGGTCGTCGACCTCCACCACCACATTGCCGAGACGTGGAGGGGTGGGAATCTGAATCTCTTCAAAGTCGAGCTTCTTGTACTGCTCAGCTTCGGCTGCCATCTCTTCGTAGCGTTGCAAACGAGCTTTCGACTTGGCCTGCCGAGCCTTCGCGCCGGAGCGTACCCAGGCCAATTCTTCCTTCAGACGCTTTTGCAGTTTGGCGTCCTTGCGGCCGGCAACCTCCAAGCGTTCTGCCTTCTTCTCCAAGTAGGTGGAGTAATTGCCCTGATAGGGGTAGAGGTGGCCACGGTCAACTTCGCAGATCCATTCAGCAATGTGGTCGAGGAAGTAGCGGTCGTGGGTAATGCACAGCACGGCGCCCTTGTAGTCTTGCAGGAACTTCTCCAACCACGCGACAGATTCGGCGTCCAGATGGTTAGTGGGCTCGTCGAGAAGGAGCAGATCGGGGGCTTGCAGCAGGAGGCGGCAGAGGGCGACGCGACGCTTTTCGCCACCGGAGAGCTGCGTTACCGGGAATTCCCCCGGAGGGCAGCGGAGCGCATCCATGGCCTGGTCGATACGGGAGTCGATTTCCCACGCATCCGCATGGTCGAGTTTCTCCTGTAGTACGCCCATTTCCTCCATGAGTTCATCGGAGTAGTCGGTGGCCATTTCCTCGGCGATCTCGTTGTACCGTTTGAGGTTTTGCATGACCTCGCCAAGACCATCTTCTACGTTTTCGCGGACGGTTTTTGCTTCGTCCAGCTGTGGTTCCTGCATGAGGATGCCGACAGTGGCCTCCGGGTCTGCAAAAGCATCGCCGTTGGAGGGCTGGTCAATTCCGGCCATGATCTTCAGAATGCTGGACTTACCGGCGCCGTTAGGGCCGACAACACCAATCTTCGCACCGTGGTAGAAGGACATGGTGACGTCATCCAAGATGACCTTCTCACCAAAAGCCTTGCGCACATTACGCATGGTGTAGACGAACTCTGACACGAATCAACCTCTCCTGCTGGGGTATCTAACGTGCCTAGTCTACCGTTTCTGCAGCATCCTCAGGAACGGACATGCCTGCTGTACTGCCACAGTAGCGCAGATCGGACCCAACTGTGGTGGCGGTGAGCTTTACCACCGTTACCGGTCGCTCCGCACCTTGGGGTGTGAACTCATCACTCAGCAGACGTCCAGTCACGATGACGGCGTCTCCCTTCTGGAGTGTGGCAGCGACATTCTCGCCCAGGTTGCCCCAGCAGACCGTCTCGATAAAGAGAGTGCCGTTTTCTTTCCACGACTGGCTGGCGGAATCGAAGTAGCGGTGGTTGGAAGCGAGACGGAAGGAGGCAACTGGGCGTTCCGCAGCGTGACGCAGCTGCGGGGCGCTAGCGAGGTTTCCCATGAGGGTGATGGTGTTCGACATTGATGGGCCTTTCCCGTGAGTTGTGACGTGGCGTGGCACACACTACGGTCTGCATGCCACGGCTTAACTGTCCCATGCGGGGCGACTAGGAAAACTTGGGGAGATGGCCGAGTTCTGTGCTTCTCCACAGTGGCACTACACTGTGGATGATGCCTCCATAGCTCAGTGGACAGAGCAGTCGGCTTCTACCCGATTGGTCGAGGGTTCGAATCCTTCTGGGGGCACATATGGGAAGCCCCTGGTAGATAAGGTAAAATGCCTCTCTGCCAGGGGATTTTCCTCATTTTTCCCACGCTTCGTCGAAGGGATGAGACATTGCCAAGGAAACTATCGATAAGAAGATGGGCAGCGAACCACAAGACTGCTGCGATCATCCTCACTATCTATGCGATTATTTTCCTATCGCTGGATTTTGGCATAAAAGTCGGCACAGAAGTCGACAAACGTCGTGCCGCTGACACTGTGTATTCAGCAATTGTGGAGTGGCGCGAGAATCGTCTTGACGATCGGTACCAACCTGTCCTCATGGAGAAGACGCTCTGGAACGAACTAACCGACATCGAAACTAAGGAGCATCGTGCTCCTATCGTCATCTTCGACACACGCGTTTACGACTACTCGACGACTTCAGTCACATCTCCTGCTTCCACGAACAAGAGTGCCTTGGTCGTCGGAATCGTCCGTATGACCAACAGTGAAAACCATGCGTACATCGCTACCGTTTCTGGACGTGGGAAACAATGGAGATTGTCCACTATCACCTTTGGAGGCCAGATCTTTTAACTCACATATCTCTAGGAATAAATTCTCCGCGCTAAAGCATTTTAGGTGTAGCCTCCTTCTATTCGTTGGGTCCTCGTCGAATCGTCGATAAGAACCTTTCTCACCCAGTCCGTGAAAGAAGGGCCATGATGCCCAATTCCCGTCAGAACCTGCCAAAGACATCCGAGTCCATATCGCCTCTCACTGTTACTGCTTGCGCCCATCACGGTGCCGGTGACCCCAACCATGTGAAAGAGGATGGTTTGTCGACACATGGTTTCCAGGCGGATGGGCCAATTATTGATGTACATGCTCACATCTACCCCGAGCGCTATCTCGATTTCCTCGAACGGTCAGGAATTGATCCTGCTAGTACCGCTATCGCTCGGGACATGAATGCGAGCGACGAGGAACGCGACATTCAGGCCCGGCTCCGGCAGATGGATGAGGCAAACGTCGCCTACCAGGTGGTTTCACTCACTCCGCAGTCTCCGCTGATCGAAGACCGGAGTACAGCTGTTCAAGCAGCTAGACTGGCGAACAACATTTATGCGGAGGTGCTACAACGTCACCCACACCGTTTCAAGGCGTATGCGGCTGTCCCCTTCTTCCATCCGCAGGAAGCTGTAGAGGAGCTTACGCGAAGTATCGATGAGCTAGGTTTTTCCGGCGTTGCGATTAACGCTCTTCCCGCGGAGAATCGAGCACTCATCGACCCGGAGTTCATCCCATTTTTCGAAGAACTCAATAGACGGAAAACTGTGTGCTACATCCACCCGTCGGGTAATGCCGCATTCTCCTCCCCACTGCTCAACCATCAGTTAGAGTGGGTCAATGGTGCCCCTACCGAGGATGCAATTGCGGTCCTTCATCTTCTCAAGGGCGACTACATCAACCGCTTCCCAGATATTAAATTCCAGATCGCACATCTTGGTGGAGATCTCCCCTTCCTCGCCCAGCGACTAGAAGATAATTACACGGATTGGGGATCTTTCCGCTCTTCGCCGCGTGAAGCCCTGCGTAGCATTTGGTTCGATGCTGCAAACTTCTTTGGTCCTTCACTAGTGATGGCACGCAACCACGTGTTTGACCCTAATAAGATCCTGGCCGGTTCGGACTATCCCTACTTCCAGAATGACAAACGCGATCTGTACACGCGCGCTATCACCTACATCATTGAATCAGGGTTGTCGAACGAGGACATCAACAACATTTTGGTGCATAACCCGGTCCGTCTGCTGGGTAATATTTTCACTGCGCAACCGGAATAACCTGCTGCAGACAGAATTCTCTCCATGAATAGAGGACTTGGCGGTGGAGCGGCAAGTCCTCAGGGCCGACACGAACTTTTCAACTAGTCTTCACTCCGGCCTCTCCTACAGATTTTGGTAGTTTCTACAATTTTTGTATGGGCTTCTTACGCGTCAGTCCTTCGTCAGCTCCACAACTCGCGCACGACATACCACCCATCCCAGCGACACGATCTCTTGCAGATCGTTCTTTAAACCGACGTTCTTTCCTTGCTGCAGGCACTGCACTCACCGGCAGTCTGCTTTTTGCCGGCGGGGCGACAGCGGCTAGCCAAGCTGCGCCGGTGCGGAGGGCACAGCTTGTTCCGCAACGAGCGGAGGGTTCTTCTCGAGCTACGTCCTGGCCTACCCCTCCCACCGGTAGTTCTCTTGTCGTGACAGATTTAGAAATCGTCACACTAACCCCCACTAGCGTCACATTCTCATGGACTACTCGCACTGGGCTACAGACGTCCGACGACACTGTTCCCCCACTACACGCTGCCGACACAGAGGTACGCCTCGCCCCCGCCCTTCACCGCGGCACACTTCCTAGCATCTACCACGACCCCACTCCTCGCGGTGTTCACCTCATCACCATCAGGGGACTCACTCCGAACACTCGCTACCGCTTTGAATGTCGATCACAGAACATAGTGGCCAGCCCCAGCCTCATTACCACCAACCGAGTAAATGAACCCACTGCCACCGGACAATTTACTACTCTCACCCAACCGCCTGGGGACTACGTCACAACTGTGGCATTCATCAACGATACCCATATCGGAGAGACGCCCCAGGGGCTGATTCTTGGGGTGTACCCACCGCCAATTCAACAACTACCAGGACGGGATCCCTACCCTACTGTCATGCTGCGAGAAACTCTTAGAGAGCTGCGAAACCAGGGAATCCGCCATATTTTTATCAATGGCGACTGCACTTCCGAAGCGCGACCCGCAGAAGTGGCTGCCTTCCGGGGCCTTCTCAAGGCCTTCGGCACATACCAGAGACACTGGTTCGTTACCCGCGGGAACCATGATCGGACACATACCCCATCGTCAGATCCCACCGCCCACTATGAAGACTTCCCAGTGCTCGCGGGTACCAAGAACCATCGCGACCCTTGGGGTATGGCATTCGTACCACGTCAAAAAATGTGGGAGACAAGAATAGGTAATCTCCGTGTCATCGGACTCGACAGTACGCGGCTAGATGCGCCCAACGGAGAGATAGGGCTGTCCCAGTTCACGCAGCTTCGCCGGACGCTCGCGAATGATCCCAATATGCCCACCATTGTGATGTGTCACCATCCAGTTACCCGGGAGTCCGCCCTCACTAACGTGGCAGGCCCCTCCTTCATCCTCAACAAAAAGGATCGGGACACTCTCCAAAATATATTGGCGACCACTCCGGGAGCTTTCCTCATGGTGTCGGGTCATACGCATCGCGCTAAACGCGTAGCCCCAGACCAGGCACAGAATGTGGACTTCCTAGAAACTGCATCCACGAAAGACTACCCGTGCGGCTATACCCTTGTGCACCTCTACACCGGCGGGTACACGGTTAACTTCCATCGGACATCATCACCCGGTGCCCTCGAGTGGGCTTCCCGGTCCAGGTGGTCTGTCAATGGACTAAGCGCAACAGTACTTCTAGGGTCAACCGCAGATAGAAACTACACACGCCAGTGTGACCTTTCCCGGCTTGCACACTAGCGAAGTGCACATCTTTCTCTAAAAGTGCTTAGCTAAGCACTCTCGTCAACATCAGACAGGGCGTTAGATCCCAGGCTTAGAATACGGTAAACACCTGGTCGCGAGAGACCGGTGGCTTCGCAGATTTCTGAGATGCGCACACCCGTGCTATGCGCCGATTGGACCAAGCGATAACGCTCGTTCTGCAGCTTATCTAACTGCTTTTCTACTTTCCGCAGCCGAGTTGATTGTTCTTGTAACTGACCAAGCATTTCCCACTTGTTTAACATATAGCTCTTCCTATCGATCTATTGTGGACGAGCGGAGCGCACTCAGCGACCATGCATACCACGGCGCATGGGGTCAAAAATTTCTCAGTACGCCTCAATACTAGCGATTTATACAACTCTTGGCGATATACATCCCAAATCAGCAGGCAGTGCGCTCTTTGTCAGAATCAGAGATTACCTAACATTTTGGCTCTACCAGAACATAGTACCAGCGAACTCTACAAGCAGTTCGAGCTATCCTGTCTTCATCATGTGAACACCTGTGATTAGCTCGCCACGCTGGGAATCACGCACTTCTGTAATACCGACATCATTGCGCGCTGCTCAGCTAGCGTCACCCATAAACTGTACAAACGTTTTACTTCGACCTGACGAGCCACATATTCACATCGATAAACCTTATTCGGCGGTAGCCACGTCGCAGTGTCGCCTGTCCCCTTTTGACTATTCACCCAGCCAGAAACTGCTAGCAAATTACGTGGATCATTCGCAAAGGCACGCCGCTTATCCATTGACCAGGCTTGAGCACCCTTCACCCAAGAATCCGCCAATGCGACGACGTGATCAATTTGCACCAACGCACTTGTGCCCTGCCCACGCTGAAAATAAACAACATCTCCGGTATACGGATCCAAAAGTGTGCCACTTTCCACCACACATCCCCCAGTTCCCGGGCGTACTGTCACATTCACCAAATCACGCTGCAGTATATCTTCACGGGTACGGCAACCGTTGTGTCCCAGTGGAACACTCGTATTATCGTCCCAGCTCCTCCCGTAAAGAGCTCGTCTATAGCCGGTCTTTGGAGCGCGACCCTTCACCACTAGCTCTCGCGCATGCTCCAGAGCATCCTTGTAGCTGGTCAACCCGAAATCCTGCAACACCCTAAACTTCAGCGCCGGGATTACCCCCGCAACCCCAGATGTAGCAGACGACGTGGAAGGACTCGGCGACGAGTATAAACGTTGCGAAGAGTATGACGTCGACGAAGGGTATGTACTCTGCGAAGAGCCTACTGCTGTCTCGCAGCCCACCGTCATCCCCAGGATAAGGGCGACACCTACTATGCCCGCACCTTTTACTACAGAGAACGTGCTGCCACGGAACATCCCCACAGCACGAGGGCGGAGTGAGATATCAGGCACACTTATAGCCTAGACTTAATCCCATGGCACTTCCGCAACCTTCTTCACAGACTTACTCCGTTGTCACCGGCGCAAGCCAGGGCATTGGTCGATCACTTGCCCGGCACCTCGCTAAACGTGGACATAACGTGATTTTGGTAGCCCGCCGCGCCGATGTACTCGATAAACTCGCAACCGAGATCACCTCCACCTACGGTGTTGAGGTACTTTGCCGGCCCTGCGATCTTTCCGATCCCGAAGCGCGCGCAGCACTTATCAATGAGCTCCGTTCCACAGAGGTGACCATTCTCTGCAACGATGCTGGCACCGCTACTTTCGGCAGCGTCGTTAAACTTCCGGAAGAGAAAGAGCACCTCCAATTTCAGCTCAACGCCAACGCGGTTCACGAACTTACCCTAGCGGTACTCCCTCGTATGGTGGCCCGCGGTGAGGGAGCTATTCTTAACGTCGGCTCCGCGGCAGGGAACATGCCCATTGCATATAACGCCACCTATGCTGGAACAAAAGCTTTCGTGAACACGTTCTCAGAATCTCTCCGCTACGAGTTGGCAGACTATGGCATTAATGTCACGCTGCTGGCGCCTGGACCGGTGCGCCCCGCGGATAAGCCGAAGGAAGAGGAGACTTTCCTCGACCGGATGATCCCCTCCTTCATGTGGGCAAACTCTGACCAAGTTGCGGAACAGTCGCTGGCGGCTCTGGCTGCCAACAAGCGTCGTATTGTGCCCGGTGTTTTGGGCAAGGTTCTCAACGCGGTGGGCTACCTGCCCCACGCTATTACGAGCCCGATTAACAAGATCACCTATGGGGCTCTGGCAGGTGACAACAAGTGACAATGATTTCTCCAGACAATCTGCCTGCAAAGCTGGACCGCATCGTGTGGGTTGATTGTGAGATGACGGGCTTAGATCGCACGAGAGATGCTCTCGTGGAGATTTCAGTACTTGTCACTGACGGCAATCTCACGGTGCTCAGCGACGATGAGGGCACGGAGCCAGGTCTCGACATTGTTATCCACGCATCCGATGAACTTCTGAGCGGCATGGATGAAATTGTTACCGAAATGCATGCCAAATCTGGACTGACGGAGGAAATCCGCCGCAGTACCGTCACTGTTGGCGAAGCGGAGCAGCAGGTACTTGCCTACGTTAAAAAGTTTGTGGATGAGCCCCGCACCGCGCCTCTTGCCGGCAACAGCATTGCTACTGATCGTGCCTTTATTGCGCGTGACATGCCGGATCTTGATGCGTTCCTGCACTATCGCATGATTGATGTGTCGACAATTAAGGAACTGTGCCATCGTTGGTTCCCGCGGATTTACGTCAATCAGCCTCCCAAGGGCATGAATCATCGCGCTATGGCGGATATTAAAGAGTCCATCAAGGAACTGGCCTACTACCGTGCAGTTGCGTTCGTGCCATCACCAGGGCCTAGTGATGCTGAGATCAAAGAAAAACTTGCCGATTTTTCCTAATCGTCATTCTCCGCTACTATTAGCTTGCTGCCACAAGCAGCACTCTTGGTGAGTGTAGTTCAGTTGGTAGAGCACCAGGTTGTGATCCTGGCTGTCGCGAGTTCGAGTCTCGTCACTCACCCCATAAAGACCCCCGTACAAAGGTACGGGGGTCTTTTCGCGCACAGTGATTTTATGTGTTTGGCCTGCCATTTCCTTGATTGATTAATTATACTTATCTAATTTTCCTTACCTTATTGAAAAATCTTTGTTAGGCTGAAATTAAACACAGCATGCCAGGCACGCTCCGCGTGAACCTTATAAAAAAGGAAAGGACCCCCATGTCTCTCGAAGATAAGATCAAGAACACCGCACAAGACGTAGCCGGCAAGGCCAAGGAAGGCCTCGGAGAGGCTACTGGCGACGAGCAACTTAAGACCGAAGGTAAGGTTAACCAGGCTACCGCTTCTGCCAAGGACGCCCTCGCTGACGCCAAGGACGCCGCTTCTGAAAAGGCAGGCGAAGTTGCCGACAAGGCCAAGGGCCTTATCGACGGCCTGAAGAAGTAATCTTCTTCTCCCACACTGACGACGAGGGTTGAGACGGAGTGCATACTCCCCCTAACCCTCGTTCTCTTTGTGCGTGCCACCCAGAGTATTACTTATTTACCCTTTCTTACCAGGCAATTTGTTTCTCGGAAAAGAACGTTATAAAGTTTTCTCTGTTGCACAGCGCACCCGCGCATCGCAACAGAACATGCACCACTAGCTCAATTGGCAGAGCAACTGACTCTTAATCAGTGGGTTCAGGGTTCGAGTCCCTGGTGGTGTACACAGAGAAGGTCCCGGTTAGCTTAGCTAGCCGGGACCTTTGCCATTCCCTTGAGTAGTCTCTACTGCTTACCTCCTTCCTGTATAGGTACCGACGTTGCCTCATTTTTCGCGGACGTCTCCGCAGCATCTAGCGATAACGTCACATCCCACTGCGGATCAGGTACCACGCCCTTCGCCACCAACACAGGATCTGCAGTTAGCGGCGTGCGCAGTTTCGGATACCGTTTGTCCTTCTTCCCCCACCAGAAGTGGTGAGTCACGTACCCATCGACCGGTGGTGTCGGGGTCTCTGGCTCGAACCCAAGTTCGGCAGGTGTTTCCGGAACCATATCCGTCAGGAAGTACTTGTCTTTGTCATCAAAGTGCTCATTGACGGTCTTCCGGAACTCACCCAACTCGAAGAAGAGCGCGTTGGTAATCGGATTCCGCTTGTACTTAATGATCTTGTACAGCCAGTAGATGAACACGCCCACGTTGAAGATAAGCGCCGCCCACGCACACACAAGGTTCGCGTTGGGATCCATGGTGGCATATTGGGACATCTTGCTTGGCGGTGCCGACAAGCTGGGTACCCAATTGTAGAAGGCAATCCAGAACATGAGGGTGAAGCAGCGGAACCAAATCCACTGCCCCTTGGCCCAAGTGAACGCAGGAATGGTGCAGGCAAGCAGCAGTGCTAGCGTGCAATACCAGGTGTAGTCTGCCAGCGAGTTATAGAGGTAGGCATGGTTCCACAAGTCGTAGGCGATAATCCACGGCCACACTTGGTCAATCCAAATAATGCCACGTACTTTCTGCTTTTTGTTGCTCGTGATCATGATCTTGCCCAGACCTGTCACGGTAATGCAGTTCAATAGCCCAGCAACCGCTGTAATGAGGTTCCACGAACCGCCGATGGTCCGGAAGCCAGTCTCTGGGTCAATACCCACATGCCGCGCTGCAAAGTTGTGTGCCAGCGCCTGATACCAGGCGTCTGAGCCCACTGCAGCGCTAATACCTCGCGACTCGGGCAGACCGTTCAACATATCGGCACCGTGGGTGGCGTTGATATTGGCGAGACAGTGCCAGTTTGCCGCACATGCATAGTACGCATCCCTATTGACGTAGATAAGAACGTCGCGGACGTTAGCCTCCATAATGTTAAGCACGAGGCACGCCCACAGAATGACGCCAATCCAGATCACGTTGCGGTGCGCTGACTCCGGATGACGTTTGGCGTATACAAGAATCGCTCCCGTAAGAGTAGCCGTAAGCACCATGAGCGTGTACTTAGCAAAGGGGAACCATCCCAGAATGGGGATACCTTGTTTGATAGCGAAAGGCATCATGATGATGCCAATACCGGTCCAAAGAACAAAAATGGTCCAGTTCCAACGCCGATTAATCTCCGCAATGAGAATCTGCGCCGCGAAGACCACAATCCAGATGATGTAGACGCGGAGAGGGCCCACTTCCCAGAAGAAGAGTGAATCCACAGTCCGACCTCCTGCCATTGTGATGACGGTTTGAAGGGATGATCGGCCGCGCAAGAGGAGCCCTGGGAGCACTGCGAGGAAGGCAGCTCTCGTGGGTCGCTACCGCTCAAATTACAACTAATAAACTTCTGAGAAATAGAAAATGAACATGATCTAAATCACTGTTCAATTCGACGTAAATACCATCTCAGGACGTTACATTAAATCCCGGGTATCGACGCAAATCTCCAGGTAAAAAGGGCAACAATAACCTGGCGCGAGGATACTTAGGATTTTTTCACATATTGTCTCCACTTCTCTAGAAAGGAGTAGGCATGTGCGCCTCATCTCATAAGTGGAAGGCACTCAGCATAGGCGCCAGCGGGGCGGCCGCCGGCATCGCCTCCTTCATGACGGTGTTCAGCCAATTGACGGGCAAAGCCACCAAAGCTGAAAATACCTGGACCTATCCTGGTGACGACCTTATCGACCGCAACTACACCAACGGCCGATCTTCCACCTACGCCATCGACATCGACGCCCCCGCCTACGCGGTCTACCGCATCCTCAAACAAATCGGCGCCGACAAAGGCGGATCCTACAGCTCTGAATTCCTCGAACGAGCCTTCGCCCGACTCCCCTTCTTCAACTCCTACGAGATTCAAGAAGAATGGCAGCAGCCCGACTCCCTCATGCCCGGTGACGTCGCGACCTTTGACTTTCACGGCATGACCATGGAATGGACAGACGTTGTCCCCGGCAAGTACCTCATCGAATGGGTCGACACCAAACATCCGCCCGCCGCTCCCGGTAGCTACGCCTTCCGCTACCCGGGTATGAAGCACTACGCCGCCGCCTGGTGCTTCTACCTTGTACCCCTGAAAAACGGGAAGACTAGACTTCTCAACCACTGGCGCGTCGCCTACGAGCCCGACAACCTATGGACCTGGTTCATCAACTGGATGCAGATCGATTTTGTCGGTGGCTGCATGGCCCATCTACAAAACCTCTACATCAAACGCACCGTTGAATTCCGCAAAAAGCAACAATTCACCGGTCGCTTAATGCGCGGAATGCTAGGAGGCCGGTTCTTCCACTCCGACACGCCCGCCGGCCGCTGGGACAACACCCCCTTCTTCGAAGAAACGTACACCCAATGGTTCCGCTATGGGCGCCAGCGACCCGCCGTCACCGACTTCCGTGAACCCGTCACCGACAACCCCAATTGGCCACCCACCGATGCCGACAGCCCCTGGGCAACCACCGTCGACTCTAACTATTACGTCGGTTGGAAAGAACCCGTCTTCGCCTGGGAAGAACAAATGCGCCAGAAGAAAGAAAAAACCTACCTACCGAATTGGGGTAAAGAACAATGAGCTACCACGTCGACTACCCCACCCTCTTCTTCTTTGAGCGCGGCGAATGGTGGGACTACGTCATGCTACTCGTGGTGATTGCCGCTCTCGCGGTAGCCGCCTACCTCGCACAACGCTACAAATGGGTAGCCATTGCCGTGTTCATCGTCATCCCGATTCTCCTCACCATCTTCTGGTGGCCACACTCCACCGAAGGAACCAACTCAGCCGGGTGGTTCCCCATCGTCAAGCAGTATTCAGCGCTCCTGGGAAGCCTCTCCCTAGTGGCGTTGCAGTACTTCCCCAAACTCCGACATAAATACTGGTATCTCTGCATTCCGCCAATTATCTTGACGATTAACATTCTGGAAGCTGTGGTCCGAGACTTCCAGTGCTACAGCATCTACGGAATCGACCCCGCCCAAGGAATGGTGACACTCGGCGGCCCCTGGAACATCATGAACGGCATTGCCGGAATTCTCAATTTCCTCATGATCTCCGGCTGGGTCGGAATATTCGTCTCCAAGAACAAAGAGAAGGCCATCATCTGGGGCGATCTGACAATCTGGTGGATTATTGCCTACGACTTCTGGAACTTCGCCTACGTCTACAACTGCCTGGCAGACCGCGCCTGGTACTCCGGACTCGCTCTACTGCTGTCCTGCACCATCCCAGTCATCTTCAAGTTCGCACGCGGCTCCTGGATCCAATACCGGGCCTACACACTCACTTTCTGGTCGGCCGTCGTCCTCACCTTCCCGGCCTTCATGCATACGTCGATGTTCGCGCATCGCTCCTCCCATAACGAGACCGCGCTATTCCTCGTCTCACTCGTGGCATTGCTCGTCAACATCGCGGTAGCTGTATACCACGTATACCGGATCGCGAAGTTCCGTCGTAACCCCTTCACCCAGGAGGTCTACCCCGACACCCCAGACAACACCGCCATCATCGCCACAAACGCAAGCGATGAAGACAAGGAGCTTATCGCTGCCCGTGCCGGACGCACACCCGCTGAATTAGGCTACGACCTGCCATGGGACGACGCTGCCCGCCATGCCAAAACCCGCAACCTCCAACCCCCATCTCTACAAGGAGCACCGCCCAGCACACCCTCATAAGCCACGCGTCTCCACATAGTGAGGCACGCCCTCACACAGCCTAACAACCACCCACTCCCGAACGTACCCAGGTACGTTCGGGAGTTTTTTCTTATTACACCCCGTCAGTAGACTGACATCTGTCACGTTCCTACTTGGTGTCACACTGTGAACGATGAGGTCATCACCCGTCACGAAGGGCGTTTCGCCCATAGTAAGCAAGCGCCCTCACCCAGCGTCCCCAGTAGGTACAACACTGCTTCCTTCAGTACTGTTACAAATGAAGCGAAGCTCACCATAATTACAGTGAGTGACCCCACCGGCCAGCCGCGTCAGACGACACAAAAGACGCAGCCAGGCCGTGCGAGTACACCCCAATCACCAACTACTCGCACATTATTTTTTGCTTTCGGAGGTTCCATATGCGTCGTCCTGCTCGACGTAGCTCGGCTCTCGCAGCCCTCGCCGCAGCAACTGCTCTGGTAGTCGGCCTATCCGGCTGCCAAGACACGCAGCAAGCTAGCAGCCTGCCGTCTATTAAGGCATCTGTGGGAGAAGCCGCCACCAACGTCAACGTCATCTCCCCCGTCCTTGTTCAAGCCACCAGCGGCACCCTCGGATCCGTCAAACTCATTAATGACGAAACCGGCAAAACCGTGAAGGGCACTAAAGACGGAAACCAGTGGTCGAGCACCGAACCACTTGGATACGACCAGACCTACACCATCAAGTCCTTCGCCACGAAGGACGGCAAACGCTTCAACTTCCAGCGCAGCTTCCGCACCGTCAAACCCGACAACCTCACCATGCCGTGGGCCTACCCCCTTGACGGAGCGGTCGTTGGCATCGCCCAGCCCGTCGCCATCAAATTCGATGAACCCATCGGAGACCGTCAAGCAGCCCAAGACTGCATCCACATCAAGACCACTCCAGCCGTGGAGGGTGCCTTCTTCTGGGTGAGCAACACCGAGGTACGCTGGCGCGGGGAGCACTTCTGGAAGCCCGGAACCACAATCAATGTCCACGTCAAGTGCTATGGTCACGACCTCGGTAAAGGGCTCTACGGTCAAAAAGACGTCCGCTCCACCTTCACCATCGGGGACCGCGTGGAAGGCTTCGCCGACGACCACACCCACCAGCTTGTCATCAAGAAGAACGGCAAGCTCATCAAGACCATCCCGATCTCCATGGGAACCGACCTTCACCCCACCCCGAACGGCATCTACTATATCGGCGACAAGCACGAATCCATGGTGATGGACTCCTCCACCTACGGCGTGCCGATCAATTCCCCAGAGGGGTACAAGACCCAAGTCTCCTGGGCTACCCGCATGTCCTACAGCGGCATCTTCATCCACGCTGCCCCCTGGTCTGTGTGGGCACAAGGCTCCAGTAACACCAGCCATGGCTGTCTCAACGTCTCCGTCTCCAACGGGGAATGGGTATACAGGAACCTCAAAGCTGGCGACCCTGTAACCGTTAAAAACTCTAAGGGCCCCACTCTACAAGGAAACGAAGGCCTTGGAGACTGGAACATCCCCTGGTCCGAATGGAAAGCCGGTAACGCAAAAACCGACTAACCTACCCCCACGAAAGCAATAAAGAAGCGCCCACCAGAGAGTGTGGGCGCTTCGTTTATCTGTTAATGATGAGATCTCGCACTAGCCGTTGACATCTGAAGGCTAGAACGACCGCGGATTACTTGCGACGAGCGAGACGGATCACCAGCGTACCGAGAATGACGGCAGCAGCGATACCCAGCGCAATCTGAACCTCGACCTTTTGCAGCGCATCCTGAGCAGCAACCTTGCCCTTCTCCACGACATTGGTGGGATTAACGCGGTCGGCAATCTCATCAAGAGTTGCGGCAAGGTTATCGCGAGCGACGGCAATGTTCAGCTCAATAGCTTCGAAGTCCTGGGCCATAATGTCCTCCAGCAAAGTTTTTCACGTACGCACTCCGAGAAGTGTTTCTCCTCTAGAGTACTGCAATAACGCCCAATCTCCGATGAATCGACGGAAAGTCGCTACTCTGTCACTATGAGCACAGAAACCACCAACGACAAGGCCCGCCTCTCCGAAGGTGACACCGCACCCGCCTTCGCCCTCACCGACGACCACAACAACACCGTCAGCCTCTCCGATTACGCAGGTAAACGCCTTATCGTCTACTTCTACCCGCGCGCTAACACTCCCGGATGCACCAAAGAAGCCTGTGACTTCCGCGACAACCTCGCCCAACTGAACGACGCCGGAATTGACGTTATTGCCATTTCTCCCGATAAGCCGGAAAAACTTGCTGCCTTCCGCGACAAATATGAGCTAACCTTCCCCCTTCTCTCCGACCCTGACAAAGCCGTCATGAAAGAGTGGGGTGCATTTGGCGAAAAGAAAAACTACGGCAAAATCGTCCAAGGCGTCATCCGCTCCACCTTCCTCGTGGATGCAGACGGCACCATTGCCCTAGCAAAATACAACGTCAAAGCTACTGGTCACGTAGCACGCATCATTACCGAACTCGGCGTCTAAAGTAATTAATCCCCGGAAGCCAAGCTTCCGGGGATTCTTGTGCGCGAGGCGGGACTTGAACCCGCACGTCATAGACACTAGAACCTAAATCTAGCGCGTCTGCCAATTCCGCCACTCGCGCAAGCCCTGTAAGCAGGACTCTCATACTCTACAGTTCACACCAGCCTTCACGCCAACCTGGCAGCCAAATGCTAGCCACGACATCAGCAATCCACAGCAGTGATCAGAAGCTCGCAGCCACAACCTCAGTAGTAGCAGCTAGCCGCAAGCAGCTGCAGAATCGGCCTCCAGCTGCGCAAGAGCCCTAAAAAGCGGCACCGCTGCTCGGAGAGCCTGGCCACGGTGCGAACGCGTGTCCTTCTCCTGAGCCGACAGTTCGGCGGAAGTCCGGCCATCTGCATCCAAGGGCTGGAAAATCGGATCGTAGCCGAAACCGTTCTCGCCACGCGGCGCAGACGTCAGCACGCCCCGCCACTCTCCTTCCACCACCATCTCTCGCGCGAGCTCGCGTTCTGCCAACTCCGTGGACGTCGCAAACGATTCTGGAACAACGATGGCCACTGCAGAAACAAACGCTGCCCCGCGGCGTTCCTCGGGAACATCCCGCAACTGCGCTAACACAAGTTCTAGGTTGTCCTGGTCGCGCCCATGCTCACCACACCAGCGGGCAGAAAGCACCCCCGGCATTCCATGCAGCGCATCCACCGCCAACCCAGAGTCGTCAGCGACCGTCACCCAACCGGAATGAGCAGCACCGTCCCGGGCTTTAATGAGAGAATTCTCCGCAAATGTCGCCCCGGTTTCGGGAGTCTCGGGGAAGTCCTCCACCGCATCTAGCCCCACCACCTCGATACTGGCGAGATCAGCAGCAGCAAGCACACGCTTGAGTTCCGCAAGTTTTTTCGCATTGCGGGAGGCAACAAGCAGTTTCATAGTTTCTCCTGATAATAGGGATGCAGATAGTGCTGCACTCCCGACGAATGCAGCCACCACTCAGCCTAAGCGTATGCGCCGCGGCCCAATTTCGCAGGGAACGGATAGGGCGCCGCCAACACATCCTCTTGCACTTTGCCGAGCTCAACACAGCCCAGCTGTCCCATATCGAGCAGACTATCCATCACTGCCCGATCGAACGGCTCGCCTTCAGCCGTCCCCTGCACTTCAACCAGCCGACCATCGCCAGTGCAGATAACATTCATGTCGACCTCAGCGCGGGAGTCCTCCTCATACGGAAGATCCAACCGCACCTCACCGTCAATAACTCCCACCGAAATTGCGGCAATGCTGGTCTTCAACGGGCTTCCCTTAGCAATGAGCCCATGCGAAGACAGGTAGGTGACGGCATCCGCCAATGCCACATATGCACCAGTAATAGAGGCGGTACGCGTACCCCCATCCGCCTGCAGGACGTCGCAGTCCAACGCGATAGTATTCTCCCCCAGCGCGGACAGATCGATACAGGCGCGGAGCGACCGACCAATAAGGCGAGAAATCTCGTGGGTACGACCGCCCACCTTGCCACGCGTGGACTCGCGCTGCGACCGCTCATTCGTAGACGCCGGCAGCATCGAGTATTCCGCCGTCACCCATCCCAAACCGGAGCCCATACGCCAACGTGGCACCCCCTTGGTGACGGAAGCCGTGCACATCACACGGGTGTTCCCCATCGAAATCAGCACAGAGCCTGCCGGATTCTGCGTAAAACCACGCTGGATAGAGACAGGACGGAGTTCATCAACAGCGCGCCCATCGGCGCGAGAATTCACAGTAGTAGACACACCTAGAGCCTACTACCACTCATAAACCGCCCGCGGAGTTACCAGCTCAACGGGCACCGTGGTCGCTGCCCGCGCTTCCGCCAACACGGCCTCCCTGTCCGTCCATGGCGACACATGGGTAAGGAGCAGTCGCCCCACGCTATTCTCAGTAGCGAGCTCTCCCGCCAGTGCACCCGTCATGTGCATATGTTCCGGCAGATGCGGCTGAGTCGTCCAGGTGGCCTCGCAGAGGAATACGTCAACACCAGCACTTGCTGAGTGAATGCCGTTAGCTGGGCCCGTATCACCGGAGAAACAGAACGTCGCACCAGTAGAGTCCTCTTTCACCCGCATACAATATGCTTCACCCGGATGGTCGGCACGAAAAGCCTGGAATGTGAAGCCGCCAAGACTCTGGGGTGCGGCGAGATCCCATGGGTGGAAATCAAACGTATCGGTGAGGTCGTGACGCGTCCCGTAATCGTCCGCAAACCATTCCCCCACTTTCTCGAGGAAGGTGGAAGGTCCTAACACCGTCGCCGGAGTATTAGTGGATTTGTGAGAGTAGCGACGCCACACGATAAGACTGGAGATGTCGGCGATATGGTCGGGGTGCAGGTGCGACAGGACGAGGTCGCAGTCGCTAGGGTCGACAAGGTCTTGCAAGCCCCCCATGGAACCATTACCGATATCCATAATGATGGGACGGTGCGTTGCGGACTGCAGGAGGTAGCAGGAGGCAGGTGTGTGAGCACCCACCACACTTCCCGAACATCCAACAACAGTTAATCGCATGGTTCTATGGTGTCAGTTTTTCTTGCTATTTGTGACACCGGAAGTGGAGACAAAATTGCACAACTGCTGTGGGGTGTGAGGAATTCAACACGTTTCGCTCAAAAAATGAAAACATGTCTCCACTTGGCGAAATTCTGCAGCTCTAGGGCATTTCAGAGAGAGCCGCTACTCCTCCGCTAGCAGCCGAGTAGCGGCAACCGACCCCACTACAGGCCCCAAAAAACGATGTGCAAGCCGCTCGAATAAAACCGGATCACCCGTCGTCTCAAAACGCCTCAGCGGTTCAGCTATGTCCGCTGCATCCGTCACACCCGCCGCATCAACAGTGGCACCCTCCCCATCTGGTTCGCCCGGCGCCAACATATCTTGTTCAGTCAACAACCGAACCAAATCTTTCGCCGTCTCCTCAGCAGAGTTAATCAACGTGACATTTCGCCCCACCGCCATCTGGATGATGCCAGACAGCAACGGATAGTGCGTACAGCCCAACACTAGCGTATCCACTCCCACCTCTTGCAGAGGAGACAAGTATCCTTCCGCTAAACCCAGCACTTGTCGACCAGTCGTAATCCCCCGCTCAATAAAATCAACGAAACGCGGGCAGGCTACACTCGAGACCGTCACCCGAGGCCCGTTCTCTACCTGTTGACCGCTCACACGCGCAAACTCCCGCTCATAGGCACCAGAGTCCACGGTAGCCTGTGTGGCAATAACACCGACTCGGCCGGTACGCGTCGTCGCCACCGCCGTACGTACTGCCGGACTGATCACCTGCACCACCGGGACATCGTAACGGTCCTGGAACGTCTGATAGGCAGCAGCAGTAGCGGTGTTGCAGGCGATGACAAGCGCCTTACAGCCTTGTTCGACCAAGTAGTCGCCGATAGCTACCGCATGTCCACGTACCGCCTCCATCGTCTGGTTCCCATAGGGGCCGTGTGCACCGTCACCGACAAAAAGAATGCGTTCCTGGGGCAGCTGGTCAATAATGGCACGCGCCACGGTCAGACCCCCCACGCCCGAATCAAACACACCAATAGGTGCAGTTTTGTCGCCCACGGCACTGGAAACCATGCGTGTAATCCTTATCCTTTCCCACCCAACACCGTCCGATGCTGGTTAGCGGAGTAGTCCACCCCAGTGTAGTTCACTTGAGAGACACGGAAGTTGAGTAGACTAGGACAGGTCACCCTCGAGAAAACCCCGAGAAGAGCTCCTATGAACACTTATCGCGGCGCCCCTGCGCTGCTGACGGATATGTACGAACTCACTATGGTGGATGCCGCTCTCACCGCAGAAAAGGCGAGTGGCACCCCGCTGGCAAGCCGCCACTCCACCTTCGAGATCTTCGGACGACGTCTCCCCCACGACCGCCGCTACGGAGTTGTCGTCGGTACCGGGCGCCTGCTCGATCAACTGCAAAACTTCCGATTTACCGACGAACAGGTTGACTTCTGCAGCGATTTTCTCTCCGACGAAACACTTGAGTGGATGCGCAATTTCCGCTTCTCCGGCAGCATCAGCGGCTACCGGGAAGGCGAACTCTACTTCCCCGGCTCTCCCATCCTGACTCTGCAAGGTACCTTCGCTGAATGCCAGGTATTAGAGACTCTCGCCCTCTCCATACTCAACCACGATTGTGCTATCGGTACCGCCGCCGCACGGATGGCAGCTGCTGCGGATGGGCGCGCCATCATCGAAATGGGCGCGCGCCGCACTCATGAGGAAAGCGCTGTCGCTTCTGCTCGGGCAGCCTACATCGCCGGCTTCACCAGCACCTCCGACTTAGCAGCCGGCTACCGATGGAATATCCCCGTCGGTGGAACATCGGCACACTCTTTCACCCTGCTCCACACTTCCGATAACCAGCCGGACGAAAGAGCAGCCTTCCGCCACCAGGTGGAGGCTATGGGCACGGACACCACACTGCTCGTAGACACCTACGACATCACGCAAGGCGTCGCCAATGCCATTGACGTTGCTGGCCCGCAGTTAGGTGGCGTCCGTATCGACTCCGGCGATCTGGGTGTTCTGGCCCGCCAAGTGCGTCAACAGCTGGACTCTCTAGGCGCCCACAACACACACATTGTGGTGTCCGGCGACCTCGACGAGTACTCCATTGCTGCACTACGCGCCGAACCTGTCGATGCCTACGGTGTCGGCACCTCCCTGGTGACCGGCTCTGGTGCACCCACCGCCGAACTCGTATTCAAGATTGTTGAAGTGGACGGCCAAAAGGTAGCCAAACGCTCCAGCCATAAGGAAACTCGCGGCGGCAGCAAGCAAGGCTTCCGGACCTCTCGAGCTACCGGCACAATGGTGTCTGAAATCGTCACCCCGCTGGGTGCAGCAGCCCCCGATACTGGCACATTGAACTGCGACAAGCTCACCATTGACTATGTGGTAGATGGCGAAGTACAGCAGGACCTGCCCACTCTCGATGATGCTCGCACCCTGCTCTACGACAACCTCAAGCAACTACCTTGGGAAGGCCTGTCCCTCTCTCGCGGTGAGCCCGCTATCCCCACCCAATTTATGGGCTTCTAGGAGGAAGTGAGGGCTTCGTGGACCACCTTTCTGCCCCTACTCCCTCACAACCTGACTCCTACCAGGTTCCCAGCGTGGCAGAGCTCCTACACACTGCGGTGACGGCTATGGGTGGCCAGGAACGCACCGGCCAGCAACGCATGGCTGCAGCTGTTGATCACGCCATGGCCACCGGCCAACACCTGGCAGTTCAGGCGGGGACGGGCACCGGAAAATCCTTAGCATACCTGGTCCCCGCGCTGCGCCATGCTGTGGAATCTGGAAAGACAGTCGTGGTCTCGACCGCTACCATCGCCCTGCAACGCCAGCTATGCAACCGAGATCTTCCTCTTTTGGTTGATACGCTGGCAGAGGACCTTGGCCGCCGTCCGACCTTTGCCCTTCTCAAAGGTCGAAACAACTATCTGTGCTGGAACGCGCTCCACAGTGCCGAAGATCCCGATACGGATGATGACGGCACACACGCCCTCATTCCCTCCCAGGCGGGCCAACAAGCACAACGGGTCCACGAATGGGCACAGGACACCCATAGTGGGGACCGCGACGACCTCAAACCCGGCGTCTCAGACCTTGTGTGGCGTACCGTCTCCGTCGATACCCAATCCTGTATCGGGGCATCAGCCTGTCCGTTCGGGGAGGAGTGCTTCGCGGAACAGGCCCGCCAGCAGGCCTACCGGGCAGACATTATCGTCACTAACCACGCCATGCTAGCAATTGACGCCGCCTCCCCCATTGACCTTCTCCCCGATCATGACGTCGTTATAGTCGATGAAGCCCACGAGCTTGAGAGCCGCGTCACCAACGTCATATCCGGCACACTATCCACCGCCGGCCTCGATATTCTAGGAAAACGCCTCATCCATTTCCTTAGCGATAGCGACGTTGACAATTTCCTCGAGAGCGTAGAGCGCCTCTCCGCCGCTCTGGAATCCAGCCCTATTGGACGCTGGACTGCCCTAGACGACACACAGGTCTCCGCACTGACTCTCCTCCGCTCTACTGCTACCACCCTGCTAACAGCCCTCGGTCCGGTGAAGGAAGCAGACATCGTCTCCGACCCGAAAAACGCCGCCGCAAAGAAGCAATCCATCGGTGGACTCAACCAGATTGTCGACGTGTGCGATGTGGTGCTCGCAGAGTCCCCCACCCACGTGGTCTGGATGAGCATGCCGGAACGCCGTGGTCACGAAATCCATGTCGCCCCGCTTTCTGTTGCTGCAGTACTGCGCGACCGCTTGTTCGCAGAGTCCACCGTCATTCTCACCTCGGCAACTCTGCAGGCAGGAGGTTCTTTCCGCACTATGGCACGACAGTGGGGCCTACCCGAAGAAGAACGCGAGGCCTCCCCTCTCACCGACATGGCAACATCTCGGGACCCCAATCTGACGGAAGATCTCCGGGAGGTGGAGCCCAACAGTGACCTACGTTGCTATGGTGGTGCCCATTCCCCTGTCGCATGGAGCAGCCTGGACGTGGGATCTCCGTTCTCCCACCGCACAGCAGGAATCCTCTATATTGCGCGGGATCTCCCTAGCCCTTTGCAAGGCCCCACCCAGCTTGCGATACTCGAACGGATGGAAGAGCTCGTCAGTGCTGCCGGTGGACGCACGTTAGTATTGTGCAGTTCGCGGCGTGCCGCCGATGATGTCGCGGCCTATCTGGATGAGCATGTGCCCTATCAGGTATTGCGGCAGGGGCAAGACACCATGAGTTCGCTCATTGCCGACTTTGCTGAGCAGGAAGAAAGTGTCCTGGTGGGCACCCTCGGTCTCTGGCAGGGTGTAGATGTCCCAGGGCCGTCCTGTTCCCTCGTCATTATTGACCGCATACCCTTCCCACGACCGGACGATCCGCTCATGTCCGCCCGGCTCGATTTCGTCAACCAGCACGGTGGGAATGGCTTTATGTCCGTTGCCGCTGCCCATGCTGCCCTGCTTTTAGCACAGGGCACAGGCCGGCTTCTGCGCTCAACTACCGACAGGGGCGTCATTGCTGTAATGGACCCGCGATTGGTGACGGCACGCTACGGCAGTTTCCTCCGGCAAAGCCTTCCCTCTTATTGGGAAACCACCAACACTGAGGTTGTCCTGCAGTCCTTGCGGCGTATAACGACACAAGCAGACTAGTAGTCACCACCCGCTCGGAGTATACGGGTCACTGGTCCCGGGGTGTGACAAACGGGAGGTAACGGCCATAGCCTTCCTCCTCCATCTGTGCGAGGGGGACGAAACGTAGGCTAGCCCCGTTAATGCAGTACCGATGTCCGCCTTCCGCACGCGGACCATCGGGGAAAACATGACCCAGATGGCTCTCACCCTTGCTGGAGGTGACTTCCATACGGTGCATCCCGTGGCTGAAGTCCTCTTCGTAGTTGAGTGCGTCACCGATCATGGGGCGGGTGAAGCTGGGCCAGCCGCAACCGGCGTCGTACTTGTCGTCCGAAGAGAACAGGGGCTGGCCCGTCACCACATCAACATAAATACCTGGTTCGTTGAATGCGTCGTATTCGCTGCTGAAGGGGCGTTCAGTGTCCTTCTGTTGGGTTACACGGAACTGCTCCGTGGTGAGTTTTTCGAGAATCTCCTCCCGGCTGGGAGTGGGATAGTCGGTGGGGTCGAGGGGGCGGTCTGCCGCAGCGAGGCTGATATGGCAGTAGCCACCCGGATTCTTCTGCAGGTAATCCTGGTGGTAGTCCTCTGCCGGACAGAAGTTGCGGAGTGGTTCTGCCTCTACCTGGATGGGGTAGCTGAAGTTTGCCTGTTGGAGGTTCAGGAAGCGGTGAACGCTGCGGGCAGTGGCGTCGTCTGCCGTACCCTCCCAGTAGATGCCGGTGCGGTATTGGGTGCCGCGGTCGTTTCCTTGCTGGTTGAGGCTGAGTGGGTCGATGATGCGGAAGTAGTGCAGCAGGATCTCCACTAGGCAGAGACGCGCGGGGTTGTAGGTGAGCTTAAGGGTCTCGGCATGGCCAGTTTTAGCAATGTCATGGTAGCTAGTGTCGGCACTCACTCCGTTGGCGTAGCCTACTTCGGTGTCGACCACTCCGGAGAGACGCTGAAAGTATCCTTCTACTCCCCAGAAACAGCCTCCTGCCAAGTAGATAACACGGGTTGCTGGTGTCGTTGGCATTAGAAAACCCTTTCTCTCGGTTATTTCCAGGGTATCGAGTAGGAGAAGGGGCGTCAGGAGGTTTTCGCTAGGGGGTAACTGTACCGTCGTCAGCATCGGTGGCGTACAAAGCCTTACAGAGTTTCCTCTGGATTATCCCGCGCGTCGACATCCGTCTCCTGCGGAGCTGCTCCCGCTACCGTTCCGGCCTTGGCATAGTGACGCTTGATGAGAACAGACCCCAGCCATGCGCCCAACGCGCCGACCACAAAGATAGTGGCACCGAAAGCGACAATCACCGGCACGGTAAAGAAGTTCATCATCTCGTGGGCGTAGTTGGCACCGTTCTCTTGGGCTGCAGACTGGAAGTAGTCATCAGCGAACCAAATGATGGGGAGGAGCGGACCGATGAACCAGAGGGTAAACACCGCATAGGCGAAAATGGTGGCGACCGTATTCCGGTACTTCGTCAGCGCCAGAATAAACTCCGCAAGCAGGCCAAAAACGAGTGCCGTGAACACCGTGGTCCAAGAACGGCCAATAGCCATCATGATAAGAGCCATGAGGAGGGCCAGCACGACCACCATCCCAAAGCGATCCACCCGGGTGAGGTACATCATAAACACAGTACCGTTCACGAAAGCGGCTACCACCATCGTGCCAAACAATAAGCCCGGCGTAGCGGCTCCCGCTACCCCGAGAATGGTCACAACGACCATGTAGATGGTGCCAAAAATACCGAGGTTGAGCAGGTCCTTGGTGCGTAGTTTCTCCACCATTGTGCTTCCTTGTAAGTGGCGAGTGCGGTCAGTACACGAGTGTTGTGAAACGCGCGAACGTAGTGCCTGTTTAAGGAAGGCCGTGGACACCACTGCCACGGTACTCAAGCCAAGTATATCGGACAATAGTTTTCCTCCCCTGACTTTCCCACAGTTGTCCTCTTTACCTGCACAAACATGGCACCGAAGGGATTCGAGTTACCGCTTCACTAGACACGCGGCAGCGTTTTTCCCGTACGGGTTACCAGCGAGTTGTAACACTCTACTGCGGTGCATCGATGGAGTGAGTGTTGTCGGCCGACATCGAGCCATTCGACGGAATGGCGCTGCAGTTAAAACCCACATGCCCCTATAGCGTCGTCACCTTCCCCCTGATTACCCATGAGCTACCGAAAGCAGCACGTGGTAAAAGGCTTCGAGGAATGACTCCGCCTGAAAGGACACCCCCTTGTACTACAGCAACGGCAACTACGAAGCGTTTGCGCGTCCCCGTAAACCCGAAGGCATTGATGAAAAGAGTGCCTACATTATTGGCGCTGGCCTTGCCGGCCTGTCTGCCGCAGCCTTCCTTGTCCGCGACGCCCAGATGGATGGATCCCGTATCACCATTCTGGAATCCATGTCACTTCCCGGCGGAGCCTGCGACGGCATCAAAGACCCCAACAAAGGCTTCATCATTCGCGGTGGACGCGAAATGGAAAACCATTTCGAATGCCTCTGGGATCTCTTCCGTTCTATCCCCTCAGTAGAAACCGAGGGAGTTTCTGTCCTGGACGAGTACTACTGGCTCAACAAAGACGACCCCAACTACTCGCTCTGCCGTGCCACCGTCCGGCAAGGCGAGGACGCCCACACTAACGGAAAGTTTGGGCTCTCCGACAAGGCCTCCCGTAGCATCATGAAGCTCTTCCTCGCCAAAGAGGAAGAACTTGACCACAAGAAGATCACGGATGTTCTCGACCCGGAATTCTTCGAATCGAACTTCTGGCTCTACTGGCGCACGATGTTTGCCTTCGAACCCTGGCACTCCGCCACTGAGATGCGCCGCTACCTACAGCGTTTCATTCACCATATTGGTGGGCTCCCGGACTTCACGGCGCTGAAATTCACAAAGTTCAACCAGTTCGAGTCTCTCATCAAGCCGCTAGTGGAATACCTCCGTGCGGCAGGAGTGAATTTCCAGTTCGATACCACCGTCAGCAATGTGAAATTCGATATCCGCGGCGAGAAGAAGACTGCCGTGCAGATTGTCGGCACTCATCAAGGGAATCCCCTGACGATCGACCTCACCAAGAATGACCTCGTCTTCATCACCAATGGTTCCTGCACCGAGGGATCCGCCAACGGTGACCATGACACCCCGGCAGCCTTCAATACCGAGCCGGTGGGATGCTGGGAAATGTGGCGCAACATCGCCAAGCAACACGATTCTTTCGGCAACCCAGAGCGGTACTGCACCCAAACTGACCTCACCAACTGGGAATCCGCAACCCTCACCACCCTGGATAACAAGATCCGCCCCTATATCGAGAAGATCACGAAGCGCGATGCGCTCTCCGGGCGGGTCGTTACCGGCGGTATTGTCACCGTGAAGGACTCCAACTGGCTGATGTCCTGGACCATCAACCGCCAGCCACACTTCAAGGCACAGACCGACGACCAAATTGTGGTATGGATCTACAGTCTCTTCACTGATCGCCCGGGCGACTACATTAAGAAGCCGATGCGCGACTGCACTGGCGAGGAAATCACCGCCGAGTGGCTTTACCACATTGGCGTACCGCAGGAGCAGATCCCCGAGATGGCAGCCCACTCTGCCCACTGCATTCCGGTCATGATGCCCTTTATCACTGCTTTCTTTATGCCGCGTGAAAACAGCGACCGGCCCAAGGTCGTCCCGGACGGCTCCCAGAACTTCGCCTTCATCGGCCAGTTCGCCGAGATCCCCCGCGACACCATCTTCACCACCGAGTACTCTGTCCGCTCCGGCATGGAGTCCGTCTACACTCTCTGTGACGTAGACCGTGGTGTTCCTGAAGTCTTCGGCTCCGTCTATGACGTCCGTACCCTCATGGAGTCCACCGTCAAGATGATGGATGGTGAAACCCCGCTTCAGAAGATCCCCGGTTTTCTCCGTCGTCCGCTGGTGAAGTTCCTGGACAAGACAGTTATTGGAGAGATTATGCGGCGCTACAACTTCCTGCCGAAGTAACTCCCCGAAGGACTCGTCGTACTGGTGATCCCCCACTTCGCTGGGCTTGTGCACCGCCGTCTACAGAGGATCCGCCCCTGGTCTTTGGCGTGACCGGGGGCGGATTCTTTAGCTAGTGGAGCGGGGCCGGCTCTGGTAGGACGACGACGTACGCCACTGTGAGAACCATACGCTGTGGGGGCAATACACTGCGGGAACTCGTTAGAGCGCGCCTAGCCGCTATGGAAATCCGTCATTGCGGGTTGGCTGTGGTGGAGATTAGTCGCGGCGAATATCGCCGTTTACTGCCACTACCTGGGAGCGGGTGATGCCCAACATGAAGAGCACCTCATCCAGGTAGGGGAAGTTGACGGAGTTGTCGGCTACTGTGCGCAGCGCGGGCTTGGCGTTGAACGCGATACCCATGCCGGCGGTCTTCAACATGTCGATGTCGTTGGCACCGTCTCCCACTGCCACGGTTTGCCAAAGGGGAATGCGTTCCTGTGCAGCGAATTCTGTGAGTGCTTTGGCTTTCCCGGCACGGTCGACGATAGCCCCATTGACCTTACCGGTAAGGATCCCATCCTTAATGTCGAGTTCGTTGGCGCGCATGAAGTCCAGTTCCAGACTCTTCGCCAAGGGGGCAATAACCTGGTTGAAACCACCGGACACAACACCACACTTGAAGCCAAGGTGCTTGAGGGTGCGGATGGTGGTGCGTGCCCCGGGGGTCAGCACGATGGACTGGGCGACTTCGTCGATAATGGTGGCTGGAAGCCCTTCTAGGGTGGCAACGCGTTCGCGGAGGGACTCGGCAAAGTCGATCTCGCCGCGCATGGCACGGTCGGTAATCTCCTTTACTTCGGCTTCCTTCCCGGCGTGTGCGGCCAGCATTTCAATGACTTCTCCCTGGATAAGGGTGGAATCGACATCGAAGACGATGAGGCGCTGAGCACGGCGGGCGTGGGCGTCTGGTTCGAAGGAAATATCGACGCCCAATTCAGTGGACAGTTTGGCGAGGGCAGCGCGAATGCCAGAGATACGCTCGCCGGAGGCATTGCGGGCCACGATTTGCAGGGAGATGCCGGTGACCGGATAGTCGGCAATGCCGTTAATTGTGGCAATGTTGACGCCTAGTTCAGCGAGCGTTCCTGCGATGCGGGAGAAGGCTTCTGCGGTGACGGGACGGCCCAGAATGAGAATGGTGTGGGTGGCGTTGGCAGCGGAACCGACTGGGTCGGAGCCAATTTCAATGTCGGCATCCATGCCCAGTGCCGTCATCGCGTTTTCAATGTCGGTGACGAGTGCACCGCAGTGTGGGAGACGCTCGATGAGTGCGGTGAGGATGAGACGGCCACGGATGACTACCTGTTGGACGTCGAGGAGAACGGCGTTGTGTTTGCCGAGTATGCCCATGAGGGCGGACGTAATGCCGGGCTTATCCCTTCCTGTAACGGTGACGAGAACAGTATCCGCTTTCTTCATGCTGCGTCCTTATATCGCGGTGGAGCTCGATAGATCTTATTGTTCCTGGCCAGGTGCAGGAGGTCAAAAACTGACGCCCTGCCTTCCCCGGCAGGGCGTCAGTGTGTCTTTGGTTAGAGCATGCAGGACACGCAGCCCTCGACTTCTGTTCCTTCCAACGCCATTTGGCGGAGACGGATGTAGTAGAGGGACTTAATTCCCTTGGAGTATGCGTAGATCTGGGCCTTATTGATATCGCGGGTGGTGGCGGTATCGGGGAAGAAGAGGGTGAGAGACAGGCCCTGGTCCACATGCTGGGTGGCCATCGCGTAGGTGTCGACGATGGGCTTGTATCCCAGTTCGTATGCGTCGGTGTAGTACTCCAGATTGTCGTTCGTCATAAACGGAGCCGGGTAGTAGACGCGGCCGATCTTGCCTTCCTTGCGAATTTCGATCTTGGAGACAATCGGGTGGATCGAGGAAGTGGAGTTGTTGATGTAGGAGATGGAACCGGTGGGCGGGATTGCCTGTAGGTTCTGGTTGTAGATGCCGTCGCGCATGATGTCGTCGCGGAGTTTCTTCCAGTCCTCCTGTGTGGGGATCTGGACGCTGGACTTCGCGAAGAGTTCCTTGGCTTTGTCGGTGACGGGGGCCCACTCTTTCTCGATGTACTTGTCGAAGAACTCGCCGGTGGCATACTTGGACTTCTCGAAGTTGAAGAAGCGGCTATTGCGTTCTACTGCGAGTTGATGGGATGCCTTGAGGGCGTAGTAGAGGACACAGTAGAAGTAGATGTTGGTGAAGTCGAGAGCTTCCTCGGAGCCATAGTGAACGGATTCGCGGGCGAGGTAGCCATGCAGGTTCATCTGGCCGAGGCCGATGGCGTGGCCTTCAGAGTTAGCTCGGGCGATGGAGGGGACCGACTGGATGTTGGTTTGGTCGGAGACGGCTGTGAGGGCACGGATGGCGGTTTCCACGGATTTGCCGAAGTCGGGGGAATCCATGGCCATAGCGATGTTCATGGAGCCGAGGTTGCAGCTGATGTCACGGCCGACATGTGAGTAGCTGAGGTCGTCGTTGTAGGTGGAGGGGGTGGACACCTGCAGAATCTCGGAACAGAGGTTCGACATGGTGATTTTGCCCTCGATGGGGTTTGCACGGTTGGCGGTGTCTTCGTAGACGATGTACGGGTAGCCGGATTCGAATTGGATGGTGGCGAGTGTCTGGAAGAACTTGCGGGCGTTGATCTTGTACTTCTTGATGCGCTGGTCGTTGACCATTTCACGGTACTTCTCGGTGACGTTGATGTCGGAGAAGGCCTTACCGTAGACACGTTCAACGTCGTATGGACTGAAGAGGTACATGTCTTCGTTGTTGCGGGCAAGCTCGAAGGTGATGTCGGGGATAACGACACCGAGTGAGAGGGACTTGATGCGGATCTTCTCGTCGGCGTTTTCGCGTTTTGTGTCGAGGAACCGCATGATGTCGGGGTGGTGGGCGTGAAGGTACACAGCACCTGCACCTTGGCGGGCACCCAGCTGGTTGGCGTAAGAGAAGGAGTCCTCCAGGAGTTTCATGACGGGGACGACGCCGGAGGACTGGTTTTCAATGCGCTTGATAGGGGCACCTTGTTCGCGCAGGTTGGTGAGGAGGAGCGCGACGCCACCGCCACGCTTGGAGAGCTGTAGGGAGGAGTTAATGGCACGGCCGATGGACTCCATGTTGTCTTCGATGCGTAGGAGGAAGCAGGAGACGGGTTCACCGCGTTGTTTCTTGCCTTCATTGAGGAAAGTGGGGGTGGCGGGCTGCAGGCGGCCGGTGATGATTTCTTCGACGATGTCGCGGGCCATCTGCTCGTTGCCTTCAGCGAGTGCAAGGGCGACCATGCATACGCGGTCTTCGTAGCGTTCGAGGTAGCGGCTGCCGTCGAAAGTTTTCAGCGTGTAGCTGGTGTAGTACTTGTAAGCTCCCAGGAAGGTCTTGAAGCGGAAGCGGTGTGCGTAGGCCTGTTGGAAGAGGCTTTTGATGAACTCGAAGGAGTATTGATTGATGACGTCTTCTTCGTAGTAATCATTTTCCAGGAGGAATTCGAGCTTCTCTCGGAGGGTGTGGAAGAAGACGGTGTTTTGGTTGACGTGCTGGAGGAAGAATTGGCGGGCTGCTTCCCGGTCGGACTCGAAACGGATCTGTCCGTTGTCGTCGTAGATATTCAGCATCGCATTCAGCGAGTGGTAGTCAAGGGGCTGTCCATGTTCATCGGTCAGGATCTTCTTTTCGCCCATGGTCGTTTTTCTCTCCTCTGCCTCGTCGGTTGTGCGCTCCGTGGAGTTCGCTGGTGTGGTTACCTGATCATTTTTAGCATTGGGGTGTAATACACGCGTCAACGCCGCCCACTACATATGTGCTATGCGGTGACGGCGTTGCGGTTGTGGCTGCTAGGGGAGGGTGACGGGTGTCTCCTCGTTCGGTACGCGGTTCTGCGTAGGCGGTTAGGCAGCCTGTACAACGTACTTGTTGATGAGGTCAGGGCGGAAACCGCTCCAGTGGGTTTCTTCGGTGACGACGACCGGTGCCTGCAGGTAACCGAGGGCAAGGACGTATTCACGGGCTTCGTCGTCGAGAGAAATGTCCACCAGTTCGAATTCAATACCGGCGTTATTGAGGGCCTTCTGGGTGGCCTTGCACTGCATACAGGCGGGCTTGGTGTAGACGGTGACGCTCACGGTATTCCTTCACTGACGACATACGACTCACATCAATGTGACTAACACTGAAAACACTATAACTTGTGCGAAAATTCCGCTAGTAGCACTAGATATAGGAATTACAAAAGTGAAATTCCCATGTCGGTGTCTCACTTTTTAGGATTTAGTCGCGAAACTCGACAATAGTGATTCCACATCTTGCGTTTACTGAACTAACAAAGATGTGATTCTGTCTGCGGGAATTGTCATCATTATGATGTGATCTATATCACTTTTAGAGGAAAAACGCTGGTCTAGGCCCTAAATTCTCCCATAGAGAGCACACATGCCTCTACCCCAGAGCCCACACACAACAAAAAGAGCGTAAGCACAAATGCTCACGCTCTTTTCTCTCAACTCTAAGAATTAACCCTGACGGCCCTTGAACCGAGGATCCTTCTTATTGATGACGTAAAGCTTGCCGCGGCGACGCACAACCTGAGCGCCCGGCTTGTTCTTCAGCGACCGGAGGGAATTACGGACCTTCATGCGGACGCTCCTTTCTTAAGCCAATGAATAAGTCTTCTCGCCAGTCAGTTCCGCGCGGGATAACCGCAGCGCCGACCGACACACTCGGAAGAGTCTACCGGATTTCTCCTGCTACTCCAAAGTGAGGAACAGCAGACCACTACCCCTCCGCCGGCTCCTCCTGTCCAGCAAAACGCAGGCGGAACCCCTCCTCGATCTCCGGCAACGACCGATTCTTCGTCTCCGGAATCATCTTAAACACAAAACTAAAGGCCAACACACAGAGCACAGCAAACACCAGGAACGTCCAAGCCCCACCGATGCCCTCCAATAGCGGCGGGAAGCACATCGCCACCACAAAGTTCATCAGCCACAGCGCCAGACCAGCGATACCCATACCAATGCCACGTACCGCCGACGGGATAAGCTCAGACACCAACAGCCACGTCGCCACCGACACCGCAGACTGCTGGAACACCATGAAGAGACCCATCAGTCCCAACATCAAGCCAGACGCCCACAATTCATCAGTCGGCGCCAGCCAATACACCAGCGTCAACGCCAACAACGAGACCGACGTACCAGCAAGGCCACCCAGCAACAACGGGCGACGCCCAACCTTGTCGACAATCGACAAGCCAATCCAACAGGACACCACCGACACGACACCAATAAGAATGGAGCCGAACACCGCATTCTGGCTGGTCCATCCCACATTCTTCAACATCGTCGGAGCATAGTAGACAATGGCGTTGACACCCGTCACCTGCTGAATCATGGCGACCACAATGGCAATACCCATCACCATCTTGATCCACGGAGTACCCAGCGCAGACCACTCAGACTTCTTATCCTTCTTCGCAGCAACCGCCTGAGCTAACGCCTCCAGCTCCTCATCAACATGCGCAAGATCGTCCCCCCGCCGCAGGTGACGCAGCACTGCAGCCGCATCGTCAACCTTATTATGCAGCAGGTAATACACAGGGGAATCGGGAAGGAAGTAGGTACCAATGGCCAACACAATGGCCGGCACAACACCCAGCCCTAGCATCAGACGCCAGTTTTCCGACGGCGCCAACGCAGAGTTCACGCCATAAGCGATAAGCTGCCCCACCACGATCATAAGAGAGTTCAGCGTAGCCAACCGGCCACGCACACCACGCGGCGCAATCTCAGAAATGTACATCGGAACGATGATGGACGCACCACCAACTGCCACGCCCAGAATGAAACGCGAGATCGACAGCGACACCGTTGCGGCCGCAGCCGACGCCCCACCCGAGAACGCACAGGCAAGCGACGCCACAATAAAGAGAACACCCGCCCAGAACACTGCCCAGCGGCGGCCAATAGCGTCCGCGAGGCGGCCACCTGAAAGAGCGCCCACAGCAGCACCTACCATCAAAATGGAGGTGATGAGCCCCTCTTGAGTAGCAGACATGTCAAACGTGGGTTTGATGAAGAGCAGAGCACCCGACATCACGCCAGTGTCATAGCCAAAAAGAATGCCGCCCAGTGCAGCTATGGTAGATACCAGCCCGATGCTAGAAGTACGGTGCTGGACACTCGCGCGCTTGGTGGCGCTCTCGTCAGTGGTTACTGTCATACCTGGAATTCTCGCACGGACCAGAAACAACCGTACGGTTAAAAGCGGAAACACAGCGGAAATAATGGGGCGCTAAGCTAGCTCTATGACTACTCTCCGCGATCGCATCATCGCAGAACTACACGTGAAGCCCACCATCAACCCGGCTGAGGAGATTCGCACCCGCATCGATTTCCTCAAAGACTATGCGCGCGCCACCGGCTCCCACGGGTATGTCCTCGGCATCAGCGGCGGCCAAGACTCCACTCTGGCAGGACGACTAGGGCAGCTAGCTGCAGAAGAACTGCGTGCCGAAGGCTACCACGCTGAGTTCATTGCAATGCGCCTCCCCTACGGTGTACAAGCAGATGAAGACGATGCCCAACGCGCCTTGCAGTTCATCCAACCCGACACATCTCTAGTGGTCAACATCAAGGAAGCGACTGACGCAGCAGTCGCGGCAGCACGCACTGCACTAGATGGCGAAGAGATCAGCGACTTCGTACGTGGAAATGTGAAGGCCCGACAGCGCATGGTGGCCCAATACACTGTCGCCGGACAACGACGGTACCTGGTCATCGGCACCGACCACGCAGCCGAAGCCGTCACCGGGTTCTACACGAAATTCGGTGACGGAGGCTCCGACCTCACCCCCCTAAGTGGACTCTCCAAACGGCAAGGTGCTGCCCTCCTGCAGAGACTCGGAGCCCCTTCCGCAACCTGGGAGAAGATTCCCACCGCAGACCTTGAGGACGATCGCCCCGCCCTCCCCGACGAAACAGCATTGGGAGTCACTTACCATGAAATCGATGACTACCTGGAAGGAGTCGCCGACGCTCCTAGTACCGAAGCCTGCGCAACCATTGAGTCGCACTTCTTGCGCTCACAGCACAAGCGCACAGTTCCGGTAGCACCCTATGACACGTGGTGGCGCAGCTAACCTAACGCCCAATTTTCGCCAAAATTCCACAATTTACATCGTATTGTGCCTCACAATGGTGCTCATGAGAGGTGACGGGAGTGCGCAAAACTATGTAATGAAGCAGGAAAATAAACAAAACCCCTGGTCATTTCTGGCCAGGGGTTTTATACTCTGTGGAGCTAACGGGGCTCCATAATTAATCAGCATTCCTACTGGTAGAAGCATGGAAAGGCACATAACCATGCGAGCGCGTGCCAAAAATATGCCAAAGTTTTCAAAACTGCCAGAAAAGGAAGACCACATGGACACACCCATTATGGACGAACTAAAAGTGGACTACCCCGATTTTCTCCCCGTCCTCTTCACCGAAATCCTCACCAACCCCACAGCACGGCGCACCCCCATAGACCTTGCTATGGTCTTCATGCGAGACATCGACAAGGCACCCGGCAATGACTGCTACGGCTACCTAGTGGAAGAAACCCTCACCCCCGCCAAAACAAAGAGGGCTAGGGAGATAGCAGCCAGCCTGTGGGGCGGCAACACACACCTTGAAGACTCCGACACTATCGCCCTTCACATGCTTGTCGAATTGTCTCTCACACCAGGACTGCACAGTGAGCTAGTAAACCGCTACCGGCACGGGCAAAGAGTCGCCCATCTAGGCGCGTTCACCCTCTACCTTGGTGTCTCGCCTACTGGTGAGGGTCTCATCCTCCTCCACGATAAAAACGGGCAGGTAGCCTCCAGCAACACTGACTCCCACCTGACACAGTTCACCGCCCTCCTCGGAGCTAGGTGGCAGCACGACCTCGACGACTACGCACAAGCAACCATTAAAGGCAAATAATGACACTCCCAGAACTCATCTATGCGTCGGTCGCACAGGTCTACCTATACATGTCGATGCCCAAAGGTTCCCCCTACCCTGGGACCCGGCCACTCACCAGTGAGGAACTCACCAGTGTTCTTGACTATGCCGCCAAGGCGATCACACGCAACGGCTACAACGGAGAACAGGTAGTGAGAACCTGCGTCAACCATGTCCTAGAACACCACTACCAGGAAACCTGGTAACGATAGTACCCACACCAAAGATTAAACCCCTGCTGCTGCTTACCTGTAGTGGTGGGGGTTTACTCTATCCACCACCAGGGCCACTACCCCCAACCCCCACACCACACAAGCCCGTATGGCCTAGGCGCTCAAGCAACGCCTAAGTCTGGGCACCCAGGGCACCCCCCTAACGTTGAAGGCGCGCCGGGCGGCATAGGGGCTCGCACTATGTACGGGTTTAAGGGAAACCCCACCTAGCACACACCCCACGGGGGCACCCCCCACCACACACCCCGGCACCCCATGGGCTTAGCAGCTCTACCCCCCCAGGTGATTTTTCACGCTCTATAAACGTTTTAAGGCTATTTCTCTTCGTTCTATGTGTGATTGCCTAGGTAAATGTTGTTTGCTCCTCTGTGTGGCTCTCAGGGGCATCTATGAGGAAATGACCTAGATACGGAATACCCCCACCACCTACCCGGGGGGAAAGGACAATCTACCGGCGCGAAGTGGTCCGAGTGTGTGTTTCTGGTGATTTTTAGGCCATACCCCACCAGCTACCCGCATAGATGGGATAGCACTCCATTATTCCATCGTCTGCACCCCTCTATTTGGCCCTCAAATCAATTCTCGGACACTTTTCCCACCTCCCGCGCCACTCCACTCATGGAGTATCCCTAAAGCGGCTTAAAACAGCTCCCATAAAGGGTGTCGCAAATTCCGACCCCCTTTCACCTCGCTAAAAATAAGGGGGCGGCGGAATACCGCACCCCTGCACCCACTAGGGGGGGTGGCAGAACACCACCTCCTTGCGCCCATGGGGTGGCGGAACACCACCTCACCACTCAGGGGGAACGTTTTCCCCGATTTCGGGGTAAAGTCCTGACCTCACCTCAACCTCCACCACCTGCCCGGCGCAACAGGCACACAGAAAGAGACCCCCGGGAATACACCTAGGGGTCTCTCTCACAAGTGTTCAGTTAGATCATTAGACACTTAAGGCCTTCCAAAATGTCCAACTTGGTCACCAAAATGTCCACAAAACGGTCACAGCAAAACCGCAGGTCGCGCCCAACATGTCCAAAATGTCCAACTTGTTCACTTATATAGCCCTAAAACAAAGTTTCACCCGCCTTTAGATAACGGCCGTGAGAGTGTTTCACCACATTGCCGTCCTCAGCCATGGAGTCCAAAACTGCCGTCACACTGTCCCGGCTATGAGAGTCACGGAGAGAGCGGGGCAGTTGCCCATAGAGAGACTCCACAGATTGCGACTGCTCAACACTCAGACCATCCACTAGCCAAGTGCGGAGAGCCCCAGAATCACTGCCCTGTGAGACAGTGCCGGGGGACTTTTTTGCCGCCGCATTGCCCTTAGTCACCCTATAGGGGTGAACATGTTGGACATGTTGGACATTTTGGGGCTGACCTGCTGTTTTATTTTGGACATTTTGGTGACCATTTTGGGCAGCCAAGTGGACATTTTGGAGAATGTCACGCCCTGCGACTGTGAGAGCGAATGTTGTTTCACCCTGAAACCCTGACCTGTCCGAGTCAACGAAATGGCGACTCTTAGCCGTCTTGATAGCTTGTTTTATCTTCCTGTCGGAATAGCCCTCGTCCTTGAGGCCATTACACAATTCCCTACGAGTGGCACTTCCACTATGGGCACTGAGAGAGAGAAGGAAGGCTCTGAGAGTCTCAGTCCTTTCGTCACCGCCCATATCGTCATCGGCTTTATCTTCCACAAGCTCAGCAATGGACCTGTCAGACTCTCCCACATACTCGACCACGTGGGCCTCTATGTTCTCTGGTTTCTTTTCTCCCTCATAGAGCACGAATGTGGAAGTGGACATGTTCTTCATGATGACGGCGCGTCTCTCTGGTGACAGATTGCACTTATCCACGCCTACGGTAAAGGTGCCGTCCTCATTGTCTTTAGCCATAAGAGCAACACGGGCAGCTTTACGGTATTCGCTGCTGCCCGCCCACTGGTCGCGGCTATTGTCAGACCCTGACCTGTTCGTGTGATGAAGACACAACACAGTGGCATTAAGCCGTTTCGCTATCTTGCCCCATTGTTTTAGAACACTCCTCAACTGTTCGGGTTTACTCTGCTGAACATTGGCAGGGAGAGTGTCAATAAAGTTATCCACAATGATCAGTGCCGGGGCACCATAACACTCAGAGTCTTCGTGCATATCTTTGATGACGTTGGCCCCTAGGCTCGGATAAGACGTGCCGTCTGTGTCGTCGAAAAAGAGTGAGAGATTTTCAAAATCACAGCCCATTGCTTTGAGCGCCGGACTAGTAGTGTCACCCCAATTATCTTCTGTGCTGTAGAGATATACGCGCCGGGCGTTTCCGGCGGGAATCTTGAGACCGGTGTCACCTTTGCCACTGGTGATGACACTTGCAAGGTGTAGCCCGAAAGTACTTTTGCCAATGCCCTCATCACCAGCTAGGAACACAAGGCAACCGAGGGGCAATAGTCCTGGCACTATCCACTTGCGGCGTTTAGGCAGTGCCATATCAGTAGCCCTCACAAGGCAGCTTCTCCGCGTCTCTGTGGTGTCGGTAGTGGTATCGGGGGTAGTCATTACTTCACACCCCCCGCCATTGCTTCTAGGGCCTCTAGACGCGCCACAGTCGCACGAATCCTATCCATGCGGGCAGAATCATCTAGAAGCGTATTCAGCTCGCACAACGGCCTCTCACAGGCCGCCTGTCGCAACTCCACGCCTAGATTAAACACACGGTGACGCAGTGAGCCTTGCACCAGCTGAACAGCAGCGAGTGCGATATCCTCATAGCCGCCACTGCCCGGCGCAACAAGGTTTAGGACTCGTCCATGCCAGTAAGAGTCCTCAGTCCAGCGGGTTGCAGTGAGCGTGCCCCACACTCGTAGGTGCGTGAGGTCACCTGTAGCGGCGACGGCCTTTATTCTCTCGTACAGGTCACCGTAGACCGGGTTATGGAAGTCTGTAGCGTCTACATGTTCCAGAACAGTTTTCCCCCGGTTCCCCGCATGGAGAAGAGCAGTCAAGAAAACTGTGTCTAGCTGTGGTCTGACGGCAAGGATACCGGTAGCAGGAGCAGTATCAGTTTCTGTTACGCCTACCGGGTATGATTGAAGAGTGCTCGAAGGTGCCCCGCTTACGGCGGGGTATTCTTTTATCTCCATTGCCTTACGCCACCTTACGAGTGGCGTTAGCCTGTGCGATTGCCTCTAACTCATTGAGGTCGAGGCGTAGAGTCCTACCGCAAGGGTAGTAGCCTGTAAGTTCTCCTCGGTTAATGCACCGGCGAATCGTTTTCGTGGAGACCGACCAGTAGTCAGCGGCTTCACGGATAGAAACATAGTGGCGAGTTGGAGTAGACATTTATGTCTGACCTTTTCTACCTCAAGGTACGAGGTATCCGCCCCGCGATTAGCAGAGCTTCAAGGTCAAAGCGCCCAATTAGCGCCTAAGCAAGATACAGAGCTTGCTTTGTTCCCGTTTATGCACCACGTGAGTGGCTATTGTCGGAGGTAGTGGACGGGTCACACTGTACTCCAACGCCGACACCACAATAACACACCAACAGTACTAATGGGACCCATATTGTTCTATTTATTCATGCGCCCATGCTCAACCAGTTCTTTCAAAGTGTCATACTGCACTTTAAAAAAGTCACTGTCTGTTAGACCACTGGGGAATAAGTACCGGGAAATTAGCTGGTAGAGTTCTTCACGCTCAATACAGAAATCGGGGAAACGAATACTGCCAGACAATCTCCCTTTACCTTTTACGTGCTCTGCCCACATTCCCCTATCTTCTTCAGCTGGTGCCAAAGTACGAGAAGAAGACCTGGCATACCATTCAGACATATCGTGAGTGTCGAAAACGACAAATTTCCCCCCCTTGTAACCTTCTATAATGCCCATAATTTTGTCCCCGTCTAGGATATGTATCAGAGTTCGATAAAACAGATACTCCCGTCTTTCTTCATCTGTCCATGAATCGCAAATGTGGTTAATAAGACCACTGTCAACCACATGTTTAATAAAGCTGTACTCCACGACAAGGTGACCATCTTGTATGACTTTATATATGAGTGGGTCTAGTTTTCTGTTGCGCACCTCAAAATCAGGAAACACGAGAAAATGCTGCTCACAGTCACCTATTTTTTTGGTTTTCTCTTTAATTTGCCGTCGATAGTCTTCACCTTTAGCTCGAATACGAGTGACCTCTGTTCTACGCCGGGGAGTAAAAACCTCTGGTCGCCTATCGACCCATTTTTCCCCCACAAAGATAGCGTTCTCTACCAGTATCTCTCTAGGCGTGCCACAAATAATTAACCGGCCCATAGGGTAGTCGCCGTCCATAACCATGACTGCAAACCCAACGTTTTCCTCGGCCCACTCACTACGCCATACATGCCGTTTCATGCCGCTATCCCCGCGCCACCGACTTGCTGACAATATCCATGAGTTCTGTTGTCCTCTCTGCCCTCACCTGCATATAGATAGACATAATCACCTCCAAGTCCTCATCTCCCACAATCCGCGAAATCTCCTTTACGTGCGCCCCGTGCTCCGCCAACATTGTCACCAACCACCTACGCCCGCTATGCGGCTTAATCAAAGGCGACACCCCCGCACGCTCCACAGCCCGCGCTAACACACTCCTATAGGACGTATCCATCACCATTAAGCCCGCCCCCGTCGTCGTCAGCAGTTGCGCCGGGCGGGTACCGCCCCCAAATTCTTTAGACAAACGCACTACCGTAGGAGACTCGGCCACATACTTGTCCAGGTGCTCCTCCAGGAGGGGAATAAACTCGGGCATAATCGGCACCTCCCTATTCCCTGCCCTACTCTTAGGAGGCTGCACCAGCATGAATGTAGACTTCCCCGGCGGGGTAATCCTCTGCGCATTCTGTTTCACCCGGACCCCGTAACGGCGCCCTCCCGTGGTGTCATGGGCGACAACACTATCCACCTCCAGGGCTATCGCCTCTCCGATACGCAGGCCGTGAAACAGTATGAGGGCGGTAATAAGACGATAGCGTGCCGGGACTTCCGTCAGAATCTTATGCAGCTCCTCCGTCTTGGGAAGATAAGGTGAATCTTTCGCCACACTCTTATTCGCTGCGGGAACATTCACAGGGTTACTCCCTATAAGCTCCCTTTCCACAGCCTCTCGCCCCGCGGCTTTCAACCTCCGGTAGGCCTTCCTATTCGTCTCAGGCGTGTCGTAGGTGCGCTCAATAGCATCCCACCACTGGTAAACGTCCTGTTTCGTCAACTCCACCAGGGGAATGTCTCTAAGCCGGGTAATGTCCTCCACCTCATCGCCCGGCGCAACAGGGTCAATGATCCTATTAGTGATAGTCCGCCTATAGGTTTGCAGGGTGGAGGCTTTAGCGTCTCGTAGACTGTCGTGGAATTGCTCGAGCCATAACCCCACGGTTAACTCCATCTCCTGCTGGTGTTTCTCCTGGAGGGCTAGGCGCTCTTGTGGTGGTATCCATGCGTTAAGGTCGATAAGTTTCTTTTCGTGACTGAGCCACCCTTCGGCTATCTTCCTAGTTTTGAAGGTTTCGGGAGCTTTATAGTCTTGCCCCCTGTATCTGTAGCGCGCCTGCCACCTACCTGAGGGGAGTTGTCTAGTGTTGCCGAACTCTCCCGCTGCCATGGTGCACCTCACTAGTCTGTGCCAAAAATGTGCCAAAACTAAGTCTAAAGGTGCCCCAAACTGTCTACAAGGGGTTAGGATAAAAACATGCAACTACCAGCAGAGATAAAGAAAAACCCAGGTCATTAGTGACCTGGGAATTTCCATATTGTGGAGCTAACGGGACTCGAACCCGTGACCCCCACACTGCCAGTGTGGTGCGCTACCAGCTGCGCCATAGCCCCAGTGCCTTTCGGCTGCTTTAGTTAAGTTACACCACTTCGTGAAAGCTCACCAAATCGGCAGGTCACAGGGGCACAGTTTACGTGCAGGCGACGGCAAGAAAGACGCGACGCAACACGCTCGTAAATGAGAAAGCGCCCCGGGAACACTCCCGGGGCGCTTCACTCAGATTGTTTCTTGTTCGCGGTGTGGCGCGAGTTATTTCTTGTTTGTGGTGTAGAGCGAGGTGACCCAGTCGGGGCGGCTAAGGTCGATTTGCCCACCGTTCATGAAGGCGGCCGGGGTACCACCCTTGCCGTCCATACGCTCGTTGAGGACCTTTAGGTTAACGCGACCCATGGTGGCGGCGCGCATGGTGCCAAAGTTTCCAGACTTGATCTGAGAGAGAGTCTCACCCTTAGCTCCGGCCATCTTGGCCTTCTCGGCCAACTCAGCGTTGGTCGGTTCCGGTACACCGCCGCCCTCCGCGGGAGCAGTGTGCCAAAGGATGGAGTGGAAACGGAATGCACTTTCTGCATCTCCAGTGAGTGCAACAGTAATAAGAGCGGCATTGGCGCGGGTGGAATACTGGGAGGCGCCCTGCGAGTTGAGGAAGTCCATCAGGCGGAGTCGGAGCACTACCTGGTCGGATTGGATAGCGTCGGCAAGTTCGGCACCGTGCATCTTTTCCAACTCAGAACAGCCTGGGCAGCGCGGATCCTCGAACAATTCGATAATCTTCGCATCCTTTTTTGCGTTGTTGGAGCGGAACTCGATGTAGTTTTCGGTGACCTTCACAGAGGAATGTTTAATGGCGATATCCGCGCCATTTTCACTGTCTCGGTTGCTCTTCACACCCATATAGATGCCCACGGCAACAATGGCCGCTACGACGATGACAACCAGTAAGCCCCACAGCCAGCCATAGCCCTTCTTATTGGAAGGCACATACTTGGACGGAGTAGAGGTGCGACGACGCTTATCTTTTTTCTTTTCCACGGAGGAACCTTTCATAGGACAACTGTGGGCACGCACACAGTCGAGTTAGGGGCGACGACGGAGGGGGGCACGGCTTCCTGGTTCCACCGTCAAGGGGGTGTGCGGGAAGCAGGCCAACCATACGGCGAACACCATGAAGGCAAGATCACGGGCGATTTCTGAGAGGTATGTGAGGTTGTTTGCAGAGGCGTCGTAGCCGCCGCCGCCGAAGCAACCACAGTCAATCTGTAGTCCTCGCGCCCATGCCTGTACGATCATCACAATAAACAGAGCAAAGACAACAGCAGAGACTATCGCCATCCACCGATTTTTGATGCCCAGAAGGAGGAGGATGCCTAGCAGAATCTCCAATGCTGGCAGCATGAAGGCGACACTTGGCGCAGCCCAGTCCGGCAACACCTGGTAGGCCCGAACCGCTACCCGGGTCTCCAGCATGTTGCTGGCTTTAAGCGAGCCTGACACAATCCAAATGGCCGCCAGCACAAGGCGGGCTAGGAGCGACACCCAGTTGACCCAGGGGCGTACCGCCGAATCGCGGTCTGCCACGGGCTGTATCTCTGGGGCGCTCGCAGCGTTTTCTGCAGTGGTCACGGCTTCTATCCTAGCGGGGAACCGCCAATTCGTCGCTTCTAGCTGCCGAGCGCCGCAGACACGACCTGCTGTGCTTCCTCCTGTACCTGAGCTAGATGGTCCTCGCTGAGGAAGGATTCTGCGTAGATCTTATAGATGTCCTCAGTGCCTGACGGGCGTGCAGCAAACCAGGCATGCTCGGTGGCGACCTTCAGGCCACCAATAGCAGCACCGTTTCCGGGGGCTTCGGTAAGCTTCGCAACAATCGGCTCACCAGCAAGTTCAGTGGCTGTCACTTGCTCTGGGGAGAGTTTCGCGAGAGTCGCCTTCTCTTCCCGTGTGGCGGGCGCATCCATACGGGCGTAGCAGGGTGCCCCAAACTCCTCTGTGAGTTTGGCGTAATGCTGGCTGGGGGTTTTGCCGGTCACAGCAAGAATCTCAGAGGCGAGGAGAGCAAGGATGATGCCGTCCTTGTCGGTGGACCATACCGAAGCGTCCTTGCAGAGGAAAGATGCGCCTGCGGATTCTTCACCGCCGAATCCCAGTGAACCGTCGAAGAGGCCAGGCACGAACCACTTGAAGCCCACCGGTACTTCCACCAGAGTTCGTCCTAAGCTATCCACGACTCGGTCGATCATGGAGGAGGACACCAGGGTCTTCCCTACTCCACACGAGCCCCACTCGGGGCGGTGTGCGAAGAGGTATTGTATGGCAGTCGCCAGGTAGTGGTTGGGATTCATCAGTCCGGCATCGAAGGTGACAATACCGTGCCGGTCAGCATCGGCATCATTACCGGTGGCGATGTCGAAGGGGGCGCGGCCGAGGGCATCCTTCTGCTCCATGCGGGCGGTGAGGGAAGCCATAGCGTAGGGTGACGAGCAGTCCATGCGGATCTTGCCGTCATGGTCCAGCGTCATAAATGACCATGCGGGGTCTACGCTGGGGTTCACCACGGTCAAGGAGAGGTCGTACTGTTCCCCAATAGCTCCCCAATAGTCGACCGATGCACCACCTAAGGGATCAGCTCCAATGCGTACTCCTGCTCCGCGGATGGTCTCAAGATCTAGCACGAGGCCAAGATCGCAAACATACATGTCGAGGTAGTCGAAGGGCACTTTGAGACTCGCGGCTGGTTGGCCCGGTTGGCCGAGCTGGTTGAGATTACAGCGCGCCACACCTTTCAGGGAGGCGCGTAGGTACTCGTTGGCACGGTCGGCAATCCAGGAGGTGGCGTCAGTGTCTGCGGGACCGCCGGAAGGCGGGTTGTATTTGAAGCCGCCGTCGGTAGGAGGGTTGTGAGAGGGAGTGACAACGATGCCATCGGCACGGTCACCAGCTGTACCGGTTACGCCACCGGGGAGCTCGGCGTTGTGGCGCAGGATGGCGCGGGAGACAGCAGGGGTAGGAGTGAAGCGTTCCCGCGCGTCGACCATCACCGTCACCCCATTAGCAAGCAATACTTCGAGGGCAGTGTCCTGTGCGGGACCGGAGAGCAAATGGGTGTCTTTGCCAATATAGAGCGGGCCGGTGTAGCCCATCTTACGTCGGTAGTCGACGATGGCTTGAGTGGTCGCGAGGATGTGGTTTTCGTTGAAAGAGCCGTTGACGGAGGTTCCGCGATGCCCAGAGGTGCCGAACGCGACCTGTTGATTGGGGTCGTCGGGATCTGGGGTGATGTCGTAATAGCAGTCGAGGACATGTTGCACATCAATGAGGTCACTAGGGTCGGCGGGACGACCAGCACGAGGATGCATTTCTCACTCCGTAAGCGATAGGCGGTGTCTTCTTCCATGGTGCCCTTTCCGCGCAGATTCTGCAGGGGTAATTTCCTCCGCGGAAGGGATGTCATTGTTATAAACGCAAAATCGGGGAGATTACGCCCTACGTGGCATATCTACATCTCAAGCTCTTCTACAAGCCCCGAGTCCAGATGGTAGAGCGCAGCCCGGATGGTGAGCTCTCCCGCCTGCCAGAGTCCTGTCAGTGCTGGCATCTCCCGCAACTTGTGGGCGACAAACTGGGCATTACGACGTGAATAATCGCTCGGGTCTACCAGACCGTCGTGTCGTGCTTCCGCAACAATTGGTGCCACGCGTGCCACGATGCCCGGCAAGTACGACTCCGCCTCGGGATTCTCAGCTACCACCCGGGTAAACTCAGTCTTTGCCAACAGACCCGAAGGGGAATGATGCTCTCCATCCCCATGCGCCTCTGTTGTGATGACGGAGGAACCGGTGACAATCATGCCGCCTGCCCCGATGATGGCATCTGCATCCAAACCCTCGATTGTGGAAGAAATATTTTCCTCCGCCACCGTCTCCCCACTATCCAAAGCATCCATGGCAGCTGCTACGGCGCCACAGTTGGTATGACTCATCACCACAACGTGGCGTATCCCCAGCTTCACCACCCCAAACTCGATGGAGGCCGAGACCATGTCGTCAAGTGTTGGTCCGGCTGTACGCACACTAAATAGCTCACCTAAATGGGCGTCAAAAACAATTTCGGGAGGAACCCGAGAGTCGGAACACGACACAATGACCGTATGCGGATGTTGCTCGTCTATCAGGCTTTTTCTCAAGTCGACGGAATATCCATTAAATCGAGACTTACCTTCGGCAAATCTCCGGTTGCCCTCAAGGAGCTGGCACCACACCTTGTTTTCACTGGTCATAGCGGTTTTAGTACATCCTTCTAGGAGAAACCAAGGCTTCCCTCTTAATGCCAACATGCCTAATACAGATGAATATACACTTATTGTTTTTGCACTAATGCTGTTGGGTGTCCGTTGCGTCTTGTTCACGGGCGTCCATTCCTATCACCGTGAACACACCTTGTCTTTCACACCCTTCATACCGGCTTCTTAGCAGATGGAACGGAAGAGGGACGGCCGATGTCCACAACAATGGGGATGGCGACTCTTCTAGCCTACGTTCTTATTGCTGCGAACTTGGCAATTACGCACATAGCGAGCTGCCTTGGCCCGTTCTCCTGGTCTCTGCTAGCTGGAGCCAGTTCATGCTCTTCCCCTTCCCCAGTTTTATACAGAGGGCCTTTTCGCTTCATTTCTCATGCGGTGTGCTGTTCTAGAAAAGACTGCGAAAATATCGGTGCCCCATACCCATTTCTCTGCAATTTGTTTAGGCTTACCTAAGTATAATGAGAACGGTCGAATAACCGCGCCGAAGGAGGAGACCACATGCTCGTCGTCTACTTCTCCAGCGCGACTGAAAATACTCACCGCTTCGTTGACAAACTTGGCCTCCCCGCCGCACGCATCCCCCTCAAAAAAGCAGAATGCCCGCTCACCGTCAACGAACCCTATGTTCTCATTTGTCCCACCTATGGCGGCGGTGTCAGTATCCACGGAGGCGACCCTCGCCCAGTCCCCATACAGGTCATCCGGTTCCTCAACGATCCGCACAACCGCTCCCTCATCCGTGGCGTTATAGCCGGCGGCAACACTAACTTTGGTGCAGACTACGGCGCCGCTGGCGAACTCATCGCGGCAAAATGCCACGTACCCTTCCTCTACCGTTTCGAACTCATGGGAGATGACGAAGACGTCATCCTCGTTCGTAACGGCCTCACGGAGTTTTTCTCCTCCCACACCCCCTCCCTACAAATCACCTCACCGAGAGAAAACCACCCATGAGTATCGACTGCCCCGCCGCAACTCCCGCATACCGCCATCTTCACCCCGAATCACGCTCCTGCCCCGTTGCAGCCATCAACTGGGACCAGCTCATCGACGACAAAGACCTCGAGGTCTGGGATCGCCTCACCGGAAACTTCTGGCTGCCCGAAAAAGTACCTCTGTCCAACGACATCCAAAGCTGGGCCACCCTAAACGACATGGAAAAACGCACCACCATGCGGGTATTTACTGGCCTCACCATGCTGGACACCATTCAGGGTACCGTCGGTGCCGTCTCCCTCATCCCGGACGCCATCACCCCGCATGAGGAAGCGGTCTACACCAACATAGCCTTCATGGAATCGGTGCACGCAAAGAGCTACAGCTCCATTTTCATGACCCTGTCCTCCACCGAAGAGATCAACGATGCCTTCCAATGGTCCGAGGACAACACCAACCTACAGAAAAAAGCCAAGATCATCCTTGACTTTTACGAAGGCGACGACCCCTTCCGCAAAAAGATCGCCTCCACTCTTTTGGAATCATTTCTCTTCTACTCCGGGTTCTACCTCCCCATGCGCTGGTCCTCCCACTCCAAACTCACCAACACCGCAGACGTCATCCGCCTCATCATCCGCGACGAAGCCGTCCACGGGTACTACATCGGCTACAAATACCAACGCAACCAAGACCAGCTCACCCAGGCAGAAAAAGATGAGCTGAAAACACACACTTTCGACCTCCTCAACGACCTCTACACCAACGAAATCGAGTACACCGAAGATCTCTATAACGACATTGGCTGGACCGCAGACGTCAAAAAATTCCTGCGCTACAACGCAAACAAGGCCCTCAACAACCTCGGCTACGACGGCCTCTTCCCCGCTTCCGAAACCAAAGTCGACCCCATCATCCTAGCTGCACTAAGTCCCAATGCAGATGAAAACCACGACTTCTTTTCCGGGTCCGGCTCCTCCTACGTAATGGGTACCGCAGAAGAAACAGAGGACGACGACTGGGACTTTTAGTCACTCCTCTCCCCTGCCCTGGAGCATTGGGGACTCACCCTTTACGGCGCCTAGCCTTCCCCCTATAGCTACTTGGCCACGTGCCGCAGCACCCCGAACGGCGGCACACTGGTTTCACCATAATAAAGGCCTCATCCAGGCCACTGGGAAGGATTCCACTGCTACGATCGTTACAAAAAGTGAACTCCGTCACAAACGCAGCCTCTCAGCGGAAGGACCTCCCGTGACCCCTCCCCGACACCTCCTCGCCACTGCCGCCGCAGCAACTATCAGCCTCCTCACCCTCAGCGCGTGCGGTGAAAACTCCATTTACACCTCCGGAGACGCCACCGGAACAGAAACTACTACCATTACTCAATCCACGTCCCGCACGAGCGACCGCTACGACTACCACAGCAGCACTAAATACAACGGGAATCGCAGCACTGAACGAGACTCCTATCGGCGCTCCTACCGGGACCGTGACGGCGATAACCATGAGGTCACACCGCGGAGTATCCAACGCACCCGCACCAGCTTGGCGCCAACCACGACAACTCTCACAACCACCCAAGTTCGGCCCGCACCCCCAGACGGCCAATCAGACTCCCAGATCTACCACAGCAGTGCAGAATGGGGGTGGCTTAGCTACCCCGGCAGAGTTATTCCCGGCGGACTTATGATCAACATCACTCAGAGCACGCAGTGCTCCGTCGGATGGATCGTCGGACGCGAACAGCGCCGCTTCATTCTCACCGCCGGACACTGCGGAAACATCCGCGACCAATTCGCGATCTCCGACCAAGCCGGCAACCGGGCCATCATTGGAGAAATGGTGGAATCCACCTTCATTAAGGCTGGGGGCGCAGACTATGGCCTCATTGAGCTTTACAGCATGAAATACGTCGACGCGAAACCACCTTTCAAAGAGACTCTCAAAGGCTGGCGAAACACTGCCTGGCTCGACAAACAACGCACCCGCGTATGCCACCTCGGCTACCGAACCGGCCAATCTTGTGGCGCTTACCTTGGCTACAACCAAACCGGAATCTTCCAATTCCGTGGATACGTCGATAGTGGCGACTCCGGCGGCCCCGTCTACACCCTCATTAACAACGAACTCTATGCCGTCGGCATCATCTCCTACCGCCAACCTGCCGATGCCACACGCGTCAGTGCCCAAGACATTGGTCCAGCGATGGAACGGTGGGGTCTCACGATCTATCGGTCGTAACCCCGGGCCTCACCCTTCGGCACGCGTAAGCATGTCCACCCCCACGTATTCGGCAGTAGCTCCCATACGCCCCTCGAAACCGGCGGAATTCGTCCACACTCTGTCCCCGCAGGCTACATCCGCTACGCCCGGCCCAACCTCTACTACCGTCCCCACCAAGTCACGTCCGGTAATAACAAGGTGACGCGATTCCGTCCTATAGACTCCTTTGCGAATACGCGGAATCGCAGTCCAACCACGATTTCAAAATAATCGCGTGATTACACTCCTTGTCTTTAGCTGCGTAGAGCAAAAGAACGTCGTCATCCCGAAGGAGTGTCTGAATCTTCTCCCGCGCTTCATGAGCGTCGCTGTTGTCTTCCAATTCTTCCAAGTAGAGCTGACCGAAGCGGTCGAACCGCTCCGGTCTATGCCCGAACCATTTGCGCAATTCCGGGGAAGGTGTGAGCTCTTTCGCCCAGTTGAACGGCTCCAGAGAATCTCTACTCACACCCCGCGGCCACAACCTATCGACAAGGAATTTGTGGCCTGCTAGTGAATCATCCCACTCGTACACCCGAACAACTTTGATTGTGTGAGCCATACTTCGAGCATACTCAGGGCTAATCCCACCACCAGAGCCAAATAAATCTCCAGTGGTAGCCTCCTACGAGGTATAGAGCGTGAGACGCCAATACCTCATAGTCGTCGTTGAGGCCTAGACGATGAGGTTTTTTACAGGTTTCGAACGTTGCGGTGGCACGTCATACGTGTAGTCAACGTGTTGTTTCTAAAACTCATCATCGACATGATCCTGATCTTTCTCAATTGCTACTGCTCGTAGTGGAGCCATCCATCAACTGTGAGTAGAGACCGACCATTTTGGGAAGAAATAGTTCTCTGCCGTGGCATAGTGAAGTTATGGTGAGTAATCGTTGGCGGATTGATGGGATTGAGCCTGATCTGATCTATAAGAAGAGTAAGGATCCCATGTCTGGGGCTGTCGAAACTTCTATACATATGCGAGAGCGTCTTGCTAGCTCAGGTAAGCCTGTTATTGTGTCATTTTCGCGCGGTAAGGATTCTATTTGCGCGATGATTGCGCTTTTGGCAGCAGGGGTTGAGGTTATTCCGGTGCATTTGTATCGGGTGCCTGGGTTGAAGTTTGAGGAAGACTCCTTGAAGTATTTTGAGGATTTCTTCCAGATGCGGATTTTCAATCTTCCTCATCGCGATTTTTGGTACTACTTGGATCGTGGTGTTTTCCAGGCTCCCTGGCAGATTTCGATTAATCAGTCTGCCGAATTGGGGGTTATTGGCCATGATGAATTGTGGGATGCATTCAAAGAATGGCAGGGGCTGCCGAAGGATACGTGGTTGTGTGATGGTATCCGGTGTGCGGATAGTATCCAGCGTCGTGTGTCAATCCAGAAGCATTCACCGTGGACTGATTCCATTGCCAGAAGTAATGGGCGGGCTTTTGCTAAGCGGTATGCGCATGTTGTTCATGACTGGAAAATCAAGGACATTCGGCGCTGTCTTGAGATCAATAAGGTGAAGCTGCCTGTTGATTATGAGCTTTTCGGTAGGACTTTTGATGGTTTGGACTACCGGTTTGTGAGGCCTTTGCGGGATAAGCTGCCAGATGATTATGACCAGGTATTGAAGTATTTCCCCGCTGTTGAAATGGAGTTTATGCGCTATGAGTTCGTCCAAGTCTAAGGGTTTCGGTAGTGGTAAGACTGGTTTCGGCGGAGGAAAGTCTGCCAATGGTTCTACAGAGGTTCCCTACACCAACCCGCACAAGAACCCCATTGAGGGTGTTGGCGAGTCTGGTGATCTGGAAAAGGATCTGAAGGATATTGCCGAGAAGATGGGTGAGGCCTATTCCGGTTTTGTTGAGAGGAACAAGGCCGAGCGGTCTAGGTTCAAGTTTGCTGTCGATGCAGGTTTCTGGACTGGATTGTGCTTCAAATCTAAGGATGATTTGCAGGCTTTCCTGGATGCTATCGGTATGGGTGATCGTCTTTATGATGGCCTGCATATTGATGGTTATGAACTCGCCGATAAGCTTGGGGTGAAGGTCGATTTTAAGGATCGGAACCGGTAGCTATCACGCTGCCCACTACTAAGGGAGCCTCTCGGGAAGCTTTCTGCCTGTACCAGAGATACGAGGACTCCCCCTGTACACGACAGAACTGCCGCCAAAAACGTGCCAAAACTGAGTCTAAAGGTGTCCCAAACTGTCCACAAGGGGTTAAGATGAAAACATGCAACTACCAGCAAAGATAAAGAAATTCCCAGGTCGTTAATGACCTGGGAATTTCCATATTGTGGAGCTGCCGGGAATCGAACCCGGGTTCTCCGCAGCTTTGACAGGACTTCTCCGTGCGCAGTGAACTACACCATTACTCGGTTCTCTGGAACACGCTCACAAGTCCAGAAGGCGAACCCAGCCACTGTTAGATGTCCTGTAGGCTGCCGTAGCCGCAGCTCACAGTAAGCCCCCTTGATGATGTGGGAAAACACCGGATCGGAGACACTTCCGGGCCCACAGACTAGCCGTCGCTATTAGGCAGCGAGAGCGTAGTCGCGCTGAGTATTTTCGGCGCTTAATAGTTTGCTACGACGCTCACGGTGGTCTCTAGCCTGCACCGGCACGCTTCTCCCGACGCAACATACGCAGTCGAAACCGTTCAGCCCCTTGAAAACCAAAAAGCTATCACCTGAAACCAGGTGACACCCCAGGATACGCCAAAACATGATCACACTCAACAGACTGTTCTAGGATTCACCACTGTATCGAGGATGGACGGTCGAACAAATTGAACCCGCCGCAGTATCAACTCCCCACACATTCACTCACTCCGACACGATAAAAGTGTGAAGTAGATAACTGACGATATTCAGTTGGAAACCCGTTTCCCCTCTTTACACTGCACGTATGAGCAACCGTCATCTTTTTGAAGCAGGCCAGGCAACCACCCTCCTAAGTGCAGTTGCGCTCGTTGCCGGCTTGTCCTTTCCCGCGAATGCGACACCATCGCCCGCGGGTAACCTACCTTCCACTACCCCGTCCCTCACTACTCTGTCACCCTCCACGACTTCATCACTCACCCCTGCCTTCTCCCCTACGAATGTCCGCCTCATGCATCGCGACATGAACTCCAGCGACACTCTCCCCTGGGCGGGCCCAGGCAACAACCCTTCCGTCACCTTCTCTATACCTTTTGGCGCTTGCTCCACCGCTTTCCAGACATCCACGAAGATGACAATTGCCCTCTGCACCAAGTATGTGGGCTTGCAACATGGCATCACCCCTATCGCCCCTACTGTGGTCCTTATGGACCCACGCACTGCCCAGCCACTCGCCACGTGGGAACTCCATAAGAACGGCCTACTGGGTGGCGTTTACGGCTACCTCGATGAACAGGACCGCGTGGTGATGACGGAAGGAAACAAACTACTCAAAATTGCCTTCCGAGCAGTCGGACGACCTTCCACCAACCGCCATTGGGAGTTCTACGTTGCTGAGTCCACCACCATTCCCGGTCTGCCCGAAACGGTGAGCATTGCCGGGGTGATACCAGATGGGGCCGGAAATACCTGGTTCTCCACCTCCACTGCGCTGGTGGGAAGCATCACCCCCACTGGTAAAGTCCGCACACTACAGTTGGGGAAAGGAGAGCGCGTAGCCAATGGCCTCACCCCACGACCCAACGGGGTGTCTGTCCTCACCACGCACAAACTGTGGGAAATCAGTGGCCCTGTTCCTAAGGTCAAGTGGGCCCGCGCCTACGACCGTGGCAGAGCACGCAAGGCGGGACAGCTCTCCTGGGGATCCGGCACAACTCCCACGTTCTTCGGCCCTCATCATTCCCGTGTGGCCATTGTTGACAGTGCAGATTTCACACCACATCTACTTGTCTTTGATGCAGAAACTGGCCGTACTATCTGCAAGATGCCGGCGTTCCGGGCTCCAAACCAAGGCACCGAGAATTCAATCATGGCCCATGGGAATAGCCTCTGGATTCCATCCACCTATGGCTTCACTTACCCCAAGCTGGCGGTAGAAGGCCCCCAGTTCCCGGAAAAAGCTACCTTCCTTGGTGGACTCACCCGCATCGATCTGGTGAATGATCGTTGCGTGCGCCGGTGGGAGAATATGCATCGCATCAGCACTTTACCCATGCTGACGCTGAAAGATTTCCGAATCTGGTCGCTGACGACTGATCAGGACTCGTCACGAGTGTGGGTGGTTTCGGTGGATGCTCGCACCGGCAAGGAAACGTCACGTACTCCGGTGGGGTGGCTACCATTTGATGAACCCATGCAGCTTACCGGCATGATTACGCCCGATGGGGTGATGTGGCAAGCCACTGCTACCCGCATGCTACGTATTGCCCCGCAGTAGCTAGGAGGAGCTGACGAGCCTCACCTCCGACGCCCGTCAGCTTCCCCTAGGGCACAGCAGAGCGAGAGCGTGATAGCCCTAGCTAGCCGCGCATACCTTTCACGCGACGACCCAACTCTCGAATAACATCGCGTTCCGCCTGGCGGCGGGCCATATCCTGACGCTTGTCATGGGCTTGCTTGCCGGCGGCTAATCCCAACTCAATCTTGCAGAGACCATCTTTGAAATACATTTTTAACGGCACCAGGGTAAGGTGTCCGTCCCGGACTTTACCCTGCAAGTAGTCAATTTCACGCCGGTGGGCAAGCAGTTTACGGGTACGCCGCGGAGCATGGTTAGTCCACGTCCCATACGAATACTCAGGAATGTGCAAGCCTCGCAGCCACAGTTCACCGTCCTCAATGGACGCCCACGCGTCGACCAGCGATGCTTTCCCTTCCCGAAGACTCTTCACTTCGGTACCGACGAGCATGATGCCCACCTCGTAGGTATCCAGAATGGTGTAGTTGTGGCGGGCAGCCCGGTTGGTGGCAACAGTGAAATTGCCACCATTCTTTGCCATCTCAGCTGCTTTTTTCTGCTGAGCTTTCTTGGACTTCGCGCCCACCTAGCTACACCACCTATCGACGAACATACAAGGGCAGCACCAGCACAGATGCCAGCGCGGAACCAACAATAGCAACGAGAATAAGAATAGGCGACACCAACCCAACATCAGCCACAGTGATCTGGGCGATGGCACGGCCTTCCCACACATTCTTCAACAACGGGGTCAGAATCCACGCGTGGACGGCGAACAGGCCAGCAATCGCCACCAGGGCACCAATGAAGGAACTCAACACCACTTCCAGAGTGAAAGGAGCGGTGACGGTGGTGCGGCTAGCTCCAACCAGCCGCATAATCTGGGTGGTCTTCCGGCGGGTAAAGGCAGCCATCTGCACCATATTGGCAATAAGCGCTAGGGCACCCAGCCCGAGGAATGCGGCCAGGGCGTAGGCAGCATTGCGAGTGAGGTCAAGGAAGCTGAAGAGGCGGTTAATGAGCTCTCGTGAGTCCGAAATATAGATGGCAGGCTGTCCATTGCGGGCTTGTACAGCCGGCTGTGCAACCTTCGGGAAGCGGGAAACAGTGGCCTCTACAGGGGTGGAGTCGGTATGTTCACCATTCAGTTTCACCAGCAACGTGCCAGGCATGGCACGCGCATCGGCACGGTCGAAGATCTCTGCTGTGTCTGCACGCGCTGTCTTCTTACCAACCTCCAGAGACTGGTGCTGGTCGCGGTAACGAACAGACTTCACACCTTCCGTGTTGAGCAGGGCTTTCCGGAGGTCCCCACATCCCTTCTTGTCACAGTCGGGGTCTTTCACTGCCACACTGGGTTCGACAAAGATCGAGATCTCGGTACGGTCTACCCACTCCTGCTTTGAGTTGTCGGCCATGCCGGCAATGAGAATGCCCACACCCAGCATGACAAGGGAAATGGAGGCGGTGACGATCATAGCGAAGGTGATGGCGAGGTTGCGGCGGAGTCCACGGAAGGCCTCACCGAACAGGAATTTCACGTTCATAGCTGGCCTTCCTTAGATACGCCCGTAGACGCCGGACATTTCGTCGCGGATAACTTTGCCATGGCGCATTTCGACGACATGCTGGCGAAGATCATCCACAATGCGGTCGTCGTGGGTGGCCATGAGGATGGTGGTACCTATGCGGTTGATCTTTTGCAGCAGGGTGACGATTTCGTCGCTGATTGAGCGGTCCAAGTTACCCGTCGGCTCGTCGGCCAGCAGTACCAGCGGGTGGTTGACGAAGGCCCGGGCAATCGCCACGCGCTGCTGCTCACCACCGGAGAGCTCGTTGGGGAAACGCCGCCCCTTACCGGCCAAACCAACCATATCGAGTGCCTCGGGGACAGCTTCTTTGATGAAGCGGTCACGCTTGCCGATGACACGCAGAGCGAAAGCCACGTTCTCCTCCACCGTCATGCGTTCTAACAAGCGATAGTCCTGGAAGACGCAGCCGATATTCCGACGGTAGCGTGAAATCGCACCGCCGCGTAGTTTATCGACACGCTGTCCTGCCACCGTAATGGTGCCGGAGCGGATCTTCTGGTCTGCCAACAGTGTTGACAACACCGTGGACTTGCCCGAACCAGAAGGGCCAATAATAAAGGCGAACTCACCTTTAGCTACCTGGAAACTGACATTGTCGAGTGCCGGGCGGGTAGCGCCTCGGTATTCGACTGAGACATTCTGAACGTCGATCATCACGGTTATCACTCTAAAAGGTTCGCAGGGGCTGTTGCCACAGGACGCACGGAGACGGGATGGAAACTCACTCTACTGTGCTGGGGCAGACTCGGGCGCTGGGTGAGAATCCGAAGGTTGAGTCGAGCCAGAATCATTGAACGGCGGTAGGAGGGGCCGGCGGGTGGTCTCACTGTCACTCCCCGGCTCTTCCCCTGGGGCAGGCTCCGTTGTCAGCTCGTCGGAGGGCGATGAAGAGCTTTCCGAACTCGTAGGGGGCGTCGTCTGCGAGCTCGGCTGTTCCTGTTGCATCTGCTTTTGGTATTCCTCCCACGGGATGATGGGGATTGGCTGCACAGTGCTGCTCGTCGGGGTCGGTTGGAAGAGCTCAAAGCGAGTAGAACCGTGCAGGTACAGGTAAGTACCGAGGAGAGCGACAAACAGTACCGCGAGCACGATTGTGGAGGTTACTTTGCTGCGGTGCTCCCGCTCCCGCTGCTCCCCCCAGTGGAGGCCGAAGCTGTGCTCCTCGTGGCCCTTGTCCTTTTCCACTGGTGTCTGTTCCCCGGTGTTGTCGGCGGTGACGACTTCATGGGCGCCACTCACGTTCTGCTGGTTACGCTCCGTCATGCGTCCTCCCCCTTTCGTTCGCTCCGCTGCACACTTTCGGACAATTCCCCATTGGTGCCTACTGCCTGTACCTTGTCAGAATCCACTCCGAGGCCTGCCAGACTATGCGCAACACGCACACGTAGTTCACGAGACACCTCAAACTGCTTTCCGGGCAGCGAGCGGGCAACAATACGCAGCACTGTTTCCTCCGCGCCGATCTCCTCCACGCCAATCACGGTGGGTTTGTCGAGTAGCAGGTCACGGAATTGCTGGTCATTAATAATGTCGTCACATAGCTCATGCAGACGGTGGGTAGCTGGACCAATGTCCTGGTTTCGGACGGGCACATCCACCACCGCGCGGGCCCAGTCCTTCGAGCGGTTGATGGTCTTGACGATCTGACCATTAGGTACCGTCACCACTTCACCGTCAGCGGTCCGAACCCGGGTGATACGCAAGGTGACGTCCTCCACGGTTCCCTTCGCCGGCTCGCTACAGCCCGTCACCCAGATGGTGACCACGTCGCCGTATCCGTAGTGGCGTTCCGTCACCACAAAGAATCCTGCGAGGAAATCTTGCACCACACGCTGTGCACCAAAACCGAGAGCAGCGCCGAGGATGGTGGCAGGTGCCACCAAAGTGGTGAGAGAGATACCCAAGCGATCCACGACGCCTACTGCTGCGACTACCACAATGAGTGCCACCACCACATAGGTGATGACCTGCGCTACCGCATAGCGATGCTTAGCGGTTTCAGATTGCACCAGGCTGTCACGGTTTTCTTCGCCTTGCGCGATGCTTCGCGTGACACGTCGGCTGACAAACCCTGCCAGCCGAGCTAAGAGAATGGACCCGATGACGATAAGGAGAATCTGTATCCCTTGTGTACCGAGCCAGGACAGTATTGACGCCCACGTAGGGTTAGACATGCCGATCCTTCCTGCGTTCATGCACCACCTTGGGGCCGGCAGCGGGCCGCTGCAACAATCCGGTGGAGGCAGGTCTGCTGCCCCCAGGAGGTACCAACGCGGGTTGGTGAAAAAGTAGCTACATCCAGCTTAACGGGCACACGGCAGAGTCGCCTGCGAGTGGGCTAGTTCCGCACAGTTAGTTCTCTGCATCCGCCCCACCATTAGCACGCCACCGGATTCCTGCCTCCAAGAAACCATCGAGATCCCCATCCAATACCGCCTGCGGGTTATTGACCTCGTAGCTCGTGCGCAGATCTTTGACCATCTGGTAGGGGTGCAACACGTAGGAGCGCATCTGATTTCCCCAGCTGGCGTTGCCACCAGCCCCCAGTTCACGCAGCGCATCCTTTTCTTCTTGGCGCTTCTTCTCGAGCAGTCGGGACTGTAACACAGCCATAGCAGCCACTTTATTCTGCAGCTGCGACTTCTCGTTCTGACAGGTGACGACGATGCCGGTGGGGAGGTGGGTGATACGCACTGCCGAGTCTGTAGTGTTCACCGACTGGCCGCCAGGCCCAGATGACCGATACACGTCCACTCGGATGTCAGAATCTGGCACATCAATATGATCGGTCTGCTCGACTACCGGGAGTACCTCTACCTCCGCGAACGAGGTTTGGCGCCGGTGTGCATTATCGAAGGGACTCAGTCGCACAAGGCGATGGGTGCCCTGTTCCACCGAGAGTGTGCCATAGGCATAGGGTTCATGTACGACGAAAGTAGCGGACTTAATTCCTGCCTCTTCCGCGTAGGACGTGTCGTACAAATCCACCTTTGCACCGCGTTTCTCCGCCCAGCGAATGTACATACGCAGCAGCATCTCCGCGAAATCTGCCGCATCCACGCCACCGGCACCTGAACGAATATTGACGACTGCGTCACGCTCGTCCAATTCTCCGGAGAGTAGAGTAGTCACCTCCGCCGATTCGATGTCACCACGCAGTCCGGCGCGCTCGTCGTCGGCGAGTGAGATGGCATCCTGCTGAGCACTGGAGTTCTCTTCTTCCTCCGCCAGTTCGTACATGATGGGGAGGTCGTTAAGGCGATCGCGGAGCGCTGTCACCTTCCGCAGCTGTGCTTGTACTTGGGAGAGTTGGCTAGTGACATGCTGTGCATACTCCTGGTCATTCCACAGATCAGGGTCGGCGGCTTTCTGCTCCAGTTCGTCGACTCGACGCTGGAGGTCTTCCGGGTCGAGTACTTTTTCGATAGAGGCGAGCCGGGTTTCCAGATCCTCAATGTCTGCGGAAATTTCAGGGGTCATACGGCCAGGATACCGGGTGTAGTACCGCAGGTGTTAGCCTCTCGGTAACGTCCCGCAGGTGGGGCTGCCGGTCAGCGAAGCCCGCAGCCACACCGTCAACAGGGTGGTGAGGAAAGCTCGACGGAGTGCGTGCGTGTTGGCGTTAGCCAAAGAGTTTGTCGAGCGGGCTCTTGTCTTTAGCTGGCGTTGAGGCTTCCTTCTGCGCCTTTACCTTTTCAGAGTAAGCCTGAGCCTTTTCTTCACGGACACGCTTGGCTTCTGCCTTTTCGTACGCTTTGCGTGCTGCTTCGGAGCGCTTGAAAGCATCCGCTTGGCGAGCCGTGATCGGCGTGACAATGTAGAAGATGGAGTCGTGCTTTTCCAGGCGGCCTTCCACATACCGTTTTCCGAGGCGGTTGTATTCGCCCCACACGTCTGTCACGAGGTAGTTGCTGGATTGCTTCAGACCGTGCTGGGTGAGGGTGCTGAACCACAGGGAATTCTGCTGTACTTGCCCAAAGAGGTTGAAGATGGCAACGGCGACACGACCGTAGGTCAGACGGCGCACCACAATGAGGGACTTCCCGTTGAAGTAGACAGTCTGCGCGGCGGCACCCAGCGGGTCCTGATTGATGGCGATCGTGTAAGGATTGTTGAGCAGCTCCAGATTCGACGCGTGAATTTTACGCAGATCAGTGCCGATCATGAGGGGGGAACCCATGATGGACCAAAGGGTCATGTGGGTGCGATATTCGCGGTAGGTCATCCCACCGTTGCCAACCTCCAACATGTCCGCATCATTCCAGGCGCCGGGGCGCTGGTAGCGCTGCCCGAAGAGGTTGATGAGACCGGTACCGATCATGGAGGTCCAGTTGTCCTGGATGTCAGGAGTAGTGCGCCACATGTTAGCGACGGTGGGTTCCCAAGCGAGCACCGGAAGCTCGGGCTCACTGTGGATGGAGTACACGATGGGACGACCGGTCTTCTTCAGAGCACGAGCCATCTTGGTGTATGCGGCTTGCTGTTCCTGACCATCTTCGTCAGCGTTGCACCAGTCGTACTTCAGGAAGTCATAGCCCCACTTGGCGAAGATGTTAGCATCCTGCTGTTCGTGCCCCAGCGAGCCAAGTTTTCCTGGATACTTGTCCCAGATGTTTGCACAAGTGCGGGTGCCGGGGGTGGCGTAGATGCCAGCCTTCAGGCCTTTCGAGTGGATGTAGTCGGCCAGTGCCTTCATGCCTGACGGAAAGCGCTTGGGGTCCCCTCGGAGGTTGCCGTTGGCGTCACGAGTGGAGGCTTGCCAGCAATCATCAATGTTGATGTAGGTGTAGCCAGCATCTTTGAGACCCAATTTCACCATGGCGTCGGCCATAGCGCGGATCTTTCCTTCCGTAATGTTGCAGTGGAAGGCATTCCAGCTGTTCCAGCCCATGGGAGGCGTAAGTGCAATGCCGTTGCTAGCAGCCTGAGCCTGGGTGGGATTGATCACCAGGCTGCCAGCTATGGTGGCACACGCGAGGGTGGCGCTGGCGAGTCGAACCCGGAAATTACGAGGCATGAGTGGGACTCCTATAGGAAGATATGTTCACTGTAAAAATAGTGCATTTTCTACTGTTTTTCCTATTGGGTGGGCGATTTTTCTTCTTGCATTCAGAAAACGGACATCCGTCTAGATCAGGAGATGCAGCTAGCCCCCGTCGGGAGTGACGGGGGCTAGCTAAAAAGTAGTAGTGATGTGGTTACTTCACGCCGGTGAGGCGACGACTGGACTTCTGCCCACCGGTTTGGTCGAGGATATCTTCTCCGCGGTAACCGGAACGGAGGGTACCATCGCTGGTCATGGCTCCGACGGCAAGGGCGTCGACACGCCGAATGAGGTAGTCGCGCAGCAGGTTGGCGCGTTCGCGGCCGGAAATGCCGGTGTCGGCGGGTTCATCAACTCCCCAGCGAAGGATGATGCCTTTCATTCCAGGTACCGGATCGATCATCATCTTGCGGGAGACGATGATGACGAGATTGGCGTTGCGGAAAAGTTCTTCATCAACGGGGGTGGAGACGCCGTCAAGGGTAATGCCGGCTTCGGCACAGGCGGCGACACAATCTGCATCCCGTGGGAGATCCGGTTCACAGTTCGTACCGGCAGAGTAGGCCTTGAAGAGGTTTCCATGGCGGGCGTTGGTGATCGCTTCCGCCATTGCGCTCTTCTCGACGTTGTTGGCACCGAGGAAGTAGACGATAGGAAGATTGTCGGTATTGCTCATGCCGACATACTAAAGGCGGATTTATTCCGCTCCCAAGACACGGTTGGCATTTTGGACAACTTTAGGCTCTTCAGCATTTGCGCAGGCTGGACGCTACGTCGCTAACAATAACTCAGATAAATTCCGGAAACTTTGGCAACAATTATTAATTCCCCTGTTGAAGTGCGTCTCGCAACACGGTAATGGCGCGGATCAACTGTTCAGCCGAGAGGTCAGCTCGACCCCCTAACCGCAATCCGCTTCGTTGCCACGGCACACTTGGCGGACGGAAGCACCCCACCCCTACTCCAGCGGAGAGCACCGTACGGTGAACGGCGATAGCACGTGTGGGATCACCCAGGGGGATGGCAACTACTCCAGCAGTGACCGAAGGGAGATCGAGAGCGTTCGTTAACGCTGACATGTGCTGGTGGAGCCTCTCAACGCGTGTCGGTTCACTAGCGATAATCTCCAGTGCGGTGGTGGCGGCAGCAGCACAGGCAGGTGCGAGGGCAGTATCGAAGATGAAGGAGCGGGCGGTATTGACCAAATGTTGCCGTTGCTCCGCCGAGCATAGTACTGCTCCCCCTTGACTCCCCAGAGCTTTAGAAAGGGTGCAGGTGATGACGAGATCTGTTGGCGCCTGTCCATTCGTCCACAGCGTGGGAAGCGCGCCTCGCCCATCGTGTCCCAGCACTCCGAGCCCGTGTGCGAAATCAGCGATGAGCAGCGAACCTGCCGCATGAGTGGCGTGGTAAATCGAGGGGATGTCGAGCACACTACCATCGGTGGAGTCCACAACATCGCAGACAACGACTGAGGAGGTCGCCTGCTGGAGTGCGGCGGCAAGTTCCTGCGGCTTCGTCACATCACAGATGATGCGGGGAGCTGTGGTGAGGCGGCAGGCGTCGATCAGGCTGGCATGGTTGCGGGTGTCGCAAATCAGAGTGGCTCCCGACGGGACGAGCGCAGTAATGGCTGCCAGATTTGCAAGGTATCCCGAGGAGAAGAGCAGCGCGGCAGGGAAACCGAGAAAGCCGGCGAGTTTCGCTTCACAGCAATGGTGCGGCGGGACAGTACCAGCGATGACCCGAGAGCCTGTTGCTCCGACACCCCACTGGTCGATTGCCTGATGTGCGGCGGTCTGTACGCGCGGATGTCTCGCTAATCCCAGATAGTCGTTGCTAGCTAGATCGATGAATGTGTGGGCGGCTGACCGCGGCGTGTCCTGGCGAACAATCGGGATTTCCGGGGCGAGGTGTGAGACGCGCTGTGAGGAGTGAAGTGCACTCTGCTGCGGCGAGGTCTGCGCATGGTTGCGGGTGGTCATATAGCGAGCATATTGCATTCTCCTACACACTGTTCAATAATGGCGCTGTGCAGGACCTCATCGAAGCATTACCGCTACCTCCATACGCCCACATGGCCTCAATCTACCCTGTACTGCGAGACTGCCTCCACGGCACCACCCCGCCACTCCTCGCCCTCCCCCCTAACCCCTCCGAGGCCGAGCGCCTGCACAGACACTTCGTTGGACACCCTTCTCCCGGCAGCGCCCTCATCATGGCCACCTCCGGCACCACCGGAACCCCCAAAGGTGCCCGCCTCTCCGCCGCCGCACTCCGCGCCGCCATCGACAGCACCCACGCGGCACTCGGCGGCCCCGGACGCTGGCTCCTCGCCGTCCCCGCCCACCACATCATCGGCATGCAAGTCCTCCTCCGCAGCCTCCACGCCGGATACGACCCTGTCACCATCCCCATAGAGAATGGCTTCCACCTAGCGGATCTCCCCGCCGCCATCGCCGAACTCCGCGACGGCAGCACCACCTCGCACCGACGCCACTACGCCTCACTCGTCCCAAGCCAACTCGACACCCTCTACCACGGCCTCCACTCCTCCCACCTCCCCACCAGACGCATTGCAGAAGAAGCCCTCGCTTCCTGTTCCCACCTCGACGCGATCCTCTCCGGTGGCGCTCCCCTCCCCGATCACATCAACACCTTCCTCACCCGCGCAGGACTCACTATCGTGTGCGGCTACGGCAGTTCCGAAGTCGCTGGCGGAGTGCTCTTCAACGGCCGCCCCGGCCCCGCCACTCAGCTCCGCATCGATCCCACCACCCACCGAGTGAGCATCAGCGGAGCCACCCTCGCCGACGGATACGTGGGAAAGGCCACCCACCCCGACTGGACCTACGACGACGGCCAACGTTGGTACCACACCCACGACCTCGGTCATTGGGACGACGCCGGACGCCTCATCATCGACGGACGCCTCGACGAGGCCATCAACAGCGGCGGCATCATCGTCATCCCCCAACCCCTAGAAGCCGCACTCTACACCCATCCCGGCGTCAAGGAATGTGCTGTTATCGGCCTCCCCCACCCGCACTTCGGACAGTGCGTCACCGCCGTTATCGTCCCCACCAACGCCACCACAGCCCCCACACTGGAAGAACTCAACGCCTTGCTCGAACCCACCTTCGGCCACTACTCCATTCCCAAAAACGTCATCTACCTCCCCCAACTACCACACCGCAGCAACGGCAAACTCAACCGGACACAGCTCGTCACCCTCGTCACGCAAATCCACCACTAGCACCAGCCCTCACTACAGAGCCGCACCCCCGCTTACCCGCCCCGGGCACATCCCCTGACCAATCTTCTGTCCTACCTCCTCCCCTCTCCTCCAGACACCCTCGAAAAACTCCGCGCAAGCCGCTACCGTGGAAAGCGTGAACACGACGACAAGCAATCTGTATCTCGCAGCCAACCTCGTCCACACCGCCGGAAACCTCGCCCTCTCTCTCCGTGCGGGCGGCCTCACCATCGACACCAAAACTTCCATCTCCGACGTCGTCACACAAGCCGACCGCGCTGCGGAAGACTACGTCGTCACCACCCTCCACGACCAACGCCCCGCCGACGCAGTATTCGGCGAAGAAGGCACCACCCACCTCGGCACCAGCGGAACTCGCTGGACCATCGACCCCGTTGACGGCACCTACAACTTCGCCAACAACTTCGAATACTGGTGCTCCGCCATCGCCTTCACCGAACAGGACCCCACCAACCCTGCACGGTTCAGTAACCGCGACCGCTACCTCTCGCCCTCCACAAACGTCACCGCAGGCGCTGTCTACCAACCCTGCACCCACACGCTCTGGATGGGCGGCCCAAACATCCCCACCACCCGCAATGGACAACCCCTCCCTCACTTTGGAGAAACCGGACGACCCCACCGAGACAACCTGGCGGCCGCCTGCATCAACACCTACCTACACCCCACCTTCTACCAAGACCCCGACATTTACGCTGCTTTCCTGCGGGTTATTGGCCGCTCCGCCACCTACCGCATGATGGGCTCCGCCTCTGTCGACCTCGCGTCGGTTGCTGAAGGCGACACCGACCTGTGGATGCAACACCGCCTCCCCGACTGGGATCGCCTGCCCGGCGCCGCCCTCGTCCTCGGAGTCGGTGGAGCCGTACAGGACGTTGAAGCAGCCGGGGAAATATGGACACTCGCTGGCGCACCACACCTCGTCGAGGAAGCTGCTGCGGCACTTCGTGGCGACTAAGCCCAGTATCCTCCAACGGCTGGAGTAGGCTAGCCTTAAGAAACCATGCGAGCTGCATCGGGACGATAGACTCCCCGAGCCGTAACAGAGGAGAAGCTGGCAGTGAACGCCTACCCACCTGCCGTCGACGCCCTTCCTGGTCTGGAAGGCGAGTATCAGGACGACCTGCGTGTTGCCTGGGAGCTGGCGAACATTGCCGACAGCATCACCATGGACCGCTTCGAGGCGGACAACCTCAAGGTGAAGGCGAAGCCGGACCTTACCCCGGTCTCTGATGCGGACCTTGCCGTCGAACGCGCCATCCGTACCTACCTCAACGACCACTGCCCTACAGATGACATTGTGGGTGAAGAGTTCGGGGGTAACGCCGACTACGTCGGACGCCAGTGGGTCATCGATCCCATCGATGGCACGAAAAATTTTGTCCGTCGCGTCCCCACCTGGGCCACCCTTATCGCCCTTATGGTGGATGGAATCCCCCGCATGTGTGTGATCTCCGCCCCTGCTCTACAACGACGCTGGTGGGCAGCAGAAGGCGCAGGGGCTTACCGCTGCTCCGCCAACTCCCCTGCCAAACAGATTCACGTCTCCGAAGTGAGCGAACTACGCCACGCCTCTATTTCCTTCTCCAGCCTCATCGGGTGGAAGCGCAAAAACCTCATGGACAACTTCATCAATATGATGAATTACTCGTGGCGCATGCGCGGCTACGGAGACTTTTTCTCCTACTGTCTGATGGCGGAAGGTGCGGTAGACGTCGCCGCAGAGCCTGAGGTCTGTCTGTGGGATCTCGCCGCTCTCGACATTCTGGTACGCGAAGCCGGCGGACGTTTCAGCTCTCTGGATGGGCGTCCCGGACCGCATTCCGGCGAGGCCGTCGCCACCAACGCTCTCCTCCACGACCAAGTGTTGCGCGCGATCAACCTGGGGGAGCTCCCGCCTCGCGACTAAGCTCTCCAGCTCACCTCACCCACCTGTGCGCGTGCAGCTCTACTCAACCCAGCGGTCGATTTCGCGCACCCCATGAAGCGCGTTAACAGACCATACCCGGTAGTGGGGCAGCTCTGTCGCTGCCAACCAGCGTTCTTCCACCGCATAGCCTTGGGAGCGTGCTTCCTCTTCCACGAGCAGGCGCATCGTGGATGGCATCACTGCATCGTGCGGTGGTCCACAGAGTGTGTCCCCGTCCCACCACAGAATTGCCGAATGGCTTCCCTCCCGTACCATTCCCCATCGGTCAACCAGCACCACTTCCTGCGCTCCCTGCTTTCCGGCGAGGGCGCGCAGCTCCCCGTAAACCGGCATATCGGGCCCCTTAATGCGCGGGAGGACCAGCCGCGCATATCGGTCGGTGAAACAGACCGCACTTCCGATGAGACCGACAATGTGGGTGTACCTGGGTGGGCATGGACGAGTCAGTTGAGCACTACCACCCGTTGCCTCCCAACAGATTTGCGGGAAGAACTCACCAGTGGAGGGAAGCGCGGCACAACACTGCGCGTAGAATTCCGCGGCCTTCGCCGCTGCGGCGGGG
>QWCQ01000086.1_pt1 | contig 99453 bp, 83 predicted proteins | sample 1972701 | NCBI WGS metagenome assembly QWCQ01 (sample SAMN09866704, study PRJNA288562) | Human gut metagenome isolate pre4_stool, whole genome shotgun sequencing... | reverse complement strand
GGTTCTTACAAATTCATATCCAGCAATGTCTTTATTCGGTTGTGTTCCATTTTCCTTAGGCGCAATCGTCTTACCATTTTCATCGACGTATTCGGTCACTACATCTGGTGTAAATACCCATGTTCCTGTAACTTTTTCGTCTTGGTTAGAAATTGTTACTGAGTCTTTATCGTATGATTTGAATGTCCAAGTTCCTTTGTTTACATCATCTCTAAATGTAGCATCATCTCCTGTTGGAACTGGTGATGTTACTTTTTCGCCTTTGACTTTTCCAGTTACTTTTGCTGGAGCTTTTGCCTTTAATTCAGCTGGTAATTCTTTACCTTCTGTTCCACTTACGTATTCGTAAGTTACTTTGTGTTCGTTTGGTGTGAATTTCCATGTGCCTTCGAATGTTACATCGGCTCCGTTTACTTTGGCATCAACATCTGTTGTATCTGGATCTTGATCTTTGAATCCTTCGAATTTCCAAACACCGTCATTTGTTGTGTCTTCTACATCTATAGGATTTTTTCTTTCTCCTGGTGTTGCATTTGTGCCATTTACTGCTGTCTTTTCATCTGGAAGTTGTGCATCGACTGCTGTTTTTACATCAGCTGGCATTTCTTTAACAGGAGAATCTTCAGCAACCTTAAATTCGTGTTTCACTTTGAATTTATCTTGTACAAAATGCGCTGTAAAGGTTAGAGGTTCTGTGATTACTGCTTGTTTTAATTGTTCTTCAGTAATTTTTTCTCCCTCAGTAATTTTTGTTCCATCCTTTAATGTGATTTCTTTATCTGCTGTCCAGTGGCTAAATTTATATCCATCATTTGCTTTTGTTTCTGTGCCCTTTGGATTTGATTTAAGTTCAACTTCTTCTTTTGTATTAGGTACAAAGTTTTCGCCTTCCTTAACTTGTCCATTACCATCAGTTGTGTAATTGATGATAGGAGCCCAGATAGCATAGATATAATTATTTTTATCTTGGTCTAGTTGGTTGACATTGACCTCTTCACCTGCTTGGAATTCAGCTTTTTTTGCAGCTTTATCTCTGCTCCAGCCCTTAAAGGCATATCCTTCACGGCTGTATTTAAGATTTTGGTCTTTATCATTGTCTAGAACCTTATGGAAGTCTTCTACAATTATATTTTCAACTGTATATTGACTACCTTGGCCACCGTTTGGATCATAGGTTACTTTTGTAGTTGCTAGAATTGGAAATTCTTTCCATTGAGCGTAAAGAGTTTTATTTTTATCCATTAAAACAGTTTCGCTTGGTTTAATTAGACCAGTAGATCCGTCTTTGCTTTCACTCCAACCTACGAAAACTTTTTTGCCACCATTGACTTTAACATCTCCCACATCTTTTACTAGTGCTTTAGCATCAGTGATATAAGAGTTTGAATCTGTTGGAACAGTTCCTTCAACTTTGTCAGTCTCAGGCAAATTCAAATCGTATTTTAATTTCAAATAATCATATTTCCACTTAGCATATAAGTGAGTATCATTATTTTTAATTTGTTTGCGAAGATTTGCTTTTACAAATCTACCATTTTTATTTTTCTCATACCAACCCAAAAATTCTGTTGCTTTTTCTGGCTTAACTGGTTGAGGGAAATTCTCTTTGCTGACTTTTCCATCTTTATATTTTCCATCATAAAGAGTGTCATCTTCTGGAATTTCGGTTATTTTTTCTATATCTTTTTCATAGTCATCTTGGTTGGTGTGGAAGGTCACTTCGTATTGACGAGAATCCCATTTTGCATAGACTACAATGCCATGAGCAGGCATTTTTGCTCCAGCTTCGTGTTTGTGTTCTACGCTAAATGTTGAGTCTTCATACCAACCCATAAATACTTGATTAGGATTGTCAGGGTTTGTGGTTACTCCTTTTACATAACCAAGTCCAAAATCGCTTGTATCAGCTTCATATTTGTATGGTTTTGAAGCTAATTTTTTACTTCCAGAGTAATAATTTATAGGATAAGTTTTGCGCTCGTAGAATAGGAAACCTACATAAGAACCATCATCTATATATTGTGTTCCTGTATAGTTATAATATCCATTCCATCCGCGTGGAGTAAACATATAATCTCTAAAGGCTGGATTATTCACATCTATTGATTGCAAACCATCTTGAGACATTGTGCCTATCTTAGGTTCAAAGCCTACTATGTCATCTACCTGGTCAGTCTTATCGACCCAAGTATTTGTTTTATTAGCCCATATACCTTGACGAGGTTCATATACCCTGTAATTATATCCGTTGTAGGTATAGTAGTGTTCTGTATTTTGGAATTCTTCTCTACCAGCTATTTCTTTCATGGTACCAAGAGTAGCTTTTAATTGTTCAAGTGATCCGCTATTTATTGATGCATTAAATTTACTTGGAGCCCATTCAACAAAACGCAATTGAAATCCTTGACCTTTAGCATAAACTCTATACATATAAATATCTTCATCACCCATTACTGGTGAGCTAGTATAGAAAGATCCTATGCTTTTATCGATGTAATAAATGTAATCTTTATTTAGCTTAGCAAACCATTTTTCAGAACTTTGACCGTAACGCAAATCTACGCGAATATTTCCGTTATTATCTGTGGCGTTAATCCAATTTGCGTTACTAGGGTTAAAATCTACTCCATTTCGATTTTTATAAACCGAAATTGTATGAACATTTCTATCCATATAGACAGGTACAACTGTGCTGCCATCAGCTTCTATTGTTTCAAAAGCTTGTTTTGTTTTTTCTTCGTTTAAATGGAAACCTAAATAATCTAGGGTTTGAGGATTAGTATAGGTGTGATCCATTTGTCCGTTTTCGTCTTTACTATTGTAGCCATCGCTAAAGCGGCCATCTTTTTTTGATAGCTTACTAATATCTTCAACTATTGGACCAGTTGGGGCTACCTTAGGATCTGGATTTTCACTTCCTTTAAATGGTAGGCTTGTTTTTTCTCCATTAAGTCCTCTTGCTGATATTATTCCAAGGAAGGTGTAGCCGTCATCGTCAATATTTTGGGCCATAACCTTAAATTTATAGTCAACTACAACTGGTTTCCATACAGCATATACTTCAATGTCTTCGTCCAATACTAAAGTATTAAGATCAACAGGATCTCCATCTTTTTCCAAAGACCAATGGCTAAATTCATAGCCTGCTCTTGTAGGATTTTCTGGCATTTTTTCAAGATGGCTACCATCGTCTGCAAGTATTTGATCTTGGTGGCTTGCGCCGTCTCCTGTTATAAATGTTGCCTTGTATTTAAACTCTGTAATCGCATAAAGTTTAATGTCAGTTTTTCCTGCTGCAATATCTTTTTTCAATGATTCCTCATCATAAATGCCAGATTTTCCGTCTTTTGATGTTGACCAATTTACGAAGTGTTTATTAGCATCATAAATTGTAGGATCTACTGGTAGTTTATAAGAACTAGCATCACTAATAGTGTCAGTCATATAAACTCTATCATTTGTACTGCCAGGTATATAGTAGGTTATTACTACTTGGTTTTTGAAGACTGGGTAAACCTTAATTGTCTTCTTATCATTACCTGTGATACTGATTGGAGTATCAAATTTGATTTCATTTCCATTTTCATCCTGCCATTTCTCCAAAACATTGCTGCTGTCTTTGAAGACATGGCCTGGATCAGATAATTTTCCTCCATTTATAATTATCTGTTTTTGTATTTCTTTAGCTGAATCTTTGTTTTCTATTGTATCATCATAGAAATGATATTCATTGATACCTTGCTTTGGACTTAGTATGTTAGCATAGATTGGCTTTATACCAGAAAAAACAATAAAAGTGAAAGCTAATAACACTGACAACAAAGTTATTCCAAAGTGCTTGTGTTTCTCTTTCATATTTCCTCCTTTTTTTCAAATTTAACATGCAATTAACAATTCGGGGAATAGCAAGTGAGCCCTAATTTTTTATTGAGTGAATTTGTAAAAATCAACTCTTATACAAAAGCGTTCTCCTTTCAGTTAAAATTCCCATGCTATCGTTTACCGTTATTATGATATCACATTTGCTTGTAAGTAGAAATGTTTAGGGGATATATATTCATAATGTCATAATAATTGATGTTTATTGGATGAAGTAATTTTTACATGGATGTTATAAGAAGAGATTGGCCAAATAAACCTTGATAATTATTGATGTTTATAAAAATAAAGGGTTAAGGTTTTAAAAGAATACCCGGAGAGGTATTCTTTTAATCAGCTTTTCCTATTGCAATTTGATAGCTTACTCAAGTATTTGTAACATCTCTTTGCTATCAATTTAATAATCCTTTGTACCTAATTTTCATGTAGAAAAAATTCTATTTTTATTCTAAGTCATTTCCCTATAAGTTCTTTTTCTTTGACTTTGCCAAATAGAAGCTTTCCGGCATCCATCAGTCTTGAAAATATCACATTATCCTGTTGAGAAACATAGTCTCCCAAACTTTTTTCAGTTGTGGAATTTCTCTTTTTAAATCTGCGACACCCGGCAGTTCAATGATTTTCTCATAATTCACCTACTCAATAAACCAACCTTACTATTAATTTTTTAATCTAAGCATTACGTGAAACTCGTAAGTGGATCCTATTACTTTTAATTACTTTATCTCAGACTGCTCAGCAAGGTCGGTATGCTCTTCAATTTTCTTCTTTATATGCTCAAACCTTTTTAGATGAATCTCGCTGCTGAAATTAGCCGTGAGAATACTGTAAGAAGAATCAAAATATCTTTTTACAGCCTCTTTTGCGCTCATTCCCGCCATCATATAAATCATATAAATTCCCTCTAATACTGTTTTGGTAACGAGTGGATCGCCTCCCGAATAGGAAATAATCTGGCTAAAGGCGAGATACATTTCATCTTCGACAGAGTAACTCTGATAAATTATTTTTGTATTATCGTCTTCTTCCAAAACAATAAACTGTTTCGATGTTGACAGGAGCTTTCCAAGTAGCGATGAAATTTTTTGTATGCAAACTATGGCGGTATTAGGGTCATTAATTCCAGGACTCAAAGCCATGTTCGCTATCTCGGTAAGATTGACAATACCTTTGTGATAATCTTCTTCCCTGTTGTTAAAAATATTTATTACAAGAAACTGACTGATTTCTTCCCTTAATTCCTCTTCGGTTTCGTCATCCAATTTTTTGCTCTCTATAATTTTTAAAATACCTAAAGCTTCTCCTTCGACGACATACTCACCAATCCTCTTTGTGATAGTCAGCTCCGACTTTATGGTGTTTAGATTTTTTAGAATCTCATCCGTTTTGACTTTAAAGAAGTACCCTGTTTTTTGTGCAACAAGGGGTATTTCTGTCACCGACTCATCGTCCTTGTAGTGTTCGGCATTTTCCCTCAGTTCCACTTCTTCATCAATCAACTTGTCACAATCATTAAATACTCCCTCTATTACATTTGACATTTTAATATTATCAATAACCTGTTTAGAGAAAATGATAAATCCCAACATTGCAATAATCGAATATACAATACCGAAACTTCCCGCAACTACGTTTTGATCGGAATCAAGGTCTTGAAGGAGCAAAATACTTAATACCGAATAAAAAAATCCACTAACAAATATTCCATATAATCTCAGCACACCCGTCTTGTCTATGAATCTTTGAAGCATCCTCGGAGATATACTACTGCTATATTTGTTTAGCACTGTGACAATTGTCGTAAAACAAAATATGCTAATTGTCAAAAATACGCCGGAGATATTCGAAAGAAAGTCCACAGACACGGACACCGATAGCATAAGTTGATTTGGAATGTAATTTTTCAGGCCAATATTTTGATGATCGGAAATCCAAGTTACCAGCAGAAGTATTATGGTGATCAAGATGAATTTCGACATTCTCAAAAGATTCTTTTGATTGAGAAACCATAATTTTATATTAGATAGCATTGTTTTTCCTTTCCTGTTAGCGTGAAATTTAAAGGACGCTGTAAACTGAAAATTATTGTTATATCAGCGACTTTAAATACTCTTTTTTTCATTGTAACACGTCTACTCTCCCGGGCTTGATGTATTTTATTGTTGTATCCCGTTGTTTTGCCAAAACAGTTGCAAAAAACCACGCAATCATAGTTCGCACATAATACTCTTCACTATGAACAGAAACAGGTGTTTCCAAATATTCGAGCTTGAAATCATCATCAAGAAAGTATAACATTAATAGCTCAATTATCTACGTATGACAGAAACTTATCGACTTCTTCTCCTTCATTTCAGAAAGAATTAGTGCGTGTAAAAAGCTTTCATCATAGTATTTATGCGTCAGATCTCTCAGAGATTTAGAGGCTTCCGGATATAAATATCTGGCTTCAAGATTCTATTTGCTGTTTCTTCAATTTTTTGTTTTTCATTTGGATTTGGCCAAGGGAAATTATGATATCCAATATCTTTTGAATACCTATAATCACTTTTTAGTCTGCCAGCTACAGTTCTCATCCATTCATTATGAACATTTGATGTAAGTACACCAAATGTCCATAAATTGTGGCTTCAGAAATAATTAAAGCTGCATTACTTGCTACCACATCTCCCGATAAAAATCCAATTGGTCATTACATGTTTTTAGTATTTAAGGCGCTTAAAATCGATTTTAGAGCCTAATTTCAGAGCTGTTCAACGCTTATAAGACTGTTTTTTAATAATAGCGGCGGGGCGCCGTCAGATAATGAAAAACTGATCTAAATATCTTGTTAAAGGGAGGGGGCATATTCCCCCTCTCCTTTTTTATATTCTTACCAAAGCCTTGCCAAAAAATATAATAGTCAGTATATATAGGGTAACTAAAAAAATTTTCGCTCTATAAAATCGCCATTTTTAGCCATTTTTAAAAATGAAAATTATTAAAATAATATAAGGTCATTCCCATTCGATATGTCCATTAATATAATTTTGTATAAATGGCGTAAAATCAGGGTTTTTATTATCAAATTTAGCCTTATTATCCATTTTATTTCTGCTTCTCTGATTTTTTGCAAGCATATTGCAAGCACAAAACTATATCATCATTTAATAAAATTCAACTGAACCTGTATCCAAAACGGGAGATTATCATAATGTTGTTTAATTATTTCTCTTATATTTTCTTCTGACAATTCGCTTTTTTCGTTTTCTTTAAAATCCAGAAAAATTTTTTCAAATAAATAAAGTGATGTCTCACGCGGAATCCCCATTTCAATCATCGCTCTTGTAATATTATTTATTGCGCCTAATTGCATACAAACCAAAAAACAACTATCCGGATTTTTTATATCATATATAGGCTTTAATAACAAAGGAAGATTAAAAGATATTGTTTGTTGCAACAGCTCAATTATTTCATCAATTTTTTCTGCACCACTATCCCCTTTATATCTATCTTTATTAAATATGTCATATAACTTTATACCTTTAGCCCAATCTAACCCAAGTGAAACCATTATACTTCTTGATTGTCCATTCTGATATAAAGAGGGGATATATTTTTTATACATAAATGCTGTTTCTTCTTTATCTCTCAGCCATTTGAGTATCTTGTCTAGTTTATTTTTCGCACCTTTTTCAGATGGAGTTTTAGGAACAATCAGGTCAAAGTCCGTATAAATTTTTTCTAAAACAAATGGATCCCAATACCTATTTTTATAACAAACTTCTTTTGGTATACTTAAGTTTTCAAGTTTCAATATTATTGCAGCAACCTGTTTTTGTGTGAGTTTTATTCCTACATTATCCATTCTATATTTTGAATCTTTGCCATATCTTAAAATTGACTGTCTTATGTACGATATTATATATCCATACTTTTTCATGGTTTCATCCACAACCTTGTCATTCTTAAGAGCATCTTCAATTTCCCATTTATACTCTTGAAATTTTTGTTCATAACCAGTCGATAGTTCTTTACTCTCATCCTCAAATAATTCTATTTGCTCATAACCTTCTGTTTCTGCGAATGCATCCTCGTCCATAACAAAAGTTCTTCCCACGTAATCTTTTAATAATCTTCCCGCCCTGCCACGAAGATTAGCCATTTCATAATTCGTTAATTCTACTGCTTCCGAAGTCTTCTTAATATATAAATGAGGGTTCCTAATAAATATATTATGTGCAGGCAAATTTACTCCTTGAAGTAGCGTAGTAGTGCATACAACATTAGATACATTTTTATTCGCTATAGCCACCTCCAAAGTTCTTCTCACATGCATAGGCAATTTTCCATGGTGATATGCAACACCTTTCATAAGTGTTTCACATAAAGAATAATTTTCACTTACAGAATTTCGATAATATTCTACTAAGTCTAAATTACATTGTGTTACAGGAAACTCTAGCGCAACAGCTATTTTTCTCGCAGTGGATGATGTCGGTGCAAAAATAATATTTTGTGAATTCCTGCCAATTTTATTTACAATACAACTCAAATATTCCAAATAATCATTATTATATATCTTCTTGCCATAGCACTTTATAAAATTAGTATTTTCAATCCCTATTACTAATGGATTTTTAGTAAGAATACAGTACTGTTTTAAAAAATATCTTTTATCTTTTTTCTTTATACTGTAAGTCAAATTTAAAACTGGACTAATGTTCGTCGTATGATTAATAGTCTCAATACCAAAAATACTCTCTCCTACCTTATCAATTTCTTCTATCCTAGGACCAGAAATAATAATTTTGTCAACATTATCTTTGTATCTAAATTCTACTAATGTATCAAATAATATTTTCGCTCGTTGATCTGAATCTTCTTCAATCCTTTCTATATTTTGAATTTCATCTGCCACAAGAATCAGTTTTTTAGAAAAAGCCTCATCAAAATTATCAAATGCTGCAATAGCTTTTTCTTGTGTCATTACATAGATATTCTTTCTATCTTTTACTTGCTTTCCATCAAAAGAATTAGTAATCCAATAATTCTCAACACCATTAGCTTTTAATTCACGATTAAAGTCTTCCATCACTTGATTTAGTAGACTCAATGTAGGAACGATGTATACAATGTCAATATTTTCAGTTCGCAATCTATTTACTATTTTTAATAGAATCACAAATGATTTTCCTGCAGAAGTTGGGGCAGAAATCCCTAAAATCTTATCATTATCCATGCTATCCCAAATTTTCTTTTGAAAATTTGTTAATAAATACTTACGATTACCTATATTGACCTCATTATTTAACTGATTTATTGTTGCTGTTATCTCATCAATATAACTGTCTAATACAGTAAATTCACAATTATCTCTATTAAAATTCTCATCACATATAATAGCTGAAGTTGGATAACCTATTCTAGATAAAAATTTTACAATGATTTTTCTCAAATCATATTCTTCAAAATTAATATGTTCCCACATTAAACCAATAATAGTAATAATATAATTAACATCGGGAGAAGCAACCATAATAGATTCATAATCCAAGCATCTAATAGAGTTATATATTAATGTTTCATTATAGCTAACTACTCTGTTAGCATTTATCAGCCCCATTTTATGAGCAATTGAAGTAAACTCAATATTTAACCACTGTTCAAGAATATCATTCTTTAGTTGCTTCATTAATTTGTTCCCCCTTTCTCTATATTAGTTTCTGAAATTTTTCAGCTAGTTCTTTTAAATCCCAAACCGGAAACACTATGTAAGTGATTCTCGACAATATTGGATTTTTTTTCATATCAATCTTATTTTTGTCATAATTTCTATATCTATCTTCAATTATTTTTTTTATATTATTTCTAATAGTATTCTCATCGATTTTATCAATTTTGGATAATTCATTATAGATAACTATACTTACCAGTTGAATTTCTACAGATTTTAAAGTATTATTCAAATATTTTTCAGCAACTACATTCATTTCATCATCTAAAAAATCTTCATGTATATATAATCCAAGCTCTGATCTATGTTTATTATACGTATTCAATATACTATCTAACGCATCAGAAAAAGCTTCATTAAATTTATATTTAGATGTATATGTTTTGGCTTCTCCTAATATAATAATATTTTTATCATTTTCCATTTTAAAATGTATTGCATCAGCACCAAATCTTTCATGATCAGAAGATGTAGCTATATTCATTTTTCTAAGTAAAGGAACTGCTTTCATGCACTTTTGGATAAAATGATAAAGTAATAACTCTCCCATTTGACCCTGAATCAAAACATTCTCACTATTTTTATTAGCTCTAAATTTACTTTTAGCTTTTCTGCCAATATATTGCGAAGCTGCTGCTTCAGACTTGCCACTGTTAACCTGTTTTTTCTTAATTTCTTCATATTTTTCTGAACTATAAATCCAATCAACAATTGTGTCAGATAATTCTTCAACAAATCCATCTCTAAGCTCTTGTATATCTTGATATTCTATATATGCACCAATATGTTCTTTGTTATTTGGAAGAATGTCATATTGTTGAACAATAACACCAATCATATTGAATAATGAATCATTTTTAATTAACCTTTTTAATATATCTTTTTCCTCCAAAATTCACATTCTCCTTTAAAAGTACGTAAAAAAATTTATGCTTTATACTCCTCAGTAGCCTCTCTTATCATTCCATCATGCCAATCTACCGTTTCTAATGGCATTTCATGATATTTATCAAATACTTCATACAGATACTTATACTTAACTTTATTTTCAATAATCTTCTTCAGAGAATCTGTATCCATTGAAATAATCTTCATGCCTGTAATAGTTTCTTCATCTCTGGTATATGGGATTATCTTTCTATACCTAAAATCTGAAATCACATTTTTATCTAGGTATGTGCTGACAAAGAGGCTATAATCGAATGGATTATTAAATCGAATCCTATAATCTCCTAAATGTCTTGAAACAGGCTCCATTTCCATTCTTCTTTGATTGTTTCCGTCTGCAAGAGTTGCTTCAAGTAATAGCGAATGTTTAGGATAAGAAGTGCATGCTTCATATTCATATATAATGTCTGCATATCCTCCAGCTGCATGTGTCTTAGGTAATAAATTTGCTTCTAATGATAATTTCATGAAATCTAAAATATTTCCTTGTCTTTCGCTCACCTTGTACCATATAATACCTAAAATATATTCAAAAATAGTAGGTATTGCCGCTTCATCTGTAACAAGTTCTTCAATTCTCTTATCATCACGCTTTTCAAAACAATTTAACAACTCTACAAGTACAGAATCATTAAATTTCTTATCAATCAAAGTATTAAATCTTCTGTATCTTTCATCATTTACATAAGTTGCTGCTTGTTCCGGACTCTTTATGATGATTCCTAAATCTTTACTTAATGCAGCATACACTTTGTTCATATCTAACTCGAAAGCTTTTGATATAGTTTCTAAAGGAATATCCATAATGAGATTATCATCTCTACTAAAAGTTTCTTTATACAGAACATCAATAATCTCTTTAAAATAGTATTTTGGAATCATATCCAACTTAACCATGCGATCTTCGAAGATTAATGTATCCGTAATATTAAAATATCTTCTATTCAAATCAAAGTAATCAGATAAGGTTGCCATTGCCTTAAAAACATGTAAGTATTTGAAAAATACCTCTTTTAATTCTTTTTCATTTGCACAGTTTAAAAATGGGCATTGATTATTAATTGAAGTTTCCCCATTCTTTCTTATAACTCCAATATTTGTAGTTCTGAAAATTAAATTTCTCCACAATATTCCGGGCTTTTGATTTATTTTTTTTGCAGAATTCAGTAGCAATTCATAATCGCTTTTACCCTCAAGGAATATACTCTTTATAGACTGATATAATTTATAATATGGCTTATCATAACTCCTACTTTTGCGATTCATTCCAATTAAACATATCAAGTTTTCATCAACATCCGAAGTAATAAATTCTTCCCCAGCAAGTTTATAGTTGTCCATTTGCATAAGTCTTTTGTAAATTATTTCTTCAAGATTGATTTGCCCTTCTCGATATAATTTTATATCCGAAATAATTTGCTTTGCGCTTTCGTCATCTCTAATTAGCGGAACAAAATAAGTAAATTCCTCGTAGCTTAAAAATTCAAGTTCAGCAAGACATTTTACAACCGCAATAAATGGTCTAACTATCTTCCCACTTACATCTATACTTGTTTTTAGTAGCTGTTTCAGATATACAAAACTATCCCTATTAATATTAAATGCATTATCAGTTTCAAAAATTCCGCTACTTGTTATTTTAAGCAACTCTCTTCCTGCTTCTGTAATCAATCTATCCTCTGTGATTAGACCAATATCAACTAAACCAGATGTTTTTTCTCTCGCATCTTTATCTTTTCTTTTCGCATCACCTGTTAAGAATGCTTTGCTTTTCATAAAGTCATAATATTTTTCTTGCAATTCATTATTCCAATTCCAACTTGATTTTTTTATAACTTCATTATAAAACTCATCAAGAAGCAGCAATTGTGCCTCAATTTTTAAATTTAATTTTGCCGTTCTAAAGCTTGTAGTCCCTATAACCCAACAAAAACTTTGATATGGAATGTTTATATTAGCCATCTACTCATTCCTCCAATCCACAGAATAATTAGTAATTAAAACTTCTTCGGATATGCTGTTTTTATCTTTTCTATGATAATTACTGTTTGAATAACTTTTATTTAAATAATTGCAATAATATCCTTTACTTTTAATCCAATTATACAAAATATCATTTCTTTTATTTTTACTCTCTAAAACATTAGACAACGCAAAACTAAAGCCTTTTTCATTAGCTTGATCTAAAAATTCAAGCAAAGCTTTTTCATCTAAGTCAGTCCACATTCCATTTTCGTTATATGTTGCATTTGTAATTAAATAAGGAGGATCACAATAAATAAAAGTCTCCTGAGAAAAATCATCTAATGAAATATCCCTAAAATCCTTTTTCAAAAACTGAATGTCCTTGCTTTTCAATTCCTCGGAAAACAACACAAGCTTACTTCTCATCTTAGAATTGAAATCTCTCTTTCCAACAGGAAGATTAAACAGACCTTTTCGATTAAAGCGAATTTGATTATTAAAAGAGAAAACCATCAATATATATAACATTGAATAATCTGTTTCTCCTGCAATGACCTTAGCATTAAAATCATCTCTTAGCTTGAGAAATCTTTCCTTATTGTATCCGGCTAGTCCTTTGCTACTATTGCAATCATAATAGGAGTAACCATATAACGCTGTATTGGATAAGTGATATTCATCAATAATATTATCTATTTGCTTTAATAAGACATCAGTGTCGGTGTCTTTTATAAATTTTATTAAGTCTATCAATTTCTCATTTGAATCATTAAAAATAACTTTTGAAGAAGAGGAATTTATCCCAACATTCCCTCCACCAGCAAATAAATCTAAAAATACTTCCTTTTCATTAAATAAAGGCTGCAACTGTTCCAATAGTTTAAATTTCCCACCAATATAATTAAAAGGGCAAGATATATTCATTTTCTTTTTTTCTTTGCTAAATACTTCGCATAAAAACAATCTTTCTTTATTATCTTGTATATCTGATTTACCAGTTGAAAAACTCTTATAATCCGATTCAAATACAGTTACTTTTCCCTTTTTGCTAAGAATTTTCATAATATCTTCATCCGATATTTTCGCATTGGATCTATCATTTCCCTTGTCTGACATATTGTTATATGAAAGCAAAATATATTTTGCATCAGCATTTTCAATAAGCTCCTCAAATGCTTTTGTAGCTGCAATCATACAATAATCACTTTTAAGTGAAGTTCTATCCATCTTTCTTGCAACACCATAAACTTTAGGTTTTTCCCATCGTGCCACATTTTCAAGTAAATGATATGCATCACAATATTGTCTTGAGTTATACGGAGGATCTAAGTACAATAAATCTCCCTTAATATTTTTAATTAGTTCATTGGCATCTAGGTTATAACAAACATTATTGGAATTAATGGATTTTTCAGGCAACAAAACATTCAATACTAAAGTTTTTTCAAAAGCGACATTTTTTCTATATGCATCGTAATGTCCAACCGTATTTGCGATCTTGTCCATCGCATATAACAAGGATGTAATCAAAATCGCATATTCCTTGAAATTTATTTCCTTGTTTTTATACTTTATCTCAATATCTTCTCTTATATATCCTATTTTGCTGCAATCATCAGCAGAAAAAAAAGTATCTGCAAAATTCTCTCGCATATAGTTCTTTTCTTTTGTTTTTATTTGATTGTATTCATATATTAGTTCAATTATTTTTTTATCTGAGTAATTCTCATACCCAAACCACGCATAGTTAGAAATATAATTGCTATACAACAAGTCATTTGTAATAAGCATTTTATCCTTAAAAGTATTAGAGACTGCTCCTGTTCCACTAAATATGTCAATGACAATATTTACACCCTTGCAATTTTCGTCAACTGTCTTTCTTATAAAATCGGAAAGAGAATATTTATTTCCTAAATATCGTCTATTGTTTATGAATGACTGCTTTAATCCTAATTTAGATATTAAAAAATCTGTGTCATCTTTATCTTGTAAACCATCTGTATGCAAAAATTTTTTTATAGTCTTAACCGTATTTTCATCCCAAAAGTACCTTCCTGTATCACTTCTTGGGATCAAAATATTTTCTTTATCTATTAATTTATATAAATATGACTTAGAAATGTCTAATTCTTTTATTACATCAGTAACATTAAGACTTGCCATCTTTATTCCTCCTTGCCACATTTTAATCTATCTAGTAGACATTATAGCATATTTCACCCATTTTTTCTACATTTTCATCGAAAAATAAGATGCTAATTGCATCAAAAAAATGGAGAGCATCAAATTTATAATACTCTCCATATATCGCTATAGCTCCATATCGTTACTCATACTATGACTCTGCTCAATTGTTTTATCTATTTTCCTTTTATGTTTCTTAATCGCACCAATAACCGACTCTTTTTTCTCTACTTTATTTCTTCCGAGATATTCATTCATGTTATTTTTTAAATGTTCCAATTCCGCATACTGAACTGCTAATGAATTATGTTTCTTGATTATCTCCTCTTGTTTAACTTGCAATTCTTTAAAATGCTCGTTTAATTTTCTAAAAAGATTTTTACCGGATTTGTTCTTCAATCCTACCAATACAGTATCTTTCAAATGTGGAAATTGCTTAAGAAAAATATCTATTTCCTCATAGGATTTCTGATAGGCTTCCACATCTTTTCGGTTCATCATCATATATATTTTGTCATTCGGATTTTTACGATAACCCTCGTAATGTTCTTTCTTACTAATACAAATTTGAATATGTTTAACGACTTCTTTTATCCTCTTTTGTTCCCATGAAAGTTTATCAAATTTTCGTTTTAAGTCATTTTTTTCAATAGAAATTCCGCTAATTCTACGTTCTAATTCCTCCATTGAATTAAATCCTTTGTTTCTGATTTCAACAAGCGTTGAAGCTCCTGTTTGAAGATTATGCTTTGTCACCCAATGGTCATAGCCTTTACTCGTTTTTGCTTTTATATTGTTTTTAATATCTATGATATTGCCAAGTTCTTTATCTTTATTCAGGATTCGCTCTTTCATTCTTTCTTCAGTATAATTGGCTCCAATAGTCTTTGCTCTGGTAAATCTCTGCTGATTTTTACTTCTAAAAGCTATGTGTTTCCCATGTTTTATTTCATAACCGTAGCTTCCCATCTTAGATAAAAAGTCCTGCCAGTTTATTGACTGCTTTATAGTTCTGTCAATATCAAATTGAAGTCTTGACTTATAACTGCTGCCTTTTTTATCCTCATTCCAGTCATACCAATTCACAAATTTTCTTCGCTTTATCTCGTTGATTTCTTTTTCTGTTTCTTGGTCAATTACAAATAAATTATGCTCCCTACAAAGCTTGTCGTTTTGATTTCGGATATTCATATAGGAACCGTAATAGGAATGATATATCTTACCTTCTTCGACATCAATGGAATTAAAAATGATGTGATTGTGAATATGGTCTTTGTCGATATGCGTTGCTAAAACATATTCATATTTGCCCTCTAAAATCTTTTCACAAAGTTCGATCCCCACTTGATGTGCTTCTTCAAAGCTCACTTCTTCCGGAACAAAGGATTGAATTAAATGATGAGCTAAAGTTTTGGTTCTTGAATTAAACTGTTTCTTTGTAAGTTCAAATTCTTTATGAGCATTTTCTCTGCTGCACAGGTAAGTTGTAACATAGATTTCATCATCGGTTTTATCTCCATTACAGATATAGTCTATGGCTTTTTTAAGTGTTGTTTTAATCGGATGTATCTTTGTAACTGCCATCAGCTTATTACCTTGTTGATGATATAATCAGAAACTTTTTCTCTAAATTCCGCAAGAAATGACAACTCTAGTTCTAATCCAGAATGGATTAATTCAATATCTTTTTTGTAAATTGCTCCTGTACTGTTTATATGCTTTGTTATTTGATTTAAGTTTGCTGAATTTCTACTTACAAGAGAAGATAATTCTCTTAATTCTTTTCTAAAAGCTCCTGATATATCAATGCTGATAATCTTGTTTTTAAAGATAGCATCTCTATAAAATTCTCGTTTATTCTTAAAATTTGTTAATGCAAATCTTCGATTTAATTCTTTCATCTCTTCTTCATTCACCATAAAATGAACGGTACAATTATTTTTACGATTAACTGTCTTTGACATTTTTCATCACTCCTTTCTCATTTGGGGTCTTAGGGTACTCCCTAAATATTTCAAATTTGAGGCATCAAATTTCAAGCCTACTTTTTGAGTGTGGTCAGAAAGTATATGCTTGCTATCTACATATAATTCATGATTTTTATAAATTAGTCTTTAACTTACACAGAAAAAATAGATGTAAATTCTTCATTTACCGTTTGCACCGTTCATGCCGCACGACATTCCCTTACACACGAAACATCAAACGGTACGAACGGTTTGAACGGCATTTTAGTAAATTACATCCTCTGAATTATATTTAACTTGATAGTTATTGTTGTTTTTTCCTCGCTTCATGGTAATACCTATTCCATTTTTCTTGAGAATATCTTTATTACGATTTAATGTCTTTCCAAACTGCTGAGGACTTTCAATTTCTAAATTGATTTTGGAACAAATATCTACGATTGTTCCCTCTATTTCTTTTAATCTCGGCATAACCTGTACCAATCTTTGAATAGATGGTTCAAGCAATTCAATAGGATCTATCTTATCAAGCTCTAATATCTTCTTTGACGGATGAATTTTAACCTGATATATCTTTGACTCAAATAGCCTACTGGTTACATCTAAGCTAAACTCTGTATCAAATTCAGAAGCTTTATTTATAGCTATAATCGTATCTACTGAACCGGATAATGCCTGTGAACCGATGACCTTTTCGCTTACACTTTTCACTGACGAATCTTTTTTTGTATGATACATCATAATAAATGTGCAGCCATACTTATCTATCAAATCGTAGTATTTTGCCATCACTTCATAGGTGTCATTGTAGTCATTAGCATTATATTTTCTGTCGTATTTGATTTTAGAAAAGGTGTCTACAATAAATACTTCATAACCTAAATCCGTATCTGCTTTCACGATTCTTTCAAAGTCATCAAAGTCTACATAACTTGTTCCTTCATAGAACTTCATGGTGTTCGAACAAGGTAATTCTAATCGCTTAACTCTCTCTTGAATGAGCCTTCCTGAGAGTTCGTTGCAACAGTAAACAACCTTTGCCTTTTTAACTTTATTTTCAAGAAAATCAATTCCTTCGTTGATACATATACCTAGATTTAATCCTAATGCAGTCTTTCCCTTTTTAGGAGAAGCTACTATCAAATTAATGCTTTTTCTTGCAATGATGTTGTCCACAATATACTTATCAGAGGCATCAAACTCAGTATCTATCGTATATGCTTTCAACGAACTACCTCCCTCGTTTTTCTGTGATAGTTATAATCCCAATAATTCGTTCCGCCGACTTCCTGTGCCTTCTGAATGCTCTGGTTTAAGTATTTAATATAGCTTGCCTCAGTTCTTCTCTTACTCATATCACCCATTCGATTTAGGGCTGATTTTAAGAATATCTCAAGCATTAAATCTGCATTGCCATGTGTAAAACTGTTTAGAATAAGAAGCAAATGAAAATCGTCTTTGCTTGCATCGCCTGTTGAATATTCACCTCTAAAAAGCTCTCTGCCTTTGCGATTAGTCATATAAATTACCTTTAAAATTACTTCAATCTCTGGTACATCACTATCTATATTTTCATAATAAGAAATTTGTTCCCTTATCGTTTCTTTAAGAGCATATTTTCCATAATAAAGGTTCAACTGATACTGTTCATTCTGTATTTCTGTGCAAATTCCTATAACATCACCTGTCATAGCAATACATTTATTTGATTTATACATTTCAAAATAATCAATTTGATTATTGATGTTTTTGTGGATTTTGCCCTTAGCAAAGATATGAACCCCATTTCCTGATACAGAAATTTCTTTATATGTTTCTCCAAAATCACTTATTATGTCTTGCAGCTCTTCAAAATTTTGTTTAACCTTATCTAAATCAATGCAGACAAATGGATCCTTTTCAGTTAAGACAAATGATAGTCCGTCACAACCACTTCTTTCTAGTCCCTCTAAGGCTATTTCAAAACTCGCCCAATTTTCTTCTTTATTCCACTCATTCGATTCACAAGTAATTGGACTGATTGGAATTTTAACCATTTTTATATTTCCATTCTTATCTTTGTTATGGTAAATCTTGAACCATAACCATTGCTTGCATTCTTTTAATTCCTGTGGAATATTGTTAATATAATTTTCTTTATTTATCATTTTTACCTCCATAATTGTGTTGATGATAGAAGTACAACCTGATAAAATATTTTTTGAGATTTGCAATCTTATCAGGTTGCTTCTTGGCTCTATCTATTGCCGTAGGTAGAGTCATTTTTATTTCTATTTACCGTTTCAAACATTTCCAGAATATATGCCAAAAGTTCAAGCTTATTTTCTTCAATATCGCAGTCCAAATTAACATTTTTAAAATATTCTTCAAGCATATTCAGTTTTGTTTTAAGTTCATCAAACACTCTTATATTTCCAAACACTTCAACTTTGTGGTTTATACTCATTTGAATCATATAATCCTGTTTGTTTAAGCCTGATAATGCTATCTTTTCTTCCAATAAACTTTTTTCTTCCGGAGACATTCTGAAATTAACTATAATATTTCTTTTTCTGTTCTTATCGACTTTCAGTTTTCTACCTTTTGACTGTAGACTTTCTCTTTTAAATATCTTACTCATCTTAATAAACTTAATTCCTTTCTTTCTCTATCGTTTCAATGATTTCCAACTGTTTTGACGGATATAAATGTGCGTAGTTTAAGGTTATTGAAATACTTTCATGCCCCAATCTTTCTGCAATTACCACAGGAGAAAAACCTTGCTCTATCAAATAAGCAACATGAGAATGTCTTAAATCATGAACTCTAATTCGTTTTACTCCTGATAACTTACAAGCTCTATCCATTTCATGATGTAAATATGATTTTGTAAAATTAAATAGTCTCACCTTTGAATCCAGATGATAAAACATTCCAAAGAAGTCTGCCATTTCATCACATAGAAATTGTGGTAATTGAATTACTCTATTGCTTTTTTCAGTCTTTGGAGATGTAATGTAATCTTTTCCTTTTAACCTTTGAAATGATTTACTAATAGTTAGAGTTTTCTTCTCAAGATCAAAATCATCTTTTGTAAGTGCAAGCAATTCACCTTCTCTAATGCCACACCAATAAAGTATCTCAAAAGCATAGTATGAGGCAGGTTTGCTCTTAACACTTTCAGCGAATTTTTCATATTCCTCTTTCGTCCAAAATAACATCTCCTGGGCTTTTGATTTTCCCATCTTAGTTGTTTTATGAGCGGGATTGCTTGTTAAGCCATAATACTTATTGGCATGATTAAGAATTGCATTTAGTTGATTCTGAATTGTTCTTAAGTAAGTTTGAGAATATTGTTTTCCTTCACCATCCGACTTTTTAAGCAATTCATTTTGCCATTGTAAAATATCCGGAGCTGTTATTTCAGCTATAGATTTCTTGGCAAAGTATGGTATTATTTTCGTTTCTATAATATGAACCTTTGTCAAATAAGTGTTGTATTTAATCCTCGGCTTTAAATCACTCAAATAGATTTCAACAAAGGATTCAAATAACATATTCAAATCTCTTGACTTACTCGCTAAAAACTCCCTTTCATATTCCAATGCCTCTCTCTTTGTAGCGAATCCACGTTTTGTATGGATTTGTTTTACTCCTTGCCAATCGACATACCTCAAATAAATTTTCCAGGTACCTCTTTCTTTATCCTTGCTTGCTGACACATCACCACCTCCTACACTTCTTTAGCTTGTCCATAACAGTTTTCTTCATAAAATTTTCGATTAACCTTGCCTGCAATTACTATCAGGTTTGGATTTTCTTTTAACATTCTCTCATTTAATTCTTTTATCATTTTGTATGCTTTAGGTTTTGATACTCCCCAATCTTTGCTAACTTCTTCAGCATCAACATACATTTTTCTCATATTTTTCCTCCTATCTTGTTTATTTGAAATTGCGATATATATTAGTATACTAATTTATATAATACAAGTCAATAACTATTTCTAATTTTTATCAGAATTTCTCTTTATTTTTAGTATACAATTTGATATAATAAGATATAATAAATATAGGAGATTGTAATATGAATAATAAAACTGTATCGGAACGATTGAAATATCTTCGTTCTATAAATAAAAAAACTCAAAAGGAGTTTGCAGAATTTTTAGAAATCCCTCAACCGTCAATGTCCGCTTATGAAAATGGTAAAAATAATCCTACAATAGATGTTCTGATAGATATTGCCGATAAATGCAAAGTATCTTTAGATTGGCTTGCCGGAAGAAGTGATTATACTTTCGGTCTTTCAAGCATGAGAGATTTTGTTTTATTCATGTATGAACTGGCGATGAAAAAAGAAATTGGATTTGAAATAATTGTGGAAGATAAATTCCTAAATAATGACATTGAAACCGATGAAAATAAATGGAATGTTAAGCTTGTGTTCTATGGTAATGATAAAGAACACGCTTTTAATGCTGACGTATGCAATATCCTAAAAGAGTTGTCTGATAATCTGTTCGACCTAGAATCTTACTCTATTACAAAAGAACAGTTTGATTCTATGAAAAATAAGTCCGTAGAGTATTACACTCTACCACTAACACAGAAAGAATTTAAAGAACTGTCAAGAGATGAGATTCTAAAAAAGAGAATTGAATACTTGAAAGAAAATAATTTGCTATAAAAACGGAATCATTAAAACGACAAAATTTTATAAGTCATGCAGGGGGTATTAAGTTTGAAAAGAGATATGGACTTATGCAGAAAAATTTTATTTAAAATCGAAGAACAATATATTGATACGGCATTGTCAAATCTTGAACTAGAAAATTATGATAATTTCCAAATTGCTTATCATTGTAAAATTTTAAATGAAGCTGGATTGATCGATTACTATAATGCTCAGTATGCTGATAACTCATTATACTTTTTTTCAGTTGGTTCATTAACTTGGGAAGGACATGATTTTTTAGATAAAATTAGAGAAGATACTACATGGAATAATGTCAAGAAGATAATTAAAGATAAAGCTCTGCCGTTTACATTAGAAGTTGCTAAAACCATCGCCACAGATTTGTTGGCAGTTTCGATGAAAGCAGCATTAAACTTATAAATGATAAAAAACAAAAAAGCAACTAGGATTTTTCTCTTAGTTGCTTTTTGTATTCCTTGAAAATTATTCTTCAGGTGACCAATTTCTAAAATTTGCAAGCATTTTGCAAGCACAACACTTACAAAACGGCTATTTATAAGGCTTTAGCGCCTGTTTTTAACTATTCCCATTCAATCGTCGCGGGTGGCTTGCCGGTGATGTCGTAGACCACGCGGCTGATACCATCCACTTCGTTCACGATGCGGTTGGAGGCGCGATCGAGAACGTCATAGGGAATGCGCGCCCACTCGGCAGTCATAAAGTCGTTGGTGGTGACAGCGCGCAGTCCCAAAACGTAATCGTAGGTGCGATGGTCGCCCATAACACCAACAGTGGCTAAATTCGTGAGTACGGCAAAATATTGGCCGATGGAGCGATGCAGGCCGGCATTTTTGATTTCTTCACGCCAGATAGCATCGGCGTCCTGAACGATGCGAATGCGTTCGCGGGTAATCTCGCCGAGGATGCGCACGGCAAGGCCGGGCCCCGGGAATGGTTGGCGCCAGACGAGGTCTTCAGCAATGCCCAGTTCGGTGCCGACGGCGCGAACTTCGTCCTTAAAGAGGTCTCGCAACGGCTCAACCAGGGAGTCAAAGCGGACGTTCTTCGGTAGGCCGCCCACATTATGATGCGATTTGATCACAGCGCCGCCCACGCCGGATTCGATTACGTCGGGATAGATGGTGCCCTGGACAAGGACATCCACTGCACCAATTTTTGCTGCTTCCTCTTCAAAAACGCGAATGAATTGCTCGCCGATGATCTTGCGCTTTTGCTCCGGATCCGTGACACCTTCTAAAAGCTTAAGGAATCGCTCGGAAGCGTCCACGCGGATGAGGTTCAGGCCGAATTCATGCTTGAACACGCGTTCAACGGTATCCGCCTCGTCCTTGCGCAACATGCCGTGATCCACGAAAACGCAGGTGAGATTTTGACCGATGGCCTTATGAACCAGAAGGGCAGCAACGGAAGAATCCACGCCGCCCGAAAATGCGCAGAGAGCCTTCTTTCCGACCAGTGTTTCTTTCAAATGCGCCACGGTAGCGTCCACAAAGGCGTTCATTGTCCACTCGCCGCGGACATGACAAATTTCATAGAGGAAATTGTGCAAAAGTTCTCTGCCATATTCGGTATGCTCTACTTCCGGATGAAACTGCATCCCGTAAATCGCACGATCCGCATGGCCAAAAGCGGCCACAGGGCAATGATCGGAATGAGCAATGGAGGCAAAGCCATCGCCAAGGGCCAGAATCTGATCGCCATGAGACATCCAAACGACGGAATCCGCCGGCATGGAATGGAAAAGCGGAGAATCGACGGCAAAATGCGTAACGGTTTTACCGTATTCGGGTACGCCAGCTTTATCGACCGTACCGCCCGTGTGATAGGCAATCCACTGCGCCCCGTAGCAAATCCCGAGAATCGGTAGACCTAGCGAAAGAATCCCTTCATCCGCTTGCAAGGCGTCCTCTTTATAGACCGAATCTGGACCGCCCGTTAAAATGAGACCCGCATATTGCCCAGCCTTAATTGTTTCCAGGGATGTCGTACACGGTTTGATTTCGCAAAAGACATGCTCTTCACGCACACGTCTTCCAATTAATTGTTTATATTGTCCGCCAAAATCCAAAATAAGAATTTTTTCCTGACGGAGATTGTCCATCCGGCTCATAGCACCTCCTGTTAGCCTCTAAAAAGTTCGGGTAGAAGGAATAACATCCGGCAAAGAATCCTTCTTTGCCTGTCCCTACCATTATATAAAATATTGCATGATAAAGGAAAGCCTGGAGGCAATATGGTCACTTGGAAAAAACATCGCTCTTTTGAAGCATTTACGGTGGGTGAAGTGTTCCCATTGGAGGATCGCGTGATCACTGCCGCAGAAAGGAGACTTTTTGCCCAGCGCTATGAAGGAAGACCTCTGCCCGCTTCGGATGAACCTGTCTCCTTCTGGCATATCGTCACTGCGGTTTGGGCGCAATGGGTGTGTACCCAAACAGATGATGGAACAATGGTGGCCGGCATGAGCGTGGATCAGGGAAATTGGTTTCGCCCGGTGGCTATCAATGACGTCCTCGGCGGAACCGTTACGATCTCTCGAAAGCGCGTTTTTTCCGGTGGCGATGCAGGGAGTGTATCGTTCTTGCTGCACGTTTTCAAGAAAACACCTGCTGGCGATCTGCCCGTTTGTACCGTGGAAATCGCGGGAAAAATGGGCTTGCGCCACCCGTTGCCGCGGAAAAAGCGACCTGCCCCACCACTCGTAACGTTTCCTGAGCGGACCAAGCTTTCCCTCATTCCCGCCCGCCGCAATCAATTGGATGAACCGGTGGGCAGTCTGTGGGAGGCGCCTCCTATCTGTCTTTCCACAGAGGATATCATAGCTTTTGGCAAAACCTACGATAATCGCCCCATGCACGTCGATATTGCTGCTGCGAGCGCAGGCCCTTTCGGCGGTCTCTTTTCCTCGGGGCTTCATTCCATGGCCGCGCTGATGGGCGTCGGCTTGCGTCTCTTCGGTGCCGATGCCTTTACCGGTCCCCTTCGCCTTCGGCAGGCACAATGGCTCGCCCCCTGTCGTCCAAACGTAGCCTATCAGCCGTCCGTCGTGTTAATACAAAAAGGAACTGCCGAAATGCCCGACAGTTCCCTCTTAGATTTTCAATTGCAGGCCGATGGCGCCCCGCCGATTTTACGTTGCCTTCTGGAAGTAGGTGAACAGGCGTAAGGGGTTACTTTTCCTGTGGCAGACCGCTTAAGAATTGATAGATGCCTGCTTCGTTATTCGACCCGGTGCGATATTTTGCCGCAGCAATGGCGCCTTCAGATGCCTTGCCCATGGCTACGCCGACACCGGCATACGTGAGCATCGGAATGTCGTTATCTTCATCACCAAATGCGATGATCTCTTCCGGCAAAATATTGTAGCGATCCGCATATTCTTGCAAACCCGTGCCTTTGTTGATGCCGCGCACCATCGCTTCATAATAATTATCCGCGGAGAAAGCGCCGTATATATGATCTTCATAATCATCCTTGATGGCCGCCTGTGCCTTTAATATCGTGGATCGCTCCCCCAGCACACAGGCTTTCACCGGTTCCTCGGGCAACGGCTTGGTCAAGTCGCGCAGATCCACCTTTAGACCGGTGATTTTTTCGATACGCTTTAACCCTTTTTCCATGGACATGCCGAGATAGGTCAGATGTTCCTTGGCAGGCAAATCCACATAGATTTTTTCACGACCATAAGCGATCAACGTCAACGGATAGGGCTCCCACAGCGAAAAGTAATGCTGCGCCGATGGAATCGATAGCGTATGGCGCCACAGATCTTTTTCCACGCCCAATTGATAGGCATGTCCGCCATTTGCGCCGATCACTACGCCTTCATAGCGATCCATTTCGAGCTCTCTGGCATAAGGAATCATGCCTTGCAGCGGTCGCCCGGAAATCAGCACGAGACGAATGCCCTGTTTTTGCCAAGCGATCAATAACGCTTTCGTCTGCGCTTCAATCGTTAAATTGGTTTGTAACAGCGTCCCATCCATATCCGACGCGATCAGACGCAAAGGGTGTTGGTTGGGAAGAATAATTTTTTTGCTCATAGATCCTCTTTTCTGGTAACACAGTCAGTATAACAAATTTTAAGACGGTATCGCTCTCCGTCAAAAATATAAAACCAGTCCTTTCTAAAAAAATTTACATAGCTCTTACATGCTGGAAGCAGACTTTGGCATAACACGGCTATAATAAGAGTGAAGTATAATGCATAAAAGGATTCGGGAGGAATCATGGGCGATAAAGAGAAACAAAAGAATACAACTGCAACATCAAAAGGCTATAACGCTAAGTACGATACCGGTTTTACACAAAATCGAGAACTCTCTTGGTTGGAATTTAACCGTCATGTGTTGCAAGAGAGTACAGATCCGCGCGTACCGGTCTACGAGCGCTTTAAATTTATTGCTATCTTTACCAGCAATTTAAGTGAATTTTTCCGTGTCCGTGTGGGTTCTCTGATGAATTTAAAAGGGTGGAAGCCTGACGTCATTGATAATAAGACAGGCTGGACCGTGAATGAACAGCTTTCCCACGTTTTCCAGGAGATGCCGCAGCTTTATAAAGAGCGTGACGAAGCCTATCACGCGCTTAGTGAGCAGTTGGAAACGGCCGGCATTCATCACAAAAAGATGGAAACACTGACGAAAAGTGAAGCCAAATTCGTAACCGAATACTACGAAGCCAATGTGATGCCGCTTCTTTCGCCACTCATCATCAACGCACGCCATCCCTTCCCGCACATGATTAACCAAATGCTCTATATAATGTGTGACGTAGAAGATTCGAATGGTACAGATTTTTATGCCCTCATCGGTGTACCGTCCTGGATTCCCTCCGTCATCTTCTTCCCGGACAATTGCTCCTATATCCTCCTCGAAGAGGTGATCATGGATCAGGTGGCAACGTTGCTCAGCGGCTTCAAAGTCAAGGACACTGCCATCATTTCCCTCACCCGTAATGCCGATATCGACTTGGACGACGGCATTGATGAGCTGGAGGGCAATCTTCTCCAGGCAATGAAAAAAGCCATCAAAAAGCGTAATCGTCTGGCGCCCGTGCGCCTCGAAGTGCAAGGGTCTTTACCCAAGAGTCTCATCAAGTTTTTATGCAAATATCACAACTTAGACAGTTCACAGGTCTACTACAGCGAAGCTCCTCTGCGCATGAAATATGTGTTTGCCATTGAGGAGCACCTGACCCCCAAGCAAAAAGATCAGGTCTGCTATCGCTCCTTTGAACCGCAGCCCTCCCCCATGTTTCATCCCAACCGTCCCATCATCGATCAAATCTTTGAAGAGGACAAGCTTCTCCACTATCCGTACGAATCCATGGATCCCTTCCTCCAAATGCTCAAGGAAGCGGCCACGGATCCGTCCGTCATCTCCATCTCCATCACCATTTACCGCATGGCCTCCATTTCCAAAGTGGCGGAATATTTAGCAATGGCGGCAGAAAACGGTAAAGATGTCCTGACTTTAATGGAGCTGCGCGCCCGTTTTGACGAAGAAAATAACATCGACTACTCCGAGCGTTTGGAACAGGCCGGCTGCACCGTCATCTACGGCATCGAGGACTACAAAGTCCACTCAAAGATTTGCCATCTGACACTCTATCGCGACGGCAAGGTACGCACGATCACGCAAATCGGTACGGGCAACTACAACGAAAAAACCGCCAAGCAATACACCGATCTCAGCTACTTCACTGCTGACGAACGTATTGGTGCGGATGCGGCGATGTTCTTCAAAAACATGCTCATCAGCAAATTGGACGGTCGCTACGATAAACTTTGCGTCGCGCCGACCGGCATCAAACCAATGCTTTTGACCCTCTTGGATCGCGAAATTCTCCGTGCTAAGAACGGTGAAGAAGCAAGCGTTCTTCTCAAATGCAATTCCGTCACCGAACGCGACCTCATGGATAAGCTTTCCGAAGCCTCCCAAGCCGGTGTCAAAATCGTCATGATTGTCCGTGGCATTTGCTGCCTTCTCCCCGGCATCCCCGGTAAAACCGAAAACATCCGCGTCATCTCCATCGTCGGTCGTTTCCTGGAACACCATCGCATCTACTGCTTTGGTGTCAATCGTGAAGACATGTATATCTCCTCTGCCGACCTCATGACCCGTAACCTCGTCAATCGTGTGGAAATTGCGGTTCCCATTCAGCAAGAAGCCATTCGTTCTCGTATCAGCCACATCTTGGATGTGTTTCTTATGGACGATCTCAAGGCACGCGAACTCCTTTCCGACGGTTCCTACCGTCGCGTGACGGGTGATAACGGTGTTTCCGCCCAATCCCGTTTCATGAAAGAAGCCGAGGACGTAGCTGGCCGTCAGCGCGAGAAATTGCGCAAAGAAACGAAAGGGCAGGTGCATGAAGAGCCTAATGACGCAAGAGCATCCGGTTTGGCACTACTACGAGAACGCGAAGCAATCAATTCTAAGAAAATGGAATACCTCCGCCGCCACCCGGAAGTCATGGCGATGGACGGGGCTTCTTCGTCGCAAGAGGTCGTAAGCCAACCCGCTGCCACTGCCCCTGACGGCAATACGCAGGATGCCCCCGGCGATGGCTTTGCTGCCGGCAATGCGGCTGCTACCGGCGATGCACGCGGTGGCGGGGATGCCGCCGCTACCGAGCGGCGCCAGCCCGTCGAAGAAAAGAAGCGCCGCAGCCTCTGGCAATGGCTGAAAGATTTTATTGCAGGAAAATAATGAAGAAAGGCATCGACTTGGCGGCCGATGCCTGTTTAAAAGCGGTGCCCGCCTGCGGCGGGCGACCTTAAATAAAAACAGAAGGCGGCCTTTTGGGCCGCCTTCCTTATTTACCAACCGCCGGCCGGAGGCCGGCTCCTTACGGCGCCGCAGGCGCCTTATCAAACCGCGCCGCGCGAGCGGCGCTCCTTATGTGTTCAGAATGCGCTGACGCTCCATGTTATTTCAAGAATTGCGTTTTAACATGGGGTGATTTTTCGTCGTCGTGGCTTCTGCACCCCATGTTATTTTTTAAATTGCGAAATAACATGGGGTATTTCGGTAATTTTGAAGACTTTTTACCCCGTGTTATTTTAAGATTTGCGTTTTAACATGGGGTAAGGCGACGATTTCCGAGTTTTTTTGCCCCATGTCATTTTAAGATTTGCGTTTTAACATGGGGTAATGCGGCGATTTCGGAGATTTTTACCCCATGTAATTTTAAAGTTTGACGTATCCCACATAAAGTAGAGTCTGATAGAGCAAAAAGATACCATGAAGAAAGGCTTATCGAGGATGACACGGCGCACTTGGATGCCGGGCTTATAACACAGATGTTGCGCCGCTCAAATGCCGTTTTTGGCGCAGTTTCAAAAAGGAACGTCGCTTTAGGCGACGATCTCCATCCGCATGCCGCAAACAGCCTCCTGCTTACTATGTTGCTATAGGAACCGTTTTCCACGTTGCCGGACATGTCTAGCCCCGCCATTTCAAACCATTTGCGGTCTTTTCGTAACAGCAATTAGGTAGTGAGACAGCAATTAGGTAGTGAGCCGCTAAGAAGAAAAAGAAGTGTATTATCCGGCGGCCGACAATGCGCAAAGTCAGCTTCTGCATCGCATGATTGAATAGGTGAAGGAGCGCCATTCCCGAAATTTCAGGATGAAAACGGCAACGTCACACGGAGAGTAGTGCCGGCCGAGGAACTTTTGACGACACGAATGGTGCCATTGTGCAATTTCACAATTTCGCCGGCAAGAGCGAGGCCTAAACCGACGCCTCCCTGCTGACGGCTGCGTGAGGAATCCAGACGGTAAAACGGTTGAAAAATGGTCTCCCAATCCTCTTCGGGAATTCCAAAGCCCGTATCCTTCATGGTCACGACAATGTCATCTGCGCCGGTTACCGAGAGCAAAACACTTCCGCCGGGACGATTGTACTTAATGGCATTTTCCGTAAGATTGAAAAACAGCCGGGAAAGCAAACGGTCGCTGGCAAGAAGGGAAACGTCGTCGCCACCGAAGGACAGCGTGACATGCTTCTGCTCGGCAAGTGGCGTAAGATCCGCCACAATTTCTTCGAGCATCGGCAATAACCAGACGTGGTCCGTGCGAGGAATATGTTGGGCACTGCTCATCTCCAACAGAATCGTTACTGTTTTCGATAATCGTTCGGTCTGCTCGCGTAGCGAAATAACAAGCTGCGTCAACGCCTCATCTGTATCGGGATGCTCTTCGGTAAAGGCATCCAAGCGCATTTGCAAAAGAGCAAGCGGCGTGCGCAATTCGTGCGCGGCATTGCCGGTAAACTGACGCTGCGCCGCAAAGGCAACATGCAGGCGGTCAAGCATATCGTTAAACGAATCCGCAATCGAACGAAATTCGATAAGCGTATCCGTGCTGACATGCATATTCTCAAGATTGGTCAGCTGCACCTTTTCAATTTGGCTAGAAAAGTCTTCCAACGGCCGCAGCGCACGGCCACTCACAAAATAGGCAATGATGCCACTGAGCAGGGTTACGGCGGCCGTCACATACCAATTGGTAAGGGTAAATTGCGCCTGTGCCTCATCAATAACAATCGTTAGATTCTTTTCGTGGCTCAGACCCTGAGGATTAAAGGACGCCTGCGGCGTTTCCTCCGGCGTTAAATGCAGCGACGCATCTGAGGGCACACGCGGCGTCGCAGATGCCGAGTCGCCCGACGTGGCATCTTTGGAATGCTGGCGCAATTCCAACGCTTCAATGTTTTTTCCGATTTCTTCCATCCGACGAAGACCGGACCCGCCCAACAAAACCATCATGGTTATGCAGCTGACGGCAATGAGTAGCGAGGTCATCAGGGCAATGCGCCACTGTAAAGAACGACGAATCATGGTGTGGGTCCTTCCAAAAGGTAACCTTCTCCGATGCGGTTTCGCACCGGATCATAGCCCAGCGCCGCACGCAACTTCTTGCGTAGGGCGCTGATGTGTACACGAATAGCATTGCTGAAGCTATCTACGCTACCGTCCCAGACATGCTCCATCAGCTCTTCCTGGCTGATCGGGCGACCGGGATGCAGGAGCAAATATTCTAAAATACCGCTCTCTTTTTTCGTGAGAGCGATTACCTGCTCGCCGACCGTTGTCGTGCGCGTGCGCGTATCAAACGCCAGCGTGTCAAAGCGAAGGCACACTTCCTGCTGAATAAAATCCCGGCGCAATAGACTGCGCACGCGGGCTGCCAGTTCGTCCAGATGGAATGGCTTGGACAGATAATCATTCGCTCCGGCATCCAAGCCGTGTACTTTATCCGCAATTTCGCTGCGCGCCGAAAGAATCAATACCGGCGTTTGCAAATCTTCCTTACGAATTGTGTGCAAAACCGTCATGCCGTCCACCTTGGGCAAATTTAAATCCAAAAGCACTAAATCGTACGGTTCCAGCGTGACGGCCTCGATGGCTGCTTCCCCATCTGCGCAAATATCCACGCTGTAGCCTTGCCGACGCAGGCTTTTCGCAATACTGTCGCTCAAAAATGGCTCATCTTCCACAAGTAATAAACGCATACCTTCCTCCGTTTCGGATGCAGTATAGCATACGATCTCATCTTAACACCATCTTTCGTGTTCTTCTTAACACCATCTTTATGCGCCTTCTGCTATCCTGATTCTCGTCAACAAGAAAGGAGTCGCCATGAAGACAAAAAAACGAAGCATCACCCAGATCGCCCTGCTCGTCGCCGCTGTGGGCATGATCGTCGTGGGCGCTATGCGTGGTGAGGTAGAGACCGTCCTCGCCAAAGCCATTCGTCTGTGCATGGAGTGTGTAGGCATTGGCTGATCCAAAGAAAAGCAAATCCCGGTTTCTTTCCCGCTTCCGCGGATGGTGGCAAGCAGGCGCGACGCTGCTGACCAATATCCATCTGCCGAATTTTTTCACCGGGACGCTCTATCAGGGAAATGGAAAAATGGTCTGTGTGCCGGGGCTTAACTGTTATTCCTGCCCGGCAGCCTCCGGGGCGTGTCCCATCGGATCATTTCAGGCCGTCGTCGGGTCCTCGAAATTCCGCTTTTCGTACTACATAACGGGCATTCTCATTCTGCTCGGGGTGCTTCTCGGGCGCTTCATCTGCGGATTCCTTTGCCCCTTCGGCTGGTTCCAGGAATTTCTACATAAAATTCCGACGAAGAAGTTTTCGACCAAGCGGCTTCGCCCTCTGACATACCTCAAATACATCATCCTGGTGGTCATGGTCTTTCTATTGCCGCTCTTGCTGGTAAACGAAATCGGATTGGGTGATCCCTACTTCTGTAAATACCTCTGTCCGCAGGGCGTGTTGGAAGGCGCGATTCCGCTTTCTTTGGTTAATAGCGGTATCCGATCGGCGCTTGGCGCCCTGTTCACCTGGAAGCTCGGCATTCTGTTAGCCGTCATCGTTCTGAGCATCCTGTTCTTCCGTCCCTTCTGCAAATGGGTCTGCCCGCTGGGCGCGTTTTATGCCCTCTTTAACCGGATCTCCCTCTTGCAAATTCAGGTGGAAGAGCACCGCTGCGTTTCCTGCGGAAAATGCGCGAAGGCCTGCAAGATGGATGTCGATGTGTTAAAAACACCGGCACACACGGAATGTATCCGCTGCGGTATGTGCATCAACGCCTGTCCCACCGGCGCCCTGCATTTCCGCTACGGACTGGGATGTGGAAAAAGCGAAGAGCGTCGTGTAACTAGATGCGACGCACCAAATGAACAGCAGTAACCGTAAAGGAGAATCAAATGAATACGAAAAAAGCATCTTTACTCTTGTTAGCTACCGGCCTCGCCCTCAGCTTGGCGGCCTGCGGCGGTAAGAAACCTGCGGAAAGCAGTCAAACAGCCGAAAGCGGCATGAGCGTTCCCGCCGCGGAGGCCGGAAAAACGGATCCGTCCTCCGAAAAAGGCGGCTCGGAAGTCGATGCGCAGCTTGCGAAATTGCGCAATGAAGAAAACGCCATTTTCAGTAAAGACCAGAAGTTATGGGACAAACTCTTCCTGTCGGCGAATAAGAATTCCGGCATGATCTCGGATGGCTCCAACTACGGCGATTTCCTGTTGCAAACCATTGAGAGCGCAAAGGACAAGTTCACGGAGGCAGAGCTGAAAACCTTGAAAGCCGGCGCGCAGCAAATTCGTGCCATTGAAGAAAAGATTCTTGCGCTGGAAAAAGAAGCGCCGAAGGACAAAAAAGGTAGCGCCGACAACAGTGCATCGAACAAAGGCGGCGCAAAGCAGGGCGCCACAACGCCTTTCCCCGACTTTACCGGCAAGGATTTAGATGGTAACAACGTTGATTCCGGCATCTTCCGCCAGCATTCAGTCACCGTCATCAATTTCTGGTTCAGCACCTGCAAGCCTTGCGTCGGTGAATTGGGCGATTTGGATGCACTGCATAAACAGTTGAAGGACAAGGACGGTATTGTCGTCGGGGTGAACTCTTTCACGCTGGACGGAAACAAAGATGCCATTGCGGAAGCCAAGAGCATTTTGCAAAAGAAAAATGCCACGTATCCGAACCTTATCTTTGCTTCGGACAGTGAAGCCGGCAAGTTTGTGAAAAATATCATGGCCTTCCCCACCACCGTTGTGGTGGACCGCGACGGCAACATCGTCGGTGATCCGATTCTCGGCTCCGTGGCGGAAGGAAACGGCAAAAAAGCCTTGGAAGAACGCATTGATCAGGTATTGAAAAACGATGCAAATAAAGACGCTGCCAACAAGGGGAACGCGAAAAAGTAACGTCACGGCATCGCGCGGCTCGTCTCTCTTACTCGTTCTCTTCTGCCTTCTCTTTCGCCTCCCCTTCATAGCCGAAAAAGCGCAGCATGCGCTTTTTGCTACCGGGCTCGCTGTAGGCACGATACGCACCGGAACGGAAAAAGCGCCAAAACAGCATCGCTGCAAAGAGAATAATAGCGATGGTTGCCGGCAATGAGGCTTCCATGCCGTAGGCACCGCCTGTCCAAAGTCCGTTTTCATGGATGGAAAGGTGCAGGGTGGAGGCCTCAAAGCTCATGCCACTGACGGGCAAGCCATAGAAGGCACCCATAAAGAAGTTCCAGGCGCAATGGGTGCCGGAGGCCATCCAGAGATCACCGGTAAGGAAGGTCTGGAGGGCAAAGGCAAGGCCCATAAAGGTGGTGGAGAGAATGGGCAGCAGGGAGATGTGGGGATTGCCCAAATGCAGCAGGCTGAATATCACGGAAGGGACGAAAAGGGCAATCCATAGGCCGAAACGCTCCAGGGCGATGCGTTGGACAAAGCCACGCATCATGAGTTCCTCAGCGTAACTTTGAAGCATAAAGCCTGCTAAGAACAGAAGCAGCAGGAGTGGATGCATCGTTCCAACCCCTTCAAAGCGCATCGTCCCCATGGCGACATTGATACCAACCAGGACAGAAAAGAGCACGAAACCCTGCCCAAAGCCGAACACGTAGTGCGAGACGGGATGACGGGATTGCTGGAAGAAGGAAGTAAAAGGAATTTCGAAAATATAGATGGCAAAGCCACCAATGAGAAATACAGTCACAATCGTGCTAAAGAGCTGTGTCAGTCGCGAAGGCAGGGAATTCTCGCCAAATTGGCCTTCGATACCATGGGAAATGAAATTACTGAGCACAATCAAAAGCATGTATATGGCATAAAGAATGACGAAGCGCTTAAAATTTCTTTTTTTATCATCCATGAGCGTTTTCCTTTCCTTCGGACATTGCTCGCACCGACAGCACTATCTTTCTCAGGAACGAGCCTTCGTTTCCGCGCGACGCGCCCTAAAAAAATCTTGTAGCAATTGCTTGGCTTCCTTCGCAAAAATGCCCTTTGTTATCTTCAGGCGATGCAAATTCTTGGCATGTTGCGGAATGGCAAATTGGGAGCCACAACCGCCGCGTTCGGGGTCGTCGGCGGCGTAGACCAGACGGCCGATGCGGGCATGAAGTAGCGCACCCGTACACATGACGCAGGGTTCAAGCGTCACATAGAGGGTAAAATCCGTGAGGCGTCGCTCATAAGTGCGACTTGCCCATTGTAAGAGTAAGAGCTCCGCATGCGCCAAGCCGTTATGGTCCTCTTCGACGCGATTGGCAGCGGCCTTCACGAGACAACCGCGGCGCACCAGAAGTGCCGCCACCGGCACCTCTCCCGCCATTGCTGCCGTTCGCGCCAGCTTCAAAGCGCGACGCATGTAAAACACATCCACGAAGTTACGTGGAAAGCGCACCATGGCAACGGGCCGCTGCCGTCCCTTCGGACCTGTCATCTGTTTTTTCAGGCGCATACGCCAAAATTTATGCTTCATTTTGCTTTGCTTTTTTGTTCTTCGACGCCTTCGTCTTGTCCGAAGTCTTCGCCTTGCCCGACGCTTCCACGCGATCACGCGCCAGAATGCCCTTCAAATACTGGCCCGTATAGGAAGCCTTGACACGGCAGACCTCTTCCGGCGTGCCCTCAGCCACAATCGTGCCGCCGCCATCGCCACCTTCCGGCCCCAGATCCACGAGATAATCCGCCACCTTGATGACATCCAGATTGTGCTCAATCACCACAATCGTATTGCCCTGGTCGATGAGGCGCTGAAAGACTTTGATCAGCTTAGCAATGTCGGCCACATGAAGACCGGTAGTGGGTTCGTCCAAAATATAGATGGTATTGCCGGTGGAAACTTTGCCAAGTTCCGCTGCCAACTTCACACGCTGTGCTTCCCCGCCGGAAAGCTCCGGGGAAGGCTGTCCGATCTTGAGATAGCCAAGGCCCACGTCCACCAAAGTTTGCAACTTGCGACGGATGCCGGAATGGTTTTTGAAAAATTCCAGTCCTTCTTCAATCGTCATCTCCAACACATCGGCAATGGTCTTGCCTTTGTAGTGCACTTGCAGCGTTTCGTGATTGTAGCGATGCCCATGGCACACTTCGCAGGGAACGTAGACATCCGGCAAAAAGTGCATCTCCACCTTGATCGTACCGTCGCCCTTGCATGCCTCGCAGCGGCCGCCCTTCACATTGAAGGAAAAACGCCCCTTATCGAAGCCGCGAATTTTCGCCTCATTGGTCTGCGCAAACACATCGCGGATGAGATCAAACACCTTCGTGTAGGTGGCCGGATTGGAACGCGGCGTACGCCCAATCGGCGATTGATCAATTTCGATCACTTTGTCGAGTTGCTTATCGCCACGAATGGAGCGATATGCGCCCGGACGCAGGTGCGCCTGATTCAAGCGATTGGCGAGCACTTTATAGAGAATCCCCTCCACAAACGAACTCTTGCCGGAGCCCGACACGCCCGTAATGCACGTCAACACGCCCAATGGTAATCTGATATCGATATTTTTCAGATTGTTTTCTTGGCAGCCCAAAACTTCCATCCAACCCGTCGGTTCGCGACGCTCGCTCGGCACGGGGATAAACTTCCGATGCGAGAGATAGTCGCCCGTAATGGACTTTGGATTATGGCAAATGTCGTCAAAGGTGCCTTCCGCCACCAATTGCCCGCCTTGTACGCCTGCGCCGGGGCCGATGTCTACAATCCAGTCCGCCGCACGCATGGTATCTTCATCATGCTCCACAACGATTAAAGTATTGCCTAGATCTCGTAAATTTTGCAATGCCCCCAACAGGCGATCGTTATCGCGCTGATGCAACCCGATCGACGGCTCATCCAAGACATAGACCACGCCCACCAGACCGGCCCCGATCTGCGTTGCCAGACGAATGCGCTGACTTTCGCCGCCGGAGAGCGTTGCCGCATAGCGATCCAGTGTCAGATAATCCAGTCCGACATCCACCAGAAAATGCAAACGCGCCTTCACTTCCTTTAAAATCGGCGTCGCAATGATGGATTCCGCTTCCGTAAAGGTCAGCCCTTCGGTCCACTTCAACGCTTCCCGAATCGACATACGGTTAAATTCTGCGATATTTTTATCGCCGATATGAATGGCCAAGGCTTCGGGACGCAACCGATCGCCATGGCAGGTTTCACACGTATTTTCCGCCATATATTCGCGAATGCGTTCCTGCATAAAATCTGAGCCCGTCTGATGATAGCGTCGCGTCAGATTCGCAATGACGCCTTCCCAGGCATCGTAATAGGTTTTCTGACCCGAAAAATGCGAATCAAAGCGAAAACGCACTTTCTTGCCCTTTGTGCCGTAAAGAATGGCATCCATCACCTCTTCGGGTGCCTCGCCGATCGGGCGATCCGTCGGCCAATGGCAGGCGGCGCAGATGGCATGAATCATTTCGTAATAATACGTGCCCTTTGCCGACGTCGCAAAAGGCGCAATGGCCCCTTCATCGATAGACAGATCGGGATTGGGAATGCAGAGCTTGGCATCCACAGCAATGTGATAGCCGATGCCGTTGCAATCAGGGCAAGCACCCTGCGGACTGTTAAACGATAAAAGACGCGGTTCAATCTCATCGATGACCATATGGCCATGCGGACAGGCGAGTTTGGACGAATAGCGATGTCTTTCGCCGTCAACCACCTGAATATCGCAAGTGCCGTTCGCATGCTCCAGCGCCGTTTCCACCGACATCGAAAGACGCGAACGGATGCCGTCGCGGTTGACCAGGCGGTCCACCACAATGGAAATAGAGTGCTTGATATTTTTCTCTAACGCCGGCTGGCTGCCCAAATCGTACATTTCGCCATCCACCATCACACGCGTAAAGCCCAATCGCTCCAGGTTTTTAAAGATCTTCTCGTGCTGTCCCTTTTTGTCCTGCACAATCGGCGACAAAACCAGAAAGCGGGTGCGCTCCGGAAATTGCAACACTTCTTCCACGATCTGATCCACGGCCATCGCCCGAATGGGTTCCCCACAAACGGGGCAAATCGCTTTGCCCACTTTGGCATACAGCAAACGCAAATAATCATGAATCTCCGTCACCGTTCCCACCGTTGAGCGCGGGTTGCGGTTGGTCGTTTTCTGATCAATGGAAATCGCCGGTGATAACCCTTCTACTAAATCTACATCCGGCTTATCCATCTGCCCCAGAAACATACGCGCATAGCTGGATAAGCTTTCCACATAGCGACGCTGTCCTTCAGCATAGATAGTGTCAAAGGCCAGCGAGCTTTTCCCGGAACCGGAGAGTCCGGTCATAACGATGAATTTGTTGCGCGGTAGCGTTAAATTTAAATTTTTTAAGTTATTGACCCGCGCACCGCGGATCACTATATTTTCCAGGGTCATAGGGATCCTTTCTCATTTTGTCAGGACAGACCGTACTCTTTTTTCATGGCGCGAATGGCATCGCGAATACTGGCCGCCCGCTCGAAATCCAATTCCTCTGCGGCACGACGCATCTCCACGTCCATATTCACAATCATCTTTTGCAGATCCTCCTTGGAGATCTCTTCCTTTTCGGGAACCGGCACTTCACCGGCATAATCCTTCAGCTCCTCCGCCGCAATTTCCGTCGATATTGCTGCATGGATTTCTTTCTGTATCGTCGTCGGTGTAATACCGTGTTCTTCGTTATACGCCTGTTGGATCTTACGGCGACGCTCCGTCTCCTCCATCGCCGCCTTCATGGAATCCGTCTCATGATCCCCGTACAAAATGACGTGACCGTTCGCATTGCGCGCCGCGCGGCCGATCGTCTGTATCAGCGATGTCTCCGATCGCAAAAAGCCTTCCTTATCCGCATCCAAAATAGCAATGAGTGAGACCTCCGGCAAATCCAAACCTTCACGCAACAGGTTAATGCCGATCAGTACATCGTATTTACCCAATCGCAGATCACGTAAAATCTCCATGCGCTTTAAGGTTTCCACATCCGAATGCAAATAAATGGCTTTTACCTTGGCTTCTTCTAAATATTTGGTCAAGTCTTCCGCCATTTTTTTCGTCAAGGTCGTAATCAAGGTACGCTCGCCCTTTGCCGTCGTTTTTTGAATCTCAGCCATTAAATCATCGATCTGATGCTTGGTCGGACGCACTTCTACCAGCGGATCCAGCAGACCCGTCGGACGGATAATCTGGTCCACCGTCTGCGAGGCATGCTCATTTTCATAGGGACCCGGTGTGGCGGACATAAAGATCGCCTGCGGAATCAGGGCTTCAAATTCATCAAATTTCAGCGGTCGATTGTCCAGCGCCGACGGTAAGCGGAACCCGTAATCCACCAGGTTTTGCTTGCGCGCCCTGTCGCCATTATACATGCCGCGCACCTGCGGAATCGTCTGATGGCTCTCATCCACCATCAATAAGAAGTCTTTCGGAAAATAATCGATCAACGTGTACGGCCGCGATCCGGGCGGACGACCGCTCATAGGCGCCGAATAGTTTTCAATGCCTGAGCAAAAGCCTACTTCCGTGAGCATTTCCAGATCATAGAGCGTACGCTGCTCCAGACGCTGCGCTTCCACTAATTTATTCTGTTCGCGCAATACCTGCAGGCGTTGCTGCAATTCCTCTTCAATGCGCACAATGGCCTTTTTCATTTTGTCCGGCGTTGTGGCATAGTGGCTGGCCGGAAAAATCATGACATAACTGCGGCCTCTTAAAATCTCTCCTGTCAACGAATCAATTTCCAGAATGCGGTCAATTTCATCGCCGAAAAATTCCACCCGAATGGCCTCTTCATTGGAGGACACTGGAAAAATATCCACCACATCGCCACGCACGCGAAACGTCCCGCGCTGGAAAGCGACATCATTGCGCACATATTGAATGGACACCAAACGGCGCAGCAGATCGTCGCGATCCATTTGCATACCGGGGCGTAGCGATATACGCAGTTCCAAGTAGTCTTCCGGATCGCCCAAGCCGTAAATGCACGACACAGAGGCCACGATGATCACATCCCGTCGTTCAAAGAGTGACATCGTGGCCGAGTGGCGTAATTTATCAATTTCGTCATTGATCGACGAATCCTTCGCAATGTAGGTATCCGTTGCGGCAACATACGCTTCCGGCTGGTAATAGTCGTAATAACTGACGAAGTATTCCACCGCATTGTTCGGGAAAAATTCCCGTAATTCCGAGCACAGCTGTGAGGCCAGCGTCTTATTGTGAGCCAGTACCAGCGTCGGACGTTGGATGGTCTGGATGATATTGGCCATCGTAAACGTCTTGCCCGACCCGGTCACGCCGCGCAGCGTCTGGTAATGATCGCCGCGACGGACGCCTTCTACCAATGCCGCAATCGCCTCCGGCTGATCGCCGGTTGGCTGAAACTTCGATTGCAGTTGAAATTCGCTCATAGCCCCTTCACTTCCTGGAGAGCCCGTTGCAATTGCGGATCCTCCTTCAGGAAATCCGGTCCCATGCCCTTCGCCTGTTCCGGCGCCTTCACCACAATATCCGGCGTAATGCCCTTTCCATGGATTTTCTCTCCATTCGGGGTCAAGTACTCCGCCATGGTCAGTTTGAAACCGCCATCTTTTCCATTCTCGCCCAAAGGATAAATCTGCTGCACGATGCCCTTGCCAAAAGTCTTCTCACCTACGGACTTCGCACGTTTATTATCGCGTAGCGCACCCAGTAAAATTTCCGACGCCGATGCGGATCCGCCATTCGCTAGGACGACCAGCGGCTCTTTGTATTGCGCCTCGTCCGATGTGCTGGCCTCTTTCTTGCCTTTGTTATCCACCGTCGTCACAATCGTTGCTTTGCCCAACAGTGCATCCGCGATCTCTTCGCACGAAGTCAACAGACCTCCCGGATTGTTACGCAGGTCGATGATAAATTTTTTCGCGCCCTGTTTTTCCAGCGCTTCCCATTCCTTCTTGAAGTCTTTCGCCGTCACTTGTTCAAACGAGCTGATTTGCAAATACCCGATATTGTCCGGCATCAACTTTCCGATTACCGTATCCACTTCAATCATTTCACGCACGAGTTTCACGTGAGACGTTTGCGTTTTGCCATTGATCACACGCTGCACGGTGAGCTCCACCGATGTTTTTGGCTTTCCGCGCATGTGTTCGGTGGCTTCCTGTAATTCCTTACCCGCATACGCCTGTCCGTCCACTTCGACGATCTTATCGCCCGCCTTCAAACCTGCTTTCGCAGCAGGAGTATTCGCAATGGGCGATACCACCGTTATCAGGTTATCCTCCCCTGCGGTAATGACAAGACCAACACCGGCAAACTTACCCGTCGTATCTTCCATCAGACGCTTGTATTCCTCTGCGGTATAATATTCCGAATACGGATCCTTCAAGCCCCAGAAGAGACCCTTATAGATTCCCGTTTCCAAATCCTCTTTTTTATACGGGAAAAGATAATCGCTCTGAATCGCTTCACGATACAGATTAATATTTTTCAAGATACGGCGATCTGCCGCCTGCTCATCCGTGCTCGCTCCCGGCACAGCCTGCATATTATTTCCCAAGATAAAGCCGCCGCCGCCGACAGCCACCAAAAGCAGAACTAAAATAAGTGCTTTTCCAAATTTTTTCATTGTTTTCTCCTTTACCAAAGGCTACCGATACATTATAACACGGAACCCGCCTGCGGCGGGAATAGCGCGATGCAAGGCGCTCGAGAGGTGCCCTGCCGTCTTAGTTTTAATATGGTATATTGTTCATACGTATGTATCATGAAGAAAAGAGGCAATATGGCAAAACTCTACTTTCGATACGGAGCCATGAACTCCGGCAAATCCACCCTGCTCTTGCAGGTGGCCTACAACTATGAAGAACGCGGCATGCACGTTCTGCTCCTGAAACCCGGCATCGATACCAAAGGTGACGACGAAATCGTCAGTCGCTTGGGCGTGCGCCGCCGCGTCGATTGCACCATCACAAAAGATACCGATTGTCGCGTGCTGGTGCAGGAGGAAAGCAAAAAGCGCCCCATCGACTGTATCCTGGTCGATGAAGCGCAATTTCTGTCTCGACAGCATGTGGAACAGCTTTTTGTTGCTGTCATGGATGCCGATATTCCCTGCATCTGCTATGGCTTGCGCACCGATTTTCGCGGCGAAGGCTTCCCCGGCAGTCAACGTCTTTTGGAGCTTGCCCATTCCTTAGAAGAGCTTAAAACCATCTGCCATTGCGGACGCAAAGCCATCATGAATATCCGCCGGGTAAACGGTCAAACCGTTTTTGAAGGCGATCAGGTGTGCATCGATAACAACGCCACCATCGAATACGAGGCCGTCTGTGGACAGTGCTTTCTGGCGGAGCGAAGAAAACGGGGCGAAACGCCTTTAGCAAGCCTGAAGGCGGATCATCCTTTCACGGAAGAAAAATAAAGGGTTTTCTTCTTCCTCCTCAAAAAGCCACATAAATCAATGTCCTTTAAGACAGGGAGATCACTTCGTCCGCTCGCTCCCAAATCGACGGACTATGCGTGGCAATAATGATAATCCGTTTTTCCTCACGCATGCGAAAGAGTAGGGCCAAAATTTCTTCTGCTGTTTTCGGATCCAGCGAAGCCGTTGGTTCGTCTGCAAGGAGCAGCGGCGGTTCCTTGAGAAAAATCTTCGCTAACGCAATTCTCTGCGCTTCCCCGCCGGAAACCGTATACACTTTTGTATTTAAGCTCAGCTTTGCTAAACCAACTTTCTCCATTACCTCGTTGAACCGGTTTTGTCGATCGGATTTAGATACTTTCTTACCGACAAGACCCAGCATCAAATTTTCTTCAATCGATTTGTCTGGTATTAACCCGGCGTTTTGGAACAAATAGCCCAGCTTATTGGCAAAAAACCACTGATCTTTTATCGTGTTGAGCGGCTTTCCATCAAGAAGGATTTCCCCCTGATCATAGGGTTCCAATTTTGCGATCATGTTCAGCAGCGTTGTCTTTCCCGATCCGCTTCGTCCGATGAGCGCATAGATTTTCCCCGGATGAAAACACTGGCTGAACCGAGAAAAAATAACGCGCTTACCAAACGCTTTTGTTACTTCTTTGATCTCCAGCATTTTATTCTCCTTTCAGTATGGTTACCGCCATTCGATTTTCTCGTTTCCTTTGCCAAAAGAGAAGAGCTATGGACAGCGCAACAAAGGCGATAGAAACGGTCGCGACAACAAAGGTATTCTTTAGCAACAGCCATAACGCCATACCGATCAGAAAATACAAAGCAAATTGTAACGCCAGGTAGCGCTGATGATTTGCAAAAAACGAAACCCCGGATAGGCGATATAGAAATATTTTGCGACGAAATTCTTCAAAATACATTCGATTCATCGAAATAAAAATCACGATGGCGGTAAAGAATCCCATCAATGTAGAAATTACCATCGTCATCAGCTCAATGGTGTAACGTCGCGTCGATTGCTCATATACACTTGCGCTCTCCTTAACATGAGAGATCCATTGCAAAACGCCCTCTTCGCGCAACAACGATTTGTAGGGACCTTCTTTATGGAAAAACAGATAATAGTCGAGATCCGATGCCCATGCTACTTTTGCCGCATAGGAATCTCCGGTAGACTTTGGTGTGAGTACAATAAAAACCGGTGCATTCACAAACTGCTCCGTCGGGAAACCAATTTGATTAAACAGGAACACCCTCTGCAAGTCGGGAATCTGCATGGTTTTAGCATGCATTGTCCGACTTGCCGTTTCGTCTTGATTAGCGGCATAAGGCCCATTCATGAGTTGAACCGCACTCTTCTCTATATCCTCCGTGGATTCTACTAAAGATTTGGGCACCAAAAGGGCGAATTCCCCTTGCTCAAGATTATTAATGGTCGATCGTACTTTTTCATCCAGAGAAATCGACTCCGCTTCAAAATAGGATGGACTGACATAAAGCAAACGCTTCTGTAGCGCTCTTTTTTGGCGTTCTTGTTCGCTATCCCCAGATGGATTTATGTCTACAAATTCACCCATCTCATTTTTCACAAAAACCGTTTCCTTCTGTTGCAACGCTTTCTCGATGAACGAAAACCATGCTTCATCTCTCCGCTTCTGCTCGTTTGCATCTTTGGAGAGTGCAGTATCGCTGAAAGAAAGATTCACATATTGCTTCCTCTTCGCCCATTCCGCTTTCGCTTCCAAGAGTCGAATCGTCGCAGGCAACAGCTTTCGGCTTTGATTGACGCCTAAACCAACGACAAGCATTGCTGCGGCTTGCCCGAGCAGGAGAATCACCAAAATTGATTTTGCCGGAACCTTTCCCTTTACGAGGTCTACCAAACGAGAGGATTGTAAAATGCAAAGAAAGAGCAAATGAAGCAAAAAACCGACAACAAATAACAAACCCAGATACAAGATAAGAGCAGCCCCCACATACTTCATAAATTCTGTATGCCAGAATTCAAAGGCAACCATGAACATGTTCGCAGTCAAGAAAGCGATGCCACCGGAAAACACCATCGCAAGAAGATCTTCTCTAATACTTTTCCGGAAAAGATCTCCCTTTCGAACCCCGGACAGCAGACGAATGCCCGCCGCTGGAAGATCATGTAAATGATCCAGAATTTCTACGGCAATAAAGAGCAAAAGAAGCAGCCCGAAGAACAGAAGCGCGGAAGCACTGACAAGATTGGCTGCGACACGGGCAAAAATGGAAGGATGAGGATAAAATTCGACGGGATCATCGGACAGAGATGCAAGTTCTTGCGCCAACTTTCGCTGACTCAAAGCGCCTTCATAAATAATCACCGATCCAGCACGATCCGCATCCTCAATTTCCTTTTTTGTCGCGGAGTCAAAACCGGCTGGTGTTGTTTTCGTGCCGAAGAAGACATACTTAAAGGCCGTTTCCGATAAAGAGGCTACAGAAATACGGCGCGCCAGAACACTATGATTCTCCCTGGCGATACGCTCTAATTTTTCACTGACATCATTCCACGTTACATTTTTCTTCACCGATTGAAGTCTAACCGATGGAAAAGAAGAATACAGATAACTGCGCTGATTAAAATAGATCATTGCCATTATCAGCAAGGAAATCGCAAATGTGCTAAACAACAAAGAGAAAAACAATCTTTTATTCTTCATCTTGTCCTCCTCTGGAAAGCCGAATATAAGATGCGATTAATAACCATATTGTAGAATCAACAGATGAAACAAGGCGCCGTTTATATTGCGACGCCTTGCTCCTTTGCAATACAGGTTACTAATTCACTTCAATCATCTACCTTCTTCACGACTCCACTTTTCCATTTCCAACTTAATTGTAAATCTTTTTTTATTCATGTCAATGATTTATTATTTTTTTCTATTAGAGGAACTGACCTAAGGCGAAACGCCTTTAGCAAGCCTGGATGCGGATCTTCTCTAAATTTCTACTTCTCTGTTCTCTGCCGTAAGAACCGTCTTCACCGCTACTTCCGCGCCCAAATACCGTTTCCCGTCTTCGGCCAGCCGATCAAGAATGGCAAGTAAATCGGCATGCCGTGTCGGGTCAACGCTTTCTACGATCAAAAATGCCCTCTTCGTGTTTTCCGTAAGCATGGTGCGCTGCCCATCGCGCCAATTCCAGCAACGACAAACTGCTCCTGCATCATCCAGATAGCACAGTTCGCCGGGTAAGGTAGGATTGTTCTCTTCATCCCCCAGCGCGAGAAAAGCATCGCCACCATTTTCAGAGACCGTCAAACGCAAATCCCCCACGAAACAGTCGATGTCTTCACCGCCGACCGGAAGTGCATAGGTAAGGGAAGCCGTATTATAAATGTCTACAAGTGGATTGATGCAAGATACCTCATTTCCTTTGTAAACACGGGTAAGCAGCGCTTCGATGGAAGAGCGATTGCCTTTTTTCTTTTTGAATTTTTGAAAGGCCTCGCGCCAGACCGCAATCACTTTGCTTTGACTAATGGGCGTAGTATCCAACCACTGTAAAGCCTTTTGGCTGGCTTTTTGCAACTCTTCTTTCAATTCCGGATGCTCGGTATAGACCGCATCCGTATTTTTCACATTCTCTAATACCACAACACCAATTTCCGCTTCCGGAAACAGCGTCCAAAACGATTCTTCCGTAATAAACTTTGTCATTCTTTCTCCCTCGTTTTCTTTTTCCTATGCGAACGCCTGTATCCCCTTATATACCACGCCGGTTGAAGCATCGACCGTGACTTCTTCTCCCTCTTCCAACAGTGCATAGGCGTCCGTGGCGCCAACAACGGTGGGAATATTGTAATGTAGCCCAAGAATAGCCGCATTGGAGGTCAAGCCGCCTTCTTCCACGACAACGGCGCCTGCTTTTTCAATGTACGCAATCATGCCCGTTCCGGTGGTGCGGCAAACAAGGATGCTGCCAGGGACAAAAGAATGCTCGATTTCCTCTACCGTGGAGCCGTGAACCACCTTACCGGAGACAATGCCGTTTCCAATACCCGTACCGGAAACGACGATGTCACCGATGGTATGGACTTTGATGAAGTTGGTGGAAACGCCCTGACCGACGGGAATGCCGGCGGTGAGAACAATCTGATCCCCTTCGTGGCAGAAGTCGGTGGAAAGAGCAGCTAAGATGCAACGCTCGATGAGTTCATCAGTTCCATTGGAAGCGGTGGAGAGCACCGGAAACACGCCCCAGACAAGGGCCAATTGATGGTAGGTTTGTTCGCTAGGGGTTACGGCAATGACTGGCGTGACGGGACGATAACGCGAAATCTGACGTGCGGTAAAGCCGCTGGCGGTGGAAGCAACAATAGCGGCAAGTTGCACCTGCTGGGCGATGATGCAGGTGGAGCGGGAAATGGCGCTGGAAACATCCACACTCACCCAGGAATCGCGACTCTCGATGGTGCGTAGAAAATCCGGCGACTTTTCCATCGTTTCAGCGATGACACGCATCTGACGCACTGCCTCGACAGGATATTTGCCTGCGGCAGTTTCGCCGGAAAGCATGATGGCATCCGAACCATCCAAGATGGCATTGGCCACATCGTTAACTTCGGCACGGGTCGGACGGGGATTACGCTGCATGGAGTCCAGCATCTGCGTGGCCGTGATGACGGATTTGCCTGCCAGATTGGCTTTACGAATGATGGACTTCTGGACGAGCGGCACGCGCTCCGTGGGAATTTCCACGCCCAGATCGCCACGGGCTACCATGATGCCGTCGGCAACGCTTAAGATTTCATCCAAATTGTTGACGCCCTGCTCCGACTCGATCTTGGCAAAAATCTGCACGCGCTCGCCGCCGTTCTCCTCGCAAAGGGCGCGAATGGCCAGAATATCCCCCGCTGAACGAATGAAGGAAGCAAAAATTATATCAATGCCTTCTTCCAGGCCAAAGAGAATATCGTTGCGATCCGTCTCCGTCATGGCGGGCAGTTGAATATTGGTCGCGGGTACATTGACGCCCTTACGGTTCGAAAGCACGCCGTAATTCATGGCCTGGCAATGAATCTCTGTGCCGTTCTCTATCGAAACCACCTGCAGCTCGACCAAGCCGTCATCGATGAGGATGCGCGTACCCGGCGCCACATCCGCAGGCAAACCTTCATAGGAAACGTGCACCATTTCTTTCGTGCCCACCACGTCGCGCGTGGTCAGGGTAAAGGCATCCCCAATGGCCAATTCGATCGGCGCGTCATTCTCAAACGTGCCCAGACGAATTTCCGGTCCCTTGGTGTCCAGAGCAAGGGCCAGCGGCACCTGCAGCTCTTGCCGCAACGTTTTCAGCGTCTCGATTTTTTTCTTTTGCTCTTCATGTGTGCCGTGTGAAAAATTCAAACGGGCCACATTCATGCCCTCTGCCACCAGTTGTTTCAGAATCGCGGGATCTTCAGACGAAGGCCCGATCGTACAAACAATTTTAGTACGTTTCATCGAAACTCCCTTTCTATGGTTCACCCCGGCGCTCTACCATGTCATTACGCTACAATGCGATCACACGATAAGAGATGGTCTCCCTATTACCGCATTGTGCGGGAATACGCCTTAACTTGATAAAACCTGTGCCATTTCATACAACTCTTGATTAAACGTATGCTTGACCGCAATGGCTTCCAAAATGGGCATCGTAAAGATCTCTTCACCGCGCACACCGATAGCGATGGAGCTCGAGCCGGCCAACAGTTCTTTCACCGCACGGTAGCCCATCATGCACCCAAGCTTCGAGTCCGTGAAGCTCGGGCTGCCGCCGCGCTGCACGTGCCCCAGAATCGTGAGCTTCGTCTCCACGCCCGTCACCGTTTCAATTTCCTCGCGCATATTGTACGGTTCCCCCGTACCTTCCGCAAAAACGATGATGTGATGGCGCTTGCCGCGCTTACGCCCGCGAATAATACGATCCGTAATCTCCTGCATGGAGAAATCGTGCTCCGGCACGATGATGCTTTCCGCCCCGCCGGCAAGGCCCGCATAAAGAGCGATATCGCCACAGTGACGCCCCATGACTTCAATAATATTCGCACGACCGTGGGAGTTTGAAGTATCTCGCAATTTCCCGATGGATTCGATCACGGTCTCCACGGCCGTATGGAAACCAATCGTGTATTCCGTGTAGCCCAAGTCGTTATCGATGGTGCCGGGAATACCGACGGTGCGAATACCGCGGTTATGTAACTGCGCTGCACCCTGGAAGGAACCATCGCCGCCGATGACCACCAAGCCATCAATGCCGAATTGCTCGAGAATGCGCACGGCTTTATCCTGCCCTGCACTCGTGGCAAATTCCGACGAACGCGCCGACCCCAAAATCGTACCGCCCTTTTGAATAATGTCCGCCACGCTTGATACATTCATTTCATAGATATCACCGGCCATGAGCCCGTCATAGCCGTAGCGAATGCCTTTCACGCGCAGCCCCGCCGCAAACGACGTGCGGGCAATCGCGCGAATGGCCGCATTCATGCCGGGGGCATCGCCACCCGACGTTAATATACCAATGGTCTTCATAATGCCTCCTCCGACCTTATTTCATTACCACATTTTCCTGTCCCAAAAGCTTCTGACATGCGGAAAGAAGCTCAGGAGAACCGTCACAATGATACCCCGGTTGCCCCGAAAATGCTCGCTGTTGATCCGTAAAATAGAATACCACAGACAGTTTTCCCGGATATTCTGTAAAAATAGACTGCAAGGCGGAAAATTTATCTTTCTCATCCGAGCGCATCCGGACATACAGCGTGGATTTTGGTAAATCCTCGGCGGCCAGAATCGTGTCCACTAAAAGATTCACCTCATCGTCACGCACCTGCAAGGTGCCGCTCAACAGCAGCGGCTGCTCCATATGAATGCGTTCGCGATAGGTCGCATAGACACGCGGAAATACCACGCAATGCAGACTGCCTGTACGATCTTCTACCTCCAAAAAGCACATGGCCTCCTGCTTCTTTGTCAGCAAATCGCGCTTCCCGCGCACAAGCCCCGCAAAGCGCACCTTACGATTATCCAGCGCAGCCATGTTTTCCGTCTCCAGCAGCTCCTCTGTCGTAAAATTGCGGAACGGTACAAAATCCGCCTCATAGGGCGCAAAGGGATGCCCGGAAAGATAGATGCCCAGCACTTCCTTCTCATAGGCCAACTTCTGCGGCTGCGGATATTCCGGCAAGCGACGGGAGGTCCAACTGCTCGGCGTTTCCAAATCCGGGAACGTACCAAAGAGCGATTGCTGGCCGCTGAGATTTTGCCGGCGCGCATTTTGAATGCCCGCAAGCGACATCTCCAGATCCGCCATCATCTGCGCACGCGGCACACCAAAGCTATCCAGCGCTCCCGCGTAAATCAGACTTTCCACCGCCTTGCGATTGAGCGCCGTCCGATCCACAACCGACACTCGTCGCAAATATTCTTCGAGCGACGTGTACTCACCCTCTTCACGTCCTTTAACCGTGGCTTCCACAATGCCTGTCCCAACATGCTTAATCCCAAGCAATCCGAAGCGCATCTTCCCATCCTCGACGGAAAATTTTGCAAAGGAACGATTCACATCCGGTGGCAACAATTCCACGCCGATGCGCTCTGCCTCTTTGATATAGAGCGCCATCTTCGAAAAATCGCCCATCACGCTCGTGAGAAGCGCCGCATAATATTCACAAGGATAGTAGCACTTCAAATACCCCGTTTGCATCGCCAAATAGGAATACGCCACCGAGTGGGATTTATTAAAGGCATATTTTGCAAATGCGATCATCTGATCGTAGATTTCATTGGCCACATCAGCAGGAATGCCGCGTGCCACACAACCATCTATTGCGGGAGAATCGGCATCCGCCGGTTTACCCTGCACAAAGGTCCGCCGATTCTCCTCCATCACCGCCATCTTTTTCTTGGACATCGCGCGGCGTAGATTATCCGCTCCCCCAAGGGTATAGCCCGCCAGTTGCTGCACGATTTGCATGACCTGCTCCTGGTACACGATGACGCCGTAGGTATTATGCAAGATCGGCTCCAGCGATGGATCCAAATAATGCACGAGCGTAGGATTATGCCGTGCTTCCACATAGGTCGGAATTTGTTCCATCGGGCCCGGTCGGAAAAGCGCATTAGCTGCCACCAAATCCTCAAATCGCGTCGGCTTCAGTTGCGACAAAAAGCGACGCATCCCCGGTGATTCAAACTGGAAAAGTCCTACCGTATCCGCCTTGTTAAAGAGCGCCAGCACCTGCCGATCGTTAAGATCCATTTGATCCAAATCCGGACGGCTCCCCGTCCGCGCCTCCACCATGTCTAATGCATCCTGTATGACGGTTAAGTTGCGAAGCCCCAAAAAATCCATCTTCAAGAGGCCCAATTCCTCGAGCTCCGTCATATTGTACTGCGTGGTTACCTGACCGCTGCTCGTCGACAGCGGCACAAGATTTTCCACCGCCTCCCCAGCAATGAGTACGCCGGCCGCATGGGTTGAGGTATGGCGCGGCATCCCCTCAATGGCATGTGCCAGCTCAATTAAGCGATGGGCGATTTCATTTTCCTGATAAAGCGCGCAAAATTCCGGACTCTCTTTAAGCGCGCGGTCGAGGGTCATTTTAATGCCGTCCGGTACGGCCTTCGCAATGCGATCCACCGTAGCCAACGGAATATCCAACACACGCCCGACATCGCGGATGGCCATCTTTGCCGCCAGCGTGCCAAACGTGACAATTTGTGCCACTTTTTCGCTCCCATAGCGACGCTTCACGTATTCAATCACTTCTTCACGGCGCACATCATCAAAATCAATATCAATATCCGGCATGGATACGCGCTCCGGATTCAAAAAGCGTTCAAAGAGAAGATCGAAACGCAGCGGATCAATGCCGGTGATGCCCAGCGCATACGCCACGATGGAGCCTGCCGCTGATCCACGCCCCGGCCCGACGGCAATGCCGTTTTTCTTTGCAAAATTCACAAAATCGGAGACGATCAAAAAATAATCCACAAAGCCCATGGAACTGATGACATCCAGCTCATGCTCTGCACGCGCCACGGCATCATCGTTATCGGGATAGCGCTCTGCCAATCCCTTCGCGACTAAGCGACGCAAAAACGCCTCATGCTCTTCACCGTTTGGAACTTCGAAATTTGGTAAATGCGGTTCATGGAAGCGAATTTCCACTTGGCAACGCTTTGCAATGCGTTCCGTGTTTTCAATGGCTCCGTCGTAGTCGCCGAGAATCTCTTCCATTTCCTCCGGCGATTTCAAATAAAAAGAATCGTTCGGAAAGCGCATGCGCTTTTCCTGTTGCAGCGTAGCGCCCGTCTGAATGCATAAGAGAACATCATGCGCCGTTGCATCCTCTTTTCTTAAGTAATGGCAATCGTTCGTGGCCACAAGACCGATGCCCGTCTCTTCGTGAATACGACGAAACACGCGTGCCACCTGGGCTTCCTCACGCATAGCATGATTCTGCACTTCCAAGAAAAAATTATCCTTACCGAAAAGCGCCTCATAGCGAAGCGCCGTATCCCGTGCGACGGCATAATCGCTATCCAACGCACGCTGCGCGCACTCCCCTGCCAGACAGGCAGAAAGCGCAATAATGCCCTCATGGTGTGCCCGCAAAACGGCATAATCCACGCGCGGCTTATAATAAAAGCCCTCCACCCAGCCGGTAGAGACGATTTTCATCAGATTGTGATAGCCTTCTTCCGTTTCCGCCAATAACACTAAATGGTAACGACCGCGATCCTGGCGATCCAGATGATCGTCCGCCACATAAATTTCACAGCCAAGAATGGGATGAATGCCCGCTTCCTTGGCCGCTTTATAAAATTGAATAGCGCCAAACATATTGCCATGGTCCGTAATGGCCACGGCATCCATGCCGCCCTCGCGCACCGCGTCCATCAGGCGATCGATGCGGCAAAAGCCATCCAGCAAACTGTATTGTGTATGCACATGGAGGTGTGTAAAAGCCACGATTCCTCCTCTCTGCTTCATGACCTGTGTTTCTATAGAAGTCCCGCCAACGGGACACATTAAGCCTCCGAGCGTACCAGGGCGGGTAAAATCTCAGCGATATTGCCATGAAGGGCAATATTCGCCTGCCCGTCCGCAGGCGTCGGCTCCTGGTTGATTAAAATAAAATGATGCCCACGATAGTATTGAATGAGTCCCGCCGCCGGATACACCACAAGAGACGTACCGCCTACAATGAGGGTTTCCGCCTGAGAAATCGCCCGCAGTGCCCCCATAAATACATCTTCGGGCAGAGCCTCGCCATATAGCACCACGTCGGGACGCATGGTTTTGCCACACTTCGGGCACGCAACGTGCCCTTTCTTTTGCATAAATTCGTCTGTCGGCATTTGATAACCGCAGGCGGGACATAAAATTCGTGCCATGTTGCCGTGCACTTCATAGACACGCCGACTGCCGGCACGCTGATGCAGGGAATCGATATTTTGCGTAATCACGGCCTGCAGCTTGCCCTGTCGCTCCAGCTCTGCTAAGGCCAGGTGCGCTCCGCTCGGCTCCACTTGATAACTATCAATGCACTCGCGTGCAAAATCCGCAAAGCCGTCGGGATCCTCGACACTAAATTCGTGACTAAAATAATATTCGGGAGAATGCTCGCGCTTCATGGTGTGATACAGACCGTTTTCCGATCGAAAATCCGGAATGCCGGAAGCGGTAGAAACACCTGCGCCGCCGAAAAATACGATGTTCGAGCTGTTCTGCACCCATTCTCTTGCTTGTTGCATGGCTTCTTGTGCTTCCATTTGCGCTCCCTTCTTATCGAATTTTCTATGGTATGAATGTCACGTTCCCTTTTTCATTGCCGTGCATTTCAATCAATACTTCGCGCGCATGGCCCTGATAAATCTCTAATATTTCCTCCATACAAAGGCTCTTTGGTTCCGTGGCCAAAAAGTCGGCAAAAGGCATCCACCGCAGCGTTCCTTCATCGCTTTCTACAACGGTGCCGGTAAACTCTTCGCAACGATACAGCAACCCCACTTGTCGAAATTTTTCTCGTGGATGGAGCCAGTGCACCGCACCGACAAATGTCATGGCACCGGTACGTAATCCCGTTTCCTCCCATGCCTCACGACGCGCAGAATCCAACAAGCTTTCCTCCGGTTCCACCTTTCCGCCGGGAAAGGTGAGCCCTTCCCAGCCCTCTTTGCGCACTTTGTCCAAGACCAACACGTCCCCATTGTCGCGTTGCAATAGGATCATGTTGAGTAACTGTACCTCTTCTTTGCGATGCATGCCTGCCTCGTTTTCGCTTCGTCCGGAGGCGCTGCTATTGAGCGTCTTCTTTGGGCATGCCTTCCACAATGGCAATGCCGGCACTGGCTCCAATGCGCGTCGCGCCTGCTTTGATCATAGCTAAAGCCTCCTCGGCCGTATGAATGCCGCCCGACGCCTTCACTTCGGCGCTGTCACCCACGGCGTCCTTCATGAGACGTACGTCTTCCACCGTCGCGCCGCCCGTCGAAAAGCCCGTCGACGTTTTGACAAAATCGGCGCCCGCCTGAATGGCTAACGCACAACCCAAGCTTTTCTCTTCATCCGTCAACAGACAGGTTTCCAAGATGACTTTCAGCGTCCGATTGCCGCAAGCCTTCTTCACCTGGGCAATGTCCTCTCGCACATATTCCGTATCGCCGCGCTTTAAGGCGCCGATATGAATCACCATATCAATTTCATCCGCACCATTGGCTACGGCATCGCGTGCTTCTGCCGCCTTAGCCAGTGTAGACATGGCGCCAAGGGGGAAGCCCACGACACAACAGGTCTTTACATCCGAACCGGCGAGTCTTCCGTGTACCTGCGCCACAAAAGAGCTGTTCACGCAGCAAGACCAGAAGTGATACTGCAACGCTTCCACACACAATTTTTCAATTTCTTCCGGCTGTGCTTCCGGTTTCAGTAACGTGTGATCGATCATCCGATTGATCTGCATAGTTTCCTCTTTCTATCGCATGCTCATTCTCTAGATAGCGAGCGCCAGCTGCATCATTGCATGAAAACTGTTCTGGCGTTCCTCCGCCGTCGTTTCTTCTCCCGATACCATGGAGTCTGAAATCGTCAATATAGCCAACGCTTCCGCTCCCGCAGCCGCGGCTACGGCATAAAGCGCATACGCTTCCATTTCCTGTGCCAAACAACCCATGCCCGCCCATTTTTCAAAATGGTGCTGTTCGCTGTTCAAAGGATTATAAAAGACATCCGTGGAAAAGACATTTCCCACATGCACCGTCTTCCCCTGTTCTTTCGCCATTTCTGCCGCCTTTGCCAGCAAATTCCATGAGGCAATGGCCGAGTAGGTTCCCTTCAAGTCGTACTGAAAGGCTACGTTCGAATCCGTGCAAGCACCTTGGGCCAGCACGATATCATACAGCTTCAAATCCTTCTGCAACGCCCCCGCCGAACCCACGCGAATCAAACGCTTCACGCCAAACGCATGGATCAGTTCGTAGGCATAGATCGATAGCGATGGTATACCCATACCCGTTCCCATGACGGAAACCGGCTCACCGCGATAGGTACCGGTATAGCCCAGCATGTTGCGCACGCTATTAAATGCAACCGGCGCCTCCAAATAATTCTCAGCAATGAAGCGCGCACGCAAGGGATCACCAGGCAATAGAATTTTTTCTGCAATATCCCCTTTTTCCGCTCCAATGTGTGGGGTTGCCATTGTTCCTCCTTACGCCAGGGTTTCAAATCCCGGCTTTCCTAATAAATGAAACATATTCTTCTTATAATATTCGACGCCCGGCTGATTGAACGGGTTCACCCCCGCCGCATAGCCCGACACGCCAATCACTACCTCAAAGAAATACAGCAATTCACCGATTTGCTCCGCATCCAAACGCTCGAAGCGCAACAGATGATTGGGCACGCCGCCGTCCACATGCGCTTTTTTCGTAGCCAGCATCGCCTGCTCGTTTACGTAATGCATGGTCTTGCCCGCCAAGTAATTCAAGCCGTCTAAATTCTCCGCATCGCCGGGGATCTTGACATCGTTGACCGCTTCATCAAACCACAGCACGGTCTCAAAATGAATGCGCGGGCCTTCCTGAATCCACTGTCCGAGGGAATGCAGATCCGTTGTGTTGCCCTCGGAAGCCGGGAAAAGGCCCTTTCCGTCTTTTCCTTCACTTTCGCCCGCCAGCTGCTTCCACCATTCCTGCATATAGTGCATTTTCGGTTCATAGCAAACCAAAATTTCAATGCTCTTGCCGGCATCCATCTGCGCCAGTCGCGACGCCGCATATTGCAGCGCCGGATTCTTCTCGAAATCGGATTGTAAGGCAATGCTTCGCATACGGCGTGCCCCTTCAAACAAGGCGTCCGTATCAATACCCGCACAGGCGATGGGCAAGAGTCCCACGGCCGTTAACACCGTGAATCGACCACCGATATCGTCCGGTACAACAAAGGTTTCGTAGCCTTCGGAATCCGCCAATGTCTTTAATGCGCCGCGCGCCCGATCCGTTGTGGCAAAAATGAGCGATTTGGCTTTCTCTTTTCCCACCGTTTCTTCGAGTAGCGCCTTGCAATGGCGAAACGCAATGGCCGGTTCCGTCGTCGTGCCGGACTTGGAAATCACATTGATGGCAAATCTCTTTCCTCGCAGATACGCCAATAATTCGGCCATTTCCTGTGCGCTCAAGTGATTACCGGCAAAGAGAATTTCCGGCCCTTTTCGGTCATACGACGGTGAAAGCGCCTCAATCACGGCACGTGCGCCGAGGTATGACCCGCCGATACCGATAACGACCAGAGCTTCCGCCTCTTCACGAATGCGCTTGGCTGCGTCCTTAATACGGGCGTATTCATTTTTATCGTATTGTTCCGGCCAATCCACCCAGCCCAGAAAATCATTGCCTGCACCGGTTTTACCAACCAACGTCTCCAGTGCCTTCAACACCACTTCTTTTTTATCGGCCAGCGCTTTCGGTTGGCTTGCTTGTGAGACATCCAGCTTCATGCCTTCCTCCTTTGATTTTCTACATATACAATCGCGATATCGTCCCGGAGTTGCTCTCCCGTATAGTGACGCAGATCGCGCACAATCGTTTGTAAGGTATTCGAACGCCCCTTCAGTAAGAGTCGCTCCAAATTTTCTTCGCCATATTCCGTTCCTGCCGCATTTTTGGCTTCCACCGCGCCATCCGTATAAAAGAGGAAACGGTCGCCTTCTTTCACCGGACGGCTGTGTTCGCTATAGGTATACTCTTTGATCGCAAGAGAGGAAATAAGACGCCCAGAGGCGTTCAAATACTCCAAGTTGCCATCCTGTTCCACCATGGGCAAGCAGTTATGTCCGGCATTGGCATACGTCAAGAGATGATTTTTTGTATCAAACACTGCATAGAACAGAGAAAAATACTGTCCTTCATCCATGTGAATTTCCAAAAAGCGATCGCGCAGCGTGCCGAGCACCTTTGACGGCTCCCGCATCTTTTCCTCTTCCAAAATCGAACGCATGGTTTGGCGCACGAACATCGTTAAGATAGAGGCAGAAACCCCATGTCCGACGACATCAGAAATATAAAAGCCCAATCTTCCCTGCCCAAGCGGAATGAAATCAAAGAAATCTCCAGAAAGTTCTTCGGTGGGAAGATACGCGTAATCGAACCGCAGTGATCCGAAGCCCGTCATGCGCGGCAACATCTTCGTCTGAATCGTACGCGCGAGCTTAATCTCCTTGTGCAATTTACGATTCACATTCATCAGCTGCACGGTGATGTTGTTCTGAATGGTTGTGTCACGAAATACCTGAATAACGGCGTTTACCTCCCCGTCCTGATACATGGGGGAATTCATCACTGAAAAAACATGCCCCGCCACACAAAATTCCGTCATGGTCATGGTCTTTTCCAAAAACGGACCCGTAGCGGTGGAAAGTGGGAAAATGGGTCTCCCCTTGCTTTCCGATTGATCAAAACGCTTTAAACTTTCATTTTCAAATAGTATTCTTCCACGGCGGTCCACAATGCGGACGTAATCCTCCATGGCATTTAAAATAGCGGTTTCGGTAAGAAAGGATGCTTGCTCGGTTGTCTTGTTTTTCATAGGCTCCCTCCTTGCCTTCTCCGCTTCCTATCTTACCATAACAGCACTTTATCGGAATAATTTCGGGTCCGGGCCGACAAACTGATAGTATGTGGTTTCTTCCCCGCCGTTAAACAATTTACGCCGCCGGGTTGCCTTTTTTCCTGCTTTTTGCCAAGCGATGCTCTCAAACTCTTGCATCGCCGTCAGCAAATAGACCGACCAACTGCGCAAGCTTAAAAACCTTGTGGCAAAACTTTCCATCAACTCTCTAACGCCTTCTTCCGGTTCCAAGCGCTTCCCATAGGGAGGATTCGAAATCATCACACCGAAATTCTCCTGCAAGCCCACTTCCCGCATATCGCGGCATAGGAAATGCACCATATCGGCTACACCCGCTTCCTCCGCGTTGCGCTTCGCAATCCTTACCATCGCCGGATCGATATCAAAACCCAACATCTCCGTCTTTAAATCCATGCGAATTTGGCCCATCGCCTGCCGACGCAACTTCTTATAGCCTTCTGCGTCCGCCCACGGCCAATCCATAAATAAAAAGGAACGATCCAGCCCCGGTGCAATGCCTCGTGCCTTCCGCGCGGCTTCAATCACAATCGTACCCGAACCGCAAAAGACATCCGCAAACGCTCGGTCCGGCGTCCACACGCTCAAATCCACCAACGCTGCTGCCAGCGTCTCTTTCAGCGGTGCCCCGCCTTTTTCCCGGCGATAGCCTCGCTTGAACAAGCCCTCGCCGGTCGTATCCAAACACACCACGCATTCGTCGTTGCGAATGGTCACATCGATGGGAAATAATGCGCCGTCTTCAGGAAAATGGCCGATCGCATACCGCTTTTGGAGAGACGTCACGATGGCCTTTTTCACAATTTTCTGTATATCCGAAGGCGAGGCCAACTTGGACTTCACCGTCCTGGCGCGTACGGGAAAGCGCGCGTTTTCCGGCAAAATCTCCACCCAATCCATTGCCGCGACCGCATCAAACAAGCTCTCAAAGCTCTCCGTCGGAAAGCGCCCCACCTCCAGCAGCACCCGATCGGCGCTTGCCAGATACAAATTTGCTTTTTGCATTGTCGTAAGCGATCCCGGAAACAGCACATGTCCTGCTTCCACCTGGCAAGGTCCGAATCCCAGCGCTTCACATTGTCGCCGCACGACCGCCTCCAATCCGAAGGCCGCCGTCGCGTGTATCGTCCATTGTGTCATCTCTTCCCTCCCCTTCTATTTTGCCACAAGGCGCCTTTGCTTGCCCGAGAAAACGCCGACGGCTTGTTAATGTCAGGTAAACTCCACTTGACGGAAACCCCCTCGGTGCTTAAAATCATAGTTAGATAAAGCTAACTACATACCCTTCGTCGGCAGATGCCGACTATGCAGGTTGCTTTCAGAACGAGAAAGGAAAGCATATGAAATTATTCTTAGGCGAATCCGGCAAGTCCTATCGCATCATTCGTATCGCCGGACGTGAAAAATTACAGAAACAACTCATGAACCTCGGCTTTGTGCCCGATGCGACCATTCAACTGGTGAACGAAGTGGATGGCAACTTCATTGTCGTGGTCAAAGAAACCCGCCTCGGCATCAGTCGCGAGCTTGCACAAAAGATTGATGTGGTCCCCAATGAAATCAGTGATGCACAACCCATCATGCCGACCATTCCCTGCGCCGGTAAAGAAAGCTGATCCAAACGAATCAAATTTTGCCACTCGTAATCCTCCAAAAAAAGAGACCGGCGCTCCGGTCTCTTTTGTATTGCCTTTAACTCTCTCATTTCGCAAAACACACGAAACTTTGAAAGCGTACCCATCGCTTACTTTATGCCTCGATGCCCGCATTCTCCAGCGCCGCATCATACGCCGCCTTCGTTCTCTCGTCAATAAGCACCCACAAAATTTCATCCCATGCCCCCGGCCGCTTCTTCACCAGCCGCTCAACCGTCCGCACTGCCACCATCGCAGCCTTCTCGACCGGATATCCGTACACGCCCGTCGATATCGACGGAAAAGCAATGCGCCGCAAGCCATGTTCTGCCGCCACTTGCAAGCTACTCTCATAGCAATTCGCGAGCAACGCCTCTTCCCCTTGCGTTCCTCCACGCCAAATCGGCCCCACCGTATGAATCACATACGGACACAGCAGACGATATCCCTTCGTGATCTTCGCCTGCCCCGTCTCACAGCCATGGAGACCTCGGCACTCCTCCAGCAATTCCGGTCCCGCCGCCCGATGAATCGCTCCATCCACGCCTCCACCGCCCAACAAGGTACGGTTTGCCGCATTAACGATCGCGTCCAAATGGTCAACTGTGGTAATGTCGGAAAGCATGGTGTGAATGCGCATGGTTTTGCCTTTCTATGGTTATACGCTTATGCCTTTGTGGCTAGGATGGACTCTAAGGACATTGTAAGGGATGCTGAGAGAATTGGGGTGTTTTTTGGGCTGGCGATATTGGACTTGTTTGCGTGCCTCTGCGTGGTTTCGGGAGTGGAGGGCATGGCAGGACAAGGGGGGGGCTGGCGCTGGTACCGTGGCTATTGGGGGGGGCTGAGCCATGGTAGGAAAAAGAGGGGCGGGCTGGCGCTGATACCGTGCCTTTTGGCGTTTTGGGGATTAGGCACGGTAGAAAATGTGATATGGGCCAAAAAATTTACCGTGCCTTTTGCCGTTTTCGCGATTAGGCACGGTAGAAAATGTAATATGGGCCGAAAAATTTACCGTGCCTTTTGCCGTTTTCGCGATTAGGCACGGTAGGAAAATTGATTCGGGCCGAAAAATTTACCGTGCCTTTTGCCGTTTTCGCGATTAGGCACGGTAGAAAATGTGGCGCAGGACGAAAAATTTACCGTGCCTTTTGCCATTTTTGCGATTAGGCACGGTAGAAAATGTGGCGCAGGACGAAAAATTTACCGTGCCTTTTGCCGTTTTCGCGATTAGGCACGGTAGAAAATGTGATATGGGCCGAAAAATTTACCGTGCCTTTTGGCAATATTGGGGTTAGGCACGGTATAGTGACACCGAGGATTAAAGAAGTTACCAATCCTTTTATAAAAAGGATTTTCGTAAGATGTTCGATTAGACATCCATAATTTTTATACCATGCTCGTGAAGGGCCCGACATCGGACTTGCCGCAACGGTACTTTCGGAGTGTATATCTTCCTGTCCCTATTCTTCTCAAGATGGCATTATCGCCTAACCCAATTAGCCTCTCAAATTCACAAAAAAGCTAGCGCAGCCGCAGAAATCATTAATAACGTTGTTACCTATAAATGGAATTCTCCCTCACATCTCCCTCGTCATAATCTTCAATATTTCCGCATCTGTCGCCTTCATGCCTTTTGCCGCCATTTGACCGACGGCGGCAATCGTGTCTTCCACGTTGTCTTTCGTGAGGCCTTCGCCGGAAGGGAAGGCAAGACCGTCTAAGCTCATCTCAAGAGCGGTGAGGGAGCATTCCAGGGCACAGGCAATCTTGGATGCACAGGAGGATTTGGCGCCGTCACAAACCATGCCGCTGATGGTACCGAGGCTGTTTGTGATGGTGCGACTGACCACATCATAAAGATCTGGGGAAGCGTTATCTGCGGCTTGACGGGATAAAAGTAGATAGGCCACGCCGCAGGCGGCGCCCGTGGCGGCGCAGGTAACGCCGCAAAAGGCGGATAAGTTGCCGATGAATCGCTTTTGATGAATGGCAATCAGGTTTGAGAGAGCTAGAGCACGAAGCAGCGTTTCACGGGTGGCTCCAAATTGCTTTGCATAAATAATAACCGGTAGCGATACGGTAATGCCTTGATTGCCGGAGCCGGAATTGATGACAACGGGCAAGCTGCAACCGGCCATGCGGGCATCGGAGCCAGCGGCGGCGTATGCGCGAGCCTCCACATTCACAGTGAGGGGAACCTGCCGTTTCAGCAGCGTTTTACCAACGTTGGCGCCCCAGTCGCCGGTGAGACCGGCTTCTGCAATTTTTAGATTATATTCGATCTGTTTATCAAATATGCCGTGCAAATCGCTAAGATCGGCCTCTTGTGCAAAGGCGATGCTGTTTTTGACCGTTAAAAAATCGGGAATATCCGCCGTTGCTGTGGCAGGTATGTCTTCTGTCGATGTGTCCAGCAGGACTTTGCCATTTTTCACAATTTTTGTAAAATTCGTATGTCGTTTTGAAATTTCCGCTGAGGCCGTTTCCTCGCCCTGCGAAACGGTCACCGAAATAAACAGTGGTTCTTCTTTTGGTGAAATTTTAAAGTCACAGAAATTTTCCTCGAGCAATTGCTTAGCTAAGGCTCGCTGCTCGTCAGTAATCGCCGCCAAAACCTCTAAATTCGCCGACGGATTATTGGAAAGAATGCCTAGAATGGCGGCAATTTTCATGCCATGCATGCCACCGGAATTGGGAACCACAACGCTTTTGGCATTTTTCACGATATTTCCCGAACAGGATAATACACAATGTTCGGGCATCGTGCCGAGAACTTCTCGCGCTTTTGCAGCGGCAAGCGCAATGGCAATCGGCTCGGTGCAGCCCATCGCAATAAGAAGTTCATCTTTTAAAATCGCTAAATGATTACGATACAGGGATGGTTCCATCGGGTGCTCCTTTTTCTATGTATTCTGTGCCGACACGGCACACAATGACTAAGGTGTTCGGTCAATATGTCGGGCAAAGGTTTTACCAGTAACAGTGTAACCTATTTTTCTTTTTTTATCTCCTGTAACGAAGACATTTATCACTTTTTCGATCGTTGCGAGAACGACTGAGTCCCTGACCGAACAAGGTCAGGGACTCAGTCAAAAGGAAAGTTTTATTCTATAACAACGTTTGAATCACCAATAAAGACTCATAAAGTGAATCAACGATGTAATCTGCTGCACTTTGGTCGAAGCCAAAGCGGTCATCTTTTCGCGCTACTACAGTAAGGCCTGCTGCTTTTGCTGCTGCAATGCCATAATACGAATCTTCTATGACCAATGTCTCCTCCGGAAGAGCGCATAGTCTTTCCATGGTTTTGTTGTAGATTTCCGGATGCGGTTTACTTTTCTCAAATTCATATCCGGATACTACAACGCTAAAATAGTACTGAAGGTCACATTGCTGTAAAAACATTTCAATAATATCCGGGCGTGAACTGCTGGCAATAGCCATAGTTAAATGCAAGTCCCTCAGTTTCGTTAGAAGAAATTTTGCGTATGGCATAACAATATCTCGAAATTCCGGAGAATGCTTTTTATCTTCTACGGTAAAACTTTGATACCTTTCCAAAATCTGCTCGCTGGAAAACTCAAAGTTCAGCTTCTCCTTTAAAAATTCGATGTCTTCTTTAAAGCAGCTTCCAACCATGCTGTTTGATTCGTCTCGTGTTAAAGTAATGCCAAAGGATTTCATGAACCTTCGAAGACGGTGATAATACATGGGTTCCGAGTCAATAAGAACACCATCCATATCAAAAATAATATTTTTTATCGTCATCATCGCCTCGTCTCGCTTCTCCAAATCAGTCTTCAAAGGTTAAGGATTTACCCGTCTTCGCATCAAAGATATGGATCTTATTCACATCCAGATTTGCTCCGAGTTTCTCACCCGAGGTAAATAATTCATCCGAAGAAGAACGCGTGATCAGATTTTCGCCCGTTGGTGCCACTAAATAGTTGTAATTATCCGAGCCAAGCATCTCGACCTGATCCACCGTTACACGAAAATCTCCTTCCTTGTCGGACGTTAAATTGCAATTTTCCGGACGAAAACCAAAGAAAATTTCTTGTTCCAATATCTGTTTATCAGCGAGACGTTGATTAATGGCATCCGAGAGAGCAATCCTATTACCCATATAACTAATACAGTACGTTTCTCCCTCTTTCATCAGGTCAGCCTTTAACATATTCATTCTGGGGCTGCCAATAAAACCTGCGACAAATTGGTTGATCGGATTGTCATAGATTCTCTTTGGTGTGTCCACCTGCTGAATCACGCCATTATTCATAACAACAACACGTTCTCCCATGGTCATAGCTTCAGTTTGATCATGGGTGACATAAATAAATGTCGTATTCAGTTGCTTGTGCAATTTCGTTATCTCTGTTCGCGTCTGCACACGCAGCTTAGCGTCCAGGTTTGAAAGCGGTTCATCCATGAGGAAAACCTTAGGGTTGCGAACAATCGCTCGACCTAACGCTACTCTTTGGCGCTGCCCTCCGGATAAATTCTTTGGTTTTCTGTCTAAGTAGTCAGTCAGTCCGAGAATCTCCGCGGCTTTTTTGATTTTCTCTTCAATTTCTACTTTCGGTACTTTAGAAAGTTTAAGTGAAAATGCCATGTTCTCGTATATGGTCATATGCGGATATAGCGCATATGATTGAAAGACCATAGCGATGTCCCGATCTTTAGCGCTGACATCGTTGACCCTTTTGTCACCAATGTAAATGTCACCATCTGTAATTTCTTCAAGACCGGCTATCATTCTTAATGTCGTCGATTTTCCGCATCCGGATGGACCTACGAAAACAACAAACTCTTCATTACGGATTTTCAGCGAGAAATCTTTTACTGCAACAACATCATCGCCATATATCTTTGTAACGTTGTTCAATGTTACATCTGCCATAGTCTGCACCTCAACTTTCAATATCAAGTTCTATTGAAAACTTTACTGCGTTAGGAAGAAGGAAGAAGTTCGAAAAATGAATAATTCTGTGTTCATCGTCTTCGATCTTTTTCTTCACCGAAACTAGAGGTGAAAGTTCTCCTTGCATCAAAAACGCTGCGCCTTTGGGACTGATTCGTTCATCTGTAAATTCAATACTCTTGTAGACTTTTTTGAAGACTACGCCATAGTCCTGTCGAATTAGGCGATACGTCGATGTATCTTCAAAAATTTTCTCTTGTATGCCCGGATAGAGATACAGAGGGAAATAAGCGTAGTCAACGGACATAGGAGTGCTGTCCTCATAGACGCCTCGGACAAGTTCCAGTAATTTAAAGCGCTCTGCATGTTCAAATATCTGACATTCGACCGGTTTGGCAATGCGTATGCGTTTTTCCAAAATAATTTTGCGCCGTTTTGTATTCTCCTGACTCATATCATCGGTATAGCCGCTAAAATCCAAAATTCGCATATCTTTTACTTTGGGAATGGCCACAAATGTTCCTATCCCATGCTTCACGTTGACAAACCCATGCACTTCCAGTTCTTTGATTGCCCGGCGTACTGTTGGTCTACTGGTATTAAAAAGAATACAGAGCTCATTTTCTGACGGTATTTTTTCACCATCATGCAATTCTCCATTATGAATCTTATTAATAAATAAACGTGCAATCTGCTCATACAAAAATGAGCCTGTATTTCTTTCTAATGTGTAGTCTGCCATTTAGTCTAATAGCGGTTTGGGGTAACCATATCCTCCCTTTATTTTACAGGTCTTTTTTGCACTTAGCGCAGCGGAATATAAGGAATCCTTTATGGTTTTACCATCCATATAGGCAACTAAAAAACCACTGATAAAGCTGTCACCTGCCCCCATAGTATCCACAACGGTTGTTTGCAGCGGCTCTTGATAATAGATGTCACTTCCATGATACAACTCCGCCGGTTTTTCCCCGCGCGTTATACAGACAATCTCTACACCATGATTGAGTAAAGATTCGGCTAACTTTTTTCTTTCCTCTTCTTCGACATTCGAAGCCGAGATGAAAGCAAAATCAATATATGGAGCAACTTTGTCTATTATAGTATCGTCTTCTATGGTTGAAAAGTCATACGAAATTTTCGTCTTTCCGTGAAGTTTCGGCAATTCTTCTTCCAAAAAAGAGTAACAGCTGGTATGCATCAGATCATAGTTGCCAATCGCCTCTAAGTCACTTTGAACGAGACGAAGTTTTGCCATGGTTTGAACCGTATTGGTTTCTCTTCTTACAAATACACGATCGCCTTCCGGCGTTAAGTTAACACCCGGCTGCCCTGACTTACCCAACATGGTTCTTGAGAAAGAATAGGAAATGCCTTCTTGCTCTAAGGAATATTTGATATGGTCCGCTTTCTCATCCGTTCCAAATATTCCTAAGTATGCAGCCTCTTCTGCTCCATTTCTCTTGGCATTGACGGCAACATTAACACAATTTCCTCCGGGATAAAAAGTGTGCTCGTACATATAGCAATCACAGACATTATCCCCAACACAAATGATTTTCATATTATCCTTTCACCGATCCTTCGCTCATTCCTCGTACTAATTGCTTCTGAAACACGATGAGCAACAGGATCATCGGTAAAGAAGCAATCGCCATGCCAGCCAATAAGGTTCCCCAGTCTGTTGCAAGGGCATCTCGAAAATTCATTAAGCCTGCCGGTATTGTTTTCTGCGAATCCGAAGAAACAAAGATAATGCCAAACAGGAATTCATTCCATGCATAATAGGCGGTCAACAAGGTTACCGTTGTGAGCATCGGTTTGCTCATCGGCAGATAAATGTGTGCGTAGATTTGAAACTCATTACAACCGTCAATTAATGCTGACTCATTGATTTCTTTTGGAATCGATAGAAAATAGGAGCGCAGAAACAACGTAATTAAGGGTAGCCGGAAAGCGACATACGGTAAAATAAGCGCTAATTTCGTATCCAAGAGGTTTAAGCTATTGAGCATCTTAAACAACGGTACCAAACAAACTTGTGGATTGATCATGATTCCTGCTGTTACGAGCAAAAATACGACATCGATGAATCTCGATTTGTACTTGGATAATGCATAAGCTCCCAATGACCCGATAAACAGAACCAATACAACTGTTGCTACGGTCACAATCAACGAATTAAGGAAGTAACTTGCAACCCCTTCATTCCAGGCATTCACATAGTTCTTCCAAAGCCAGCCTTCCGGCAGTTGCCAAGTTGCGTTATATATTTCGTCATACGATTTAAACGATGACATAAACATCCAGAACAAAGGATACAAAATGGAGATGGCGAGAAGCACTAATAATAGTACGGTTAACAAGCGCGTAAAACTTAATTTTTGTTTTTTCATACTATTACGCATCCTTTCCTGTTCTAGAAATTACGATCTGAATAATGGATACTACTGCTGTTATGACAAATATGAGAACCGCCAATGCTGAAGCGTAGCCCATATTATTCTTCATAAACCCTTCTTGATACATGTGAACCGCTAAGGTTATTGAAGAAATTCCAGGTCCTCCTCCTTTGGTCAGGATATAGGGTTCATTGAAAACCAACATAGAGCCCGAAATCGTAATCAAAATATTTACGAAAATGGTTTCTCTGACTTGCGGTACCGTAACATGTAAAAACTGCAAAACGCTGCCGGCTCCATCAATTTCCGCTGCTTCATATAATTCGCGTGGAATCTTCTGCATGGCTACAATGAAAAGCATCATAATATAACCGGTGCTCTGCCATTGACTCATCGCAATCGTTGCATAAATGGCTGTCGAAGGATTTCCCAGCCACGTTCTCTTCAGCCCTTCCAAGCCAATCGCCTCTAAGAATCCATTTAAAAGTCCCATTTGCGGATTATAAATAAACCCAAACAAGAGAGCTATAACGGAAATCGATATCATCACAGGCATAAAATAAACGACTCTAAAGAATGGTGCAATTTTTCGGAGAAATTTTTGTTCCAGTATCGCTGCCAGAATCAATCCGAATCCCACTTGGCAAATCACAGAAATGACAGCATAGCGTACATTGTTCATCAATGCCACGGATATACTGCCGTCCTTAAGCATATCTTGATAATTCTTTAATCCCACAAAATTCTTGACCGGAGAAAAGGAAGAAAATTCGTAAAAGCTATTAATAATATTTTGGATCAGCGGTCCGAAAATAAAAAATATCATTAACAGCAAGAGTGGTAAAACAAACCAAATCTGGTGTTTATTTTTAAATATTCTTCTCATTTTAAACTCCTGCCTAAGGCTTTGGGATAAGGAAGGAAAAACCTCCTTTATCCCTTTGCCTGCTCCACCAACGGATTATTTCTTAAGTTTTGCTGCTGCCGCCTGGACATCCTTCATAATTTGTTCAGGCGTCGTTTGATCGATAGCTAAGGATTGTCCGCCTCTCATAAAGACATCACCTACATTGATATCGACAGCATTGTCAAACCATGGCGTAATCGACTTAGCTGACTTAATCACGTTATACGCTTCACAGCTGGCTTTAGAGGCGGTTTTTTCCGTTACGCCGCCTTCGATCGCGGTCAATTCGCCCGTATCTTTCGTGAATTTCCCGGCTGCTTCTGAAGAAGTCAGGAATTGCAAGAATTCGATGGCTTCCTTGGGGGCGTCTTTGGAAAGCATGAAGCCTTCCGGAGCGCCTTCAAGCGTATTCTGCTCTCCCTTTCCATCTTTCACGGCAGGGAAATTGAAATATCCGAAGTTAATCGGTTTATCCACTTGTTCCAGGTAACGGATTTCCGCGAGTTGCAGATAAACAATCGGCGATTTTCCACTCATGAACATATTACGTGAGGTTTCATGATCAATCGATGAGGATACTTCGCCCATATACGTCGTAAGCTTCTTAAAGATGTTAAGCCCTTCTACGTATCCCGGATCGGTAAATTCAGCGGTATCCGTGTTGTAATCCTTTTCTCGAACTTCCTTAGGTACGACACGATCAAAAATCGGTCCCAAGTAGTGCGAAACTACCCAAGGCTCTGTTAAGCCGCATACCAGTGGTTCTTTATAACCGGCATCTTTAAGCTTATCCAAAACACTAATCAGTTCGTCATAGGTTTTCGGAGCTTCCAGACCAAGCTTCTGGAAAATGTCTTTATTATAGAAAAATGCCTTTCCATCAATGGTCAAAGGTACGCCATAGCACTTTCCGTCAAAGGTAAATCCTTTTTTCTGAGATTCCATGATATTACTTGACCACTCGGTATTTTCTTTATAAAGATCATCAAGCTCACGTACTTTCCCCGACTTCACCAAGTTTTTTGCAAAGGAATCGGACCAAGATACGAAGATGTCCGGTATGTCATTGCTGGAAACCAGAACTCCGATTTTTTCCTTGTAAGAGTCATTAATAACTCGTTCAATTCGGATCTTTACATTTGGATGCTTTTCGCTGAATTTTTTTGCCATTTCATCGAAATAGGTCTTTTTCGGCTCATTCGGCCAGCGATGGAAGAAATAGACTTCCACTTCTTTTCCTGTCTTCCCGGCATCCGCTTCTTTAGAATCAGTGTTCGCTTTCTTTCCGCATGCTGCGAATACAAGCGTTAAAAGGAATAGTAACGCAACAAATATCTTTTTCTTGGCTTTCATGGTGCACCTCTCTCAATATTTCATACGCCACATATAACGTCTTACGGACATCGGATGTCCACGATGATCAGCTAAGCGCTCCGCATAATCTCTCAAAATCTTTCCGGCAATAATACCACCGAAATACTCCTGAATATCTTCGTCAACACCTTTATAATCGAATTCATTGGTATCAACCACATATACCATCTCCGAATACTTTTTGACAAAATCCAGTGCACGATCATCAAGATACTTTGTCTTTCCGTTGGAGCGAACCACTAAGAATGGGACGTCATAATCCGTGATTTCAAACGGGCCATGGAAATATTCACCGGAGTGAATATGGTGAGAATGCACCCACTGCATCTCCATCATTAAGCAGCTCGTCCAAGCATACATTTCCGGATAGTATTGGCCGCTTGCCATCGTATAGATGATGCGATCCCTCTTTAACTTCTTTCCAAACTCCTCTGCGCGCTCTTTATAGAGCTCTCTGTTCATTTCTACCAAAGTATCGATATTTTTGATTTGCTCTAACACTCGCTCATATTTTTCCTTAGGCGCGATTGCATTAAGAAGACTAACCATTAAGCGTACACCGACGCTGGTATCGCCTTCATATGGATCAATCTTCTTTTCCTTGCTGTAGTCATAATGAATAATGTACTTTGCTTCTTTGCAAAGATCACTATTCTCATCCATAGAAATTGCTACGCTGATAGCGCCTGACTCTGTCGCCATTTTTGTCGCAGCGATGGTTTCCGGAGTCGTGCCAGAATGAGAGCGTGTAATGACTAAGGAATTTTTGTTCAAGCGTGCCGGCTTACGATGTACAAATTCATTCGAAGAATATACTTTAACAGGAACATCACACTCCGTATCAAAGAAATATTCCATGGGAGCTAACGCGGCCATTGATCCGCCGCATCCGACAAGATAGATGGTTTCTAATTCCGCCTCCTTTACCGCCGTTACAACCGCATTGATTTGTTCCTGATGATTGCTCATTTTTACCCTCCTTATATTCTAAAAACATTACGTCTGCTGACGTCTTTATTTCATTATATACATGTCAAGCGAAAATGCAAACGTTTTTTAGATTTTCTTAAACAGCATGTAAATCTCATCAATTAGCCAATATTTGATAGTAAAACTTTTTCCTATTGAAATCGTAGACTATAAAAAATTCCAGAAAACATCTGAAATGAAATGACAAAAAGCATTTGAATACAAAAAAACGCTATCGCAAAGGGGCGATAGCGATCTAAACTTTATTGTGCGTTTCGTACCTCTCTCATCATCTTCTCCACTTCCTCTCTCTTCCCTAGCGACGGAATTCCCCCATAATTCATGGCCGCGTATGCCCCGCAGGCATTGGCAAAGGTACCCATGTCCTGCAGGGGGAGATTCTCCCATGAGATCCGGGCGAGAGCCCAAGGCTTAGAAAGGGGGGTAACCCCCTTATCCATAGCGATGCGGTCGGTCTCGATTAAGAGGCTATAGAGAATCGCACCCATAAACGCATCGCCACTGCCGGTGGTATCGACAGCTTGCACCGAAAAGGCGGGGATAAATACCGTTTTTCCTCGTACCGCAAGGATAGAACCTTGGCAGCCGAAAGAAACGGCTAAGAGTTTGAGGTTGGGGTAGCGATTCAGAATGTCAGTAATGGCCTGCTGTAGCGCTTCGTCGTCGGGTGCTGCGGGCGGTAACTGATAGTCGACCATGCCTTTTTTATTCATCGCTTTGCGCACCAGCTGCGGATGACAAAACGCAAGCAATTCATCGCCACTGATCTTGGCCACATCGACATAGGGGAAAATGAGGGCGGTTACGGCGTGCAGCGCATCAAAAGAAGGCCACAGATTAAGCCGGAAGTTCGGATCAAAAGAGATCATGACACCCGCTTTTTGTGCACACTCCAACGCTTCTAGTGTCGTGGTACGTGACGGATAGTCCGCCATGGAAAGAGTACCGATGTGGAAAATGCGTGAATTTTCGATCTGTTCTTTCATCGCTCGATTCCAGACGAGACGCAGATCTGCGCTCGCTTTGCGATAAAACGTAAATTCCCGATCGCCCTGTTCATCCAAGGAAACAAAGGCCAGCGTTGTTGGCGCTTCCTCATCCCTTTGGACGCAAGAAACATCCATGTTTGCTTTTTCCAGACTTTTTAAAATTTTATTGCCGAACACATCGTTGCCTATGCGTCCGATCATCGCGCCCTTACGACCCAATCGTGTTAACTGCGTCACACAGTTGGCGGGCGCTCCACCCGGCTTAGGAAGGTAGGCAAGATCGTCATTCCGCGTATTCTCCATGGCAACCGGTGCCATATCCATGAGCAATTCCCCTATTGCTGTAATGTCCCACATAAAAAGTTCCTTTCCCATTGTCCAGCGTTGTTGCTATCAGTATATTGAATGGGTCTGGCGCTGTCCATAGAGAAGGTGCGATGCTCGCGGCATTCGCCGTTTCCTGCGGCCCTATGTAGGCCGACTTGCTGCAGACCCGCGGGTAAGCCGATTTGCTGTGTACCCATGTTAAAACGCAAATTGTCGAAATAACATGGGGTAAAAAATCTCTAAAATCGTCGTTCTACCCCATGTAAAAAGCGAATTGTAAAAATAACATGGGGCATCAGCGTCACAAAAAAGAAAATTTACCCCATGTTAAAATCTGATTTATGAAAATAACATGGGGTTGTCGCCACCTGTCTACCCCATGTTAAATTGTCAATCGCAAAAATAACATGGGGTAAAGACGCCTTGCAAACAAAAATTCACCCCATGTTATTTCGCAATTATTAAAAAGAACATGGGGTTTAGCGCCACAAGGACAAAAAATTACCCCATGTTAAAACGCAAATTATCGAAATAACATGGGGTAATGCGAAACGGACGGCCCATGCTAAATCGCTATATGAGAAATAACATGGGGTAGCGCCGCTTTGCGGTGCAGAAAAGAGTCAGCCTCATTGTGCCCAGAAGAGGTCACCCCCGTTTGTCGCACAACAGCCGAAACGTTTTCTTAGAGGCGTTCTTGATACAAAAAAGCCGCCCATGGGGGCGGCTTTTCGTATACGAGATTGGTGATGGTTTACTGTGCTGCGCTCTTTGCGCGGTCTTCTTTGATCTTTTCGGCCAGCTTCGGCACGATCTGGAACAGATCGCCGACGATACCGACATCGGCCACGTTAAAGATCGGGGCATCCGGATCTTTATTGATGGCAATGATGTAGTCGGATTCTTCCATACCGGCCAAGTGCTGGATTGCACCAGAAATGCCGCAGGCAATGTAGAGGGTCGGACGAACGGTTTTACCGGTCTGACCAACCTGAATGTCTTTCGGTGCCCAACCGGCATCTACAGCAGCGCGAGAGCTGGACACTTCACCACCGATGGCGGCTGCCAGTTCTTCGAGCAATTTGAAGTTTTCCGGAGCGCCTAAACCACGACCGCCGGAAACCAGGATCTTGGCGTCCTGAATGTCCACTTTTTCTTTAACTTCTTTGACGACATCTTCGATCTCGACAAAGCACTTGTTCTTTTCAATCGGCTTGCCGTAAGGAATGATTTCTCCCTTACGAGTCTTATCGCGCAGCTGCTTAACCATAACGCCCGGACGGACGGTGGCCATCTGCGGACGGAAATTGGAGCAAAGAATGGTAGCCATGAGGTTGCCGCCGAAAGCCGGACGGGTCATGCGCAACTCTTTGTTTTCCGGGTCAATTTCCAATTTGGTGCAGTCAGCGGTCAGACCGGTGTGAATGCGGCCGGCCAGACGCGGACCGAGGTCACGGCCGATAGCGGTTGCACCAACCAGCATCGCTTCCGGTTTATATTCGTTAATCACGTTAGCGAGCACCTGTGTATACGGCTCGGTGCGATAGTACTTGAGTTCCGGATCATCCGCAACGATGACGCGATCTGCACCGTATTCCACGAGCGTCTGTGCAAGCTCGGCCATGTTTTCGCCGATCAGGACAGCCGTAACGTTCGTGTTCAAATCCTTCGCCAGCTCTTGGCCTTTACCCAAAAGTTCCAGCGATACGTTGGTCAGTTTACCTTCTACTTGTTCGGCGAAGGTCATGACCCCTTTATAATCCTGTAAATTCATCCCTGACCTCCCTTACAGTACGTACTTCTCATGCAGACGATCCAAAATGAACTGGACCGATTCATCGACACCTTTTTCAATCTTCATGCCCGGCGCCTTAACCGCCTTCGGAAAAGACTGTGCAACGCGCGTCGGAGAGCCGGCTAAGCCGATGTTATCATCTTCTACCGGAACTTCCGAGCGGGTCCAGCGGGTGATTTCATAGTTATCAAAGGAGTCAAAGATGGCACCCGGCGTCATATAGCGCGGGGTAACGGCTTCAGCCAATGCAGTGACGAGGCACGGCATTTTGGCACGAACGATATGGTAACCGTCGTCATAGTGACGTTTGACCACGATGCTGTCGCCATCCACATCCAAGCTGGCAGCGTAGGAAATGTTGGGGATGCCCAGGTGCTCAGCCATTTCCGGGCCAACCTGCGCAGTATCGCCATCGATAGCCTGACGGCCGCAGATGATCAGATCGTAATCGATCTTGGAGACGGCACCGGCAATGGTCGAAGAAGTTGCCCAAGTATCAGCGCCACCGAACGCACGGTCCGTAACCAGGAACGCATCATCGGCGCCCATGGCCAGAGCTTCATGCAGAATGGCTTCCGCTTGCGGGGGTCCCATGGATACGACATCAACGTGCGCATCCGGTGTTTTATCTTTAATGGCTAACGCGAATTCCAACGCCGCTTTGTCATCCGGATTCATGATCGAGGGCACACCGTCACGAATGAGGGTTCCCTTAACCGGATCAATGCGGACTTCGTTAGTATCCGGCACTTGTTTAATGCATACTACGATATTCATGATCCCTCCTATTTCAACAGGTCGCCACCGACCACCATGAGCATAACTTCCGACGTTCCTTCGTAGATCTCTGTGATCTTGGCATCACGCATCATACGTTCGACGTCGTAATCCACCATGTAGCCATAGCCGCCGAGCAGCTGAACGGCGCGGTTCGTTACCCAAGAAGCCACGCGAGCAGCCTTCAGTTTAGCCGTTGCCGCTTCTACGCTGTAGCGTTTCTGCGTATCTTTAGCCATCGCTGCACGATACACGAGCAAGCGAGCAGCTTGTACTTCAATTTCCATCTCCGCCAGCTTGAACTGGGTGTTTTGGAATTTAGCCAAAGGACGACCAAACTGTTTACGTTCTTTGACGTAATCTTTCGCAATATCCAAAGCGCCTTGTGCAATGCCCAGAGCCTGTGCAGCAATACCGATACGGCCGCCGTCCAGTGTGCCCATAGCAATGCCGAAGCCCTTGCCTTCTTTACCGACCAAATTTTCCTTCGGCACGCGTACGTTATTGAAAATCAACTCGCGCGTGGAGGAAGCATGGATGCCCATCTTGTCTTCGGCGATGCCGAAGGAGAACCCTTCCATGCCTTTTTCCAGAATGAAGCAGGAAATGCCGTGGTTACCCTTGCTGCGGTCCGTCATGGCAAAAATGCAGTAGATGTCGGCTTTGCCGGCGTTTGTGATAAAGATCTTGGACCCATTGATGATGTATTCATCGCCATCCAATACGGCGGTTGTCTGCTGACCCGCTGCATCCGTACCGGCTTCCGGTTCGGTCAGACCGAAGGCACCCAGCTTTTCGCCCTTTGCCAGCGGTACTAAGTATTTTTCCTTCTGTACCTTCGAACCGAATTTTTCGATCAGGCTCGCACAAAGCGACGTATGTGCCGAAACGATAACGCCGGTCGAAGCGCAGACACGCGACAATTCCTCTACGCACATCGCATATGTAAGCGTATCGCAACCCTGTCCACCGAATTCCTTTGCAAAAGGAATGCCCAAAAATCCGTATTTTGCCATTTTCTCGACGGTTTCGTCCGGGAAGCGATGTTCCTTATCGATTTCCTGGGCGAGTGGTTTCACCTCCGCCAGAGCAAAGTCACGAAACAGCTGTTGCGCCATCTTGTGCTTTTCACTCAAAGTAAAATCCATTCTTTCCTCCTTCATTCACATGGTTCCTACTTTCCCACCGGAAAGTCTGCCAATCCTGTTTAACGTGGGCTTCTCCCCCTTACAACAAACCATCCTCAGAGGCAAACGCTTGGACGCATCCTCTCCTACTTGTGCGTCCGCATTTCTCCCGCTCGTTAAATTTTTATCCCATAAGCGCTAAGAGAAGAGACCCGAAACGGGTCTCTTCACCCGAGCTTATTGATTGGTAAATTTTTTCTCTTTTCGCTTTTCCAAAAAGGCGCTCATGCCCTCTTTTTGGTCCTGGGTCGTGAAGCAATGCGAGAACGCTTTTACTTCCTTTTTCAGTCCCTCTTCAAGAGAATCGTCTAGCCCTTCCTGCAATACGCGTTTAGAGGCACGTACCGCAATGGGCGCATTTTTCGCAATGCGTTCGGCGAGTTTTAAGGCTTGCGGCATCAGTTCTTCCGGCGGAAACACCGCACTGACTAAACCGATGCGCAAGGCCTCATCAGCCTCAATATTTCTCGCACTTAAGATAATCTCGTTGGCTTTAGAGCGCGAACCGATGAGTCTTGCCAATCTCTGCGTACCGCCGAAGCCCGGCGTAATGCCCAGTCCCACTTCCGGTTGCCCGAAAACGGCATTTTCTGAAGCATAACGAATATCACAGCTCATGGCCAGTTCATTACCACCACCCAGCGCGTAGCCATTGATAGCAGCGATGACCGGGATCGGGAGCGTTTCGATCTTGCGCATCACCTTATGTCCCAGGGAGGCGTATGCTTGCGCCTCCTCTTCGCCCAGATCTTTCATCTGTGCAATGTCCGCTCCGGCAACAAAAGCTTTTTCGCCGGTACCGGTGATAATCAACGTGCGTACCTGGTCAAGGTCAATCGCATCGAGCGCTTTGTCCAACGCTTCCAGCACATTGCTATTTAAAGCATTTAATGCTTCCGGGCGATGCACTCTAAGAATTTGCACCGCCCCTTGTTTTTCACTTTCGATCAATGCCATCTTACTCGGCTTTCTTTACCACGGCAGCGCAGCCCATGCCGCCGCCAATGCACAAGGTAGCTAAACCTAAGTTTGCATCATCACGACGCAGCATCTCGTAAATCAAGGTGGTCAAAATACGTGCGCCCGAGCATCCGACCGGATGGCCTAAAGCAATGGCGCCGCCGTTGACGTTGACTTTCTCTTCGTCCAATTTCAATTCCTTCACCACGGCAACCGATTGTGCGGCAAAGGCTTCGTTGGATTCAACCAAATCAAAGTCTGTCGGCTTGATATTCAGACGTTTGCAGATCTTCTTCGTGGCTTCGATCGGACCAACACCCATGATGGACGGTTCAACACCCGCCATGGTTCCGCTGACCCACTCGACCTGCGGTTTAATGTTCAATTCTTTCATCTTCTCTTCAGAAATCAACACCATGGCAGAAGCACCAATATTGATGCCCGAACTGTTGCCCGCGGTCACAATACCGTCTTTCTTGAATGCCGGACGCAGTTTTGCCAAAATTTCCGGTGTCTGTCCTGAACGAATGCCTTCATCGGTATCAAAAGTGATTGTATCCTTTTTCACCTTCACTTCGAACGGAACAATTTCGTCTTTGAAACGACCGCTGTCACGTGCTTCTTCTGCACGGTTCTGGCTGCGTGCCGAGAATTTATCCAGTTCTTCACGCGTAATGCCATATTTTTCAGCGACATTCTCTGCCGTAATGCCCATATGATAATCGTTAAAGGCATCCCACAGAGCATCATGCACCATCGTATCCACGACGGTAGCGTCGTTCATGCGATAACCGAAACGTCCTTTCATCAACGCATACGGTGCCATGGCCATATTCTCTGCCCCACCGGCCACCACGATGTCGGCTTCACCGGTTTGAATCATGCGTGCCGCAGTATTGACTGCTTCCAGGCCGGATCCGCACACAACGTTTAAGGTCACTGCCGGCGTTTCTACCGGAATGCCCGAATTTACGGAAATCTGACGAGCAACGTTTTGGCCCAAACCCGCCTGCAGGACGTTACCCATGTATACGAAATCCACCTGCTCCGGTTTCACACCGGAACGTTTTAATGCCTCGCGAACAGCCACTTCGCCCAACTTAACAGCCGGCGTATCTTTTAATACACCCGACATTGTACCAATGGCCGTACGTACGGCGCCTGTAATAAAAATTTTGCGTGTCATGTTTCCCCCTTCACTCCGAATGGATGCATTGGTCACTTTCCTGACGGCACAAGTGCCACCATGCCACCACTTCATTCTACCGCTTTCCATAAAGTTGTCAAATCATTCACAATGACTCTGCTTCACGTCTTAGCGCTTATTGCTGTTTCTCCAGATGTGCAGCTGTTCCGCTTCTTTGATCAATTCTTCACGTGCATCCGGATGTGCCAGGCTGATTAAAGCTTCTGCACGCTGCCATGTGGACTTGCCCTTCAGGTTCACAATGCCATTTTCCGTAGCCACATAATGGGTCGTTGTACGCGGATCCGTAACAATGGTGCCCGGACTCAACGTCGGAACAATACGGCTTTGCATCTTCCCCTGTTTATCGATACGCGACGACTGGAACGCCGTTATGGATTTTCCGCCCTTCGACATATAGGCGCCCATCACGAAATCCAACTGTCCGCCCGTACCAGAAATCTGATTGAATCCACCCGTTTCGGCATTGACCTGCCCGAATAAGTCGATTTCTACGCAGTTATTGATGGCAATAAAATTATCCATCTTCGAAACGACGTACGGATCATTGACATAATCCACCGGCGCCGTTGCTAACGCCTGATTATGATCCATCCAATCATAGAGCTCTTTCGATCCCAGTGAGAACGAGAATACCTGCTTGCCGCGATTCAATTCCTTCTCCATGCCCGTCACGACGCCTGCTTTTGTCATGGCCATCATGGAATCCACGTACATCTCGGAATGGATGCCCAAATCCTTCAAATCCGATTCGGCAATCTTATAGCCAAGTGCGTTCGGCATACCGCCGATGCCCAGTTGCAGCGTTGCACCGTCCACGATCTCTTTGATCAACATGTCCGCAATCTTTTCATCCGTCTCATCCGGTTGAATCGTCGGAATCGTATCGATGGGCTCATCGGATTCCACAACGGCATGCACTTCTTTAATATTGATGTAGTCATCGCTCAAGCCATGCACCACCGGCATATTTTTATTGGCTTCCACCACCACGTACTTGGCGCGATTAATGACTTCTCTTGTCTGCGCAATGCACGGTCCCAAGTTAAAGTTGCCGTTTTCATCCATCGGGCATGTCTGCAAGAACAACACGTCCACCGTTTCCACGTCCTCAGGGCGACGATACATCTCCGGCTGTTCCGCATAACGCATCGGAATGAAGAACGCACGGCTTTCTCTTGACAGACGGCGATCCTGGCTCTGCATGAACCAGCTGTTCCATACGAACACATCTCTTCCCAGCTTCACATTGGCTTCCAAAATCTGAATCGGGTGATAGATCAGATACCCACGAACAAATACCTCGTTCAATTCCTCTGCCCGTGCAGCCAATGCCTTATCCAGCAAATTTGGCACCGACATCGCATGCGCATAATCCAGCCACATCCCGTCCTTGACGATCTTGACCGCCTCTTCCGGCGTCGTCAGCTTCTCCTGATATTGCTTCTGGTAATCAATCATCAAAACTCCCTCCGCTCCACACTCTCATCCATTGGCCTATTTTGTCTTCGCAATAGTCTTCCTCAGTGGTGACGTTTTCCACCCTGTTGCATGTCGACCCTATATTGACGATATGCCGCCGCAAGGGCGATGCCCCAACTGCTACTCTTTTACCCTACTTTAGTAGGATACTATCCATTTTCTACTCTACACTTTACCATAATGATGTATGGAACTGATGAATAGCAATGTAGCGAGATGAACAATAAGGAAGGCGGCCGGGAGGGCCGCCAACCGCCTATACCAACCGCGCCGCGTAAGCGGCGCTCCTTATTTTCTAACCGCGACGCGCAAGCGGCGCTCCTTATTTTTTAATCGTCGGTCGCCAGGTCGACTCCGCTTGACGATGAAGGCTTAGCAACCCATGTTAATATTAAAATATCGATTTAGCATGGGGTGGATTTGTGCCTGGAAGGCGTCTTTACCCCATGTTATTTTTGAAATAGCGTTTTAACATGGGGTGATATTTCGTTTCAAAAGCGTTTTTACCCCATGTAATTATTACAATTCGCATTTAACATGGGGGAAGACACGCGACAACGCCCCATGTTATTTTTAATATCGCGTTTTAGCATGGGATAAATTAACGTTTTTGTGGCGACGATGCCCCATGTTATTTTTAAAATAGCGATATAACATGGGGCGGTTCTTCGTTTCGAAGGAGTTTTTACCCCATGTTATTTTTACGATTCGCATATAACATGGGGAAGACACGCGACAACCCCCATCGCTAACCACACAAAAAAAGACTGTATCGAGAACCGATACAGTCTTCACTCTAAAATTGAGATTTTCATGTGTCGACATCGCATTGTGCCATCTGGCGTCGGCTTTTTGCCGGCCATCCGATGTCAACCGACAAGTCGCAAGCGAAACTTACTTAACTTCGACTTCTGCGCCAGCTTCTTCCAGCTTCGCTTTGATGGATTCTGCTTCGTCCTTGGAAACTTTTTCTTTGACAGCCTTCGGGGTTTCATCAACCAGAGCCTTAGCTTCCTTCAGGCCTAAACCGGAGATCTCTTTAACGACTTTGATAACGTTGATCTTGGAAGAACCAGCGCTCTTCAGGATAACGTCAAATTCAGTCTGTTCTGCTTCAGCAGCGCCAGCAGCACCACCAGCAGCCGGAGCAGCAACAGCAGCTACCGGAGCAGCAGCGGATACGCCAAATTCTTCTTCCAACGTGGAAACCAGTTCAGACAGTTCCAAAACGGTCAATTCTTTTACTTGATCAACTAATGCAGTAACTTTCTCAGATGCCATGATATTCCTCCTATAAGGTTTTACTAAAATTGCAGTACCGAATAATACAGATGATTACGCGGCTTCGTTTTCCTTCTTCTCTTTGATTGCATTGAAAGCGTAAACCGCTTTGCGCAAAATTCCCTGCGATGCATTCGCGAAACCGGAGATCGGTCCCTGGAGTCCGCGCAGCACCATGCTGAGGAGGACATCCTTCGACGGGAGTTTCGAAAGAGCAACCACTTCATCCGACGTCATCGCATGACCATCCATGTAGCCGGCGACGATTTGGAATTGCTCTTTGTGATCCTGCGCAAATTTAGCAGCAATCTTCGGGCCTTCGACCATCTCGCCATTGGAGAAAATGAAGGCGTTCGGTCCGTTCAGGATTTCATCCAGATCGGTCATTCCCAGATCATTGAACGCACGACGTACCATCGTGTTCTTGTAGACTTTGTAAACAACGTCTTGTTCACGGAACTGGTTGCGCAAATCGGTAATATCTTCAACCGTAATGCCGTTGTAGGCAACGATCGTAACCGACTTTGCATTCTGAATGGCTTCCTTGATTTCATCAACGACCGCCTGCTTCTTTTGCAACGTCTGTTCTTTCATTCCATTCACCTCCTTCGGCTACACATTGAAAAAACTCTCGGGCAGAGAGCGACCGAGAGTTGCAAATTCATCTTCGCACCTCGACAGGAAATTAAGTTTCGCATAAGCGAAGCACCTGTGGTCTTCGGTAGCCGACTATTAGAATACCACAGGGAGCGTCTCTATGCAAGACGCTCCCTGCGTTTCTTATTATTGTGATTGTAGCGCTTGGCTGATAACAGACTTCGCGCTTCGCTTAGCAGGCTTAGCGCTTGCCCAATTCCATCAGAGATGTTGTCTCCAAGGCAATGCCGGGGCCCATGGTGTTAGCCACCGTAACGGACTTCAGGTACTTGCCCTTCGCAGAAGCCGGTTTTGCCTTAACGATCGCCGCCATCAACGCTTTAAGGTTATCGCTGATCTGGTTGGCATCGAACGAAGCCTTACCTACCAAAACGTGGATGATGTTTTGCTTATCCGTACGGTACTCAACCTTACCGGCTTTGACGTCCTTAACAGCCTGTGCCACGTCCATCGTGACCGTACCGGCCTTCGGGTTCGGCATTAAGCCACGGGGACCGAGGACACGACCAATGCGTCCGACCTGACCCATCATGTCCGGGGTAGCAATGGCCACGTCAAAATCCATCCAGTTTTCTTTCTGCACCTTTTCGATCAAATCTTCTCCAGCAAAGTCTGCGCCTGCGGCAAGAGCTTCATCAGCCTTTCCACCCTTTGCAAAAACAGCAACGCGAACCGCTTTACCGGTGCCATGCGGCAGAGCGACGGTGCCGCGCACCTGCTGATCCGCATGACGGGAATCAACGCCCAAGCGAGCATGCAGCTCAATGGTTTCATCAAACTTGGCCGTTGCAGTTTTCTTCAATAATTCAGCTGCCTCCTCAATGGAGTACGACTTCGTCGTATCGATGAGTTTGGCTGCCTCAATATACTTTTTGCCTCTTTTCGGCATAAGATCCTCCTTGTGGTACGAGCGGAAATTCCTCCCACTGCTCTATTATTCTTCGACTGTAATTCCCATCGAACGCGCTGTTCCGGCAACCATGCTCATTGCTGCTTCCAGAGAAGCGGCATTCAGATCCGGCTTCTTCAGCTCTGCGATCTTCTGTAACTGCGCTTTGGTGATCTTGCCGACTTTCTTCTTGTTCGGTTCACCCGAAGCAGACTGTAAGCCCAGTTCCTTTTTGATCAGGACGGCAGCCGGCGGGGTTTTCGTAATGAATGTAAAGGAGCGATCCTGATAGACGGTCATGACTACCGGGATGATCAGGCCCTGTTTATCAGCGGTCTGAGCATTAAAAGCCTTTACAAACTCCATAATGTTGACGCCGTGGGGACCGAGCGCGGTACCAACCGGCGGTGCCGGCGTTGCAGAACCGGCGGGAATTTGCAATTTTACAATTGCGCTTACTTTTTTAGCCATAGTATCCTCCTGGGATTTCTATCGTGGTCAGAGCGGGGACTCTCCCCCTCCCACTTACGACTATTGCGGACGATATTGCTATAGAGTTTCAATATCGTCGTAGGACAATTCTACGGACGTCTCACGCCCAAACATATTGATGAGGGCTTTGATCGTCTGCTTGTCCGATTGAACTTCTTCGACTTCCGCGGAAAAACCCGCAAAAGGTCCAAAAATGATTTCGATCTGGTCGCCCGGGGCAACGTGTATCTCTCGCTGCGTTGTCTGCTCACGTACGCCGAACTGTGCGACTTCTCGTGCGGTGAGTGGAATCGGATCTGATCCGGGACCAACGAAACCGGTGACTCCGTTTGTGTTGCGAATCAGGAACCAGGACTTCGGGGTGACATTCATTTTCACCAGCACATAGCCCGGCAGAATTTTGCGTTCCTTGATTACGCGTTCGTTATTACGAACCTCTGTGTACTTTTCCATCGGGACCCGTACGTCAAAAACATCTTCATCCTGACGGTTCTCGATGATTTTTTCGATCTTATCTTTCACTTTGTTTTCGTATCCGGAATAAGTATGGATGACATACCATTTTCCTTCCAGGGTGTCTTTTTCCTGTTCCGACATGTTTTCCCCCTTTTCTACGAATCAAATAACAAGACCGACCAACCAACCATAAATCAGATCAAGTATCCAACCGAATACCGCGACAGCCGCGGCAATCACCAGAACAATGAGTGTATACTGAACGACTTCCGGCACAGTGGGCCACTGGATCTTTCGCATTTCCGCGCGCATACCGTCCATACGGCTTGGCGCCTTCTTCTCTGCCATAGATCCTCCTTACTTCGTTTCGCGATGCAGGGTGTGCTTTTTGCAGAACGGGCAGTACTTGTTCAGCTCAATACGCTCAGAATTTGTTTTCTTGTTTTTGGTGGTATCGTAGTTTCTGTTCTTGCATTCCGTGCAAGCTAATTTAACTTTATCAGCCATTGTTTCCTCCTACTCCCAAAATCGCATCCTTCCTCCGCCTGCCAACGAAAGAATTATCTGTCGGGAATTTTTGCGCACTCAAAAAACATATCCCAACGGATACGTTTCATTAGTGTATCATGACTTCCGCGCGGGCGCAAGCTTTAGCGATGCTTTTGCCGGCTTCAGCAGTCGTTGATATGTCGCATCCATGCCGAGGGCGCCGAGTGGTGCCGTAACCAGAATACCCACCACAGCTACCGAAAGCACGATCGGCCCGCAGGATAAGCCCATTGCTAAGGGCACGGAGCCGATAGCAGCCTGCACAGTCGCTTTCGGCAAATACGCAATGATGCTGAAGAGTCGCTCCCGTTGGGAGAGCGATGTGCCGGAAACCGAGAAGACGACGCCAATGGAGCGGAAGAGGAGGGCCAAGACGATCATGAGTATCGCCATGGGGCCGGCTTGCAGCGTGTAGCGAATGTCCACCGCCGCACCGACGAGAACGAAAAGAACGACTTCGGCGGCAATCCAGAGTTTGCCGAATTTCTCGGAGAGGCGGTTGGAGACGCTATCAATGCTTTTGATGCGCAACACGCACGCCATGCTCACCACGGCCAGCAGTCCTGAAACCGCAACATTCCCCTTCAGTACCTCTTCCATGGCCATTAATAAAAAGGAGACGCCCAGGATGATGATGACTTTAGCGCTGTTGCGGACATAATGTTCACGCGAATAGGCGGTTTCGAAGAAGCGGCTCAAAAGCAGTCCGACCACAGCGCCAATGATGACGCCAAGCGCGATGGAGACGGGAATGGCGGCAAAATCCAGCAGGTGTACCCCGCTGCCCTGTGCCATGCCCAAAAACGTGGAGAAAAGAACGAGGACAAATATATCATCGCAGGAAGCACCTGCCATGATCATCTGGGGAATCCCTTGGTCCGTACCGATTTTTTTCTCCATCAATGCCACCATGCGCGGCACGACAACTGCGGGCGAAACAGCCCCCAGCACGGCGCCCATAACAGCAGCATCGACACGCGAAATCCCAAAGAAAAACGGCGCAAACAGCACAAAGGCAAGCACCTCACACGTCGCCGGCAAAAACGACAACAATATCGCCGGACGACCGACTTTTTTGAGATCGCTCAAATTTAAGGATAAGCCCGCCTTCAGCAAAATAATAATGAGGGCAAGTTTGCGCAAATCGGCCGAAATCGCCAGTAAACTGGGCGAGAGCCAGTTCAACACATAGGGACCAAGCAGTATCCCCGTGACGAGCATGCCGACAATGCGCGGCAACTTAATTTTTTCACACAGGGCGGCCATCGCCATACCGACCAAGAACACCCACGCAAGAGATGGTAACACAATATTCCTCCTTCTTATATTGACCGATTTCGTACAAGCCGAATTTGATCACATCGCGCGCAAAAAAGCTGATGCTTCTGCGATCGTACTCACAGAAGTCATCAGCTTAATAAGCGGTTTAGGTTTCCCAAGGGAGAACTTCATTCCCTAGGGCATTATAGCACGATCAATCGTTTCTGCGTAAGTTTCTTGATAGGACATGCCGGCTCCTATTTTTTAGTTGGTCCACGTCAACAGTGCACGCACCTCATAACCGGCGTCTTCCAACGCTTTGCGACCGCCAAGTTCGGTTAATTCGGTTAAAAACAGTGTGCCGGCTACAACGCCGCCAGCCGCTTCGACCAATTCACAAGCGGTTTTGGCCGTGCCGCCGGTAGCCAGCAAGTCGTCCATCACCAATACGCGAGCGCCATTCGGAATGGAATCGCGATCCACCTCAATGGAGGCTTCTCCATATTCGAGCGTGTACGATTTTCTGACCAAACTGCCAGGCAATTTGCCCGGCTTGCGGGCCATGATGAAGCCTTTATGTAATTTGGCTGCTACAGGCACGCCCACGATAAATCCACGCGATTCCGTCCCCAGCACATAATCAAAATCCAGACCATCCGCGGCATCCGCTAATTGCTGCACCATGGCTTGCAAGGCATCCGGATCCGACAAAATCGTCGTAATATCCTTGTAGCTGATCCCCGGTCCCGGGAATCCTTCAATCACACGCATCTTCTTCTTTAAATCCACTGTTTTCTCCATCCTTTTCCCTACCTTCGCTTTTCTTTGTTTTTAAATCCCTCAGAAAAAATTTGTTAAATTGTCCAATCTGTGGTATGATGCCTTAGTCAGCAATCGACAACGGGGTGTAGCGCAGCTCGGTAGCGCGCCTGCTTCGGGAGCAGGAGGCCGGAGGTTCAAATCCTCTCACTCCGATTAAAGACCGGAAACGCATGTTTCCGGTCTCTTTTTTTGCTCTTTTGCAGGAGACGTCCGCTCTGTGAGAAAATGCGCTCAAACTCTCAGCCAATGTGCTTCCTGTCATCAGAGACACCTACAGTTCGTCCGTATCGATCCACAACGTAAAGGGGCCATCGTTAACCGAAGCAACAAGCATATCCGCCCCGAATTGGCCGGTCTGTAAATCCGGCAGATCCTTCTTGACTAAGTCCACCATGGTATCATACAACTTTTTTGCCATTGCCGGGGGCGCTGCCGTCGCAAAACTCGGACGATTGCCTTTTTTTATCGATGCAAAAAGGGTGAATTGTGACACTAAGAGCACATTGCCCTCCACGGCCGCCAAATCCAAATTGGTTTTCCCCGACGCATCCATAAATACCCGTAATTTACGAATCTTGTTCCAAAGTTTAACCACTTCGTCCGTCGTATCTTCCGGCCCAACCCCTAGATAAATCAAATATCCGCGATCAATCGCTCCGACAATTTTTCCATCGATGGTTACCGATGCACTTTTCACAGTTTGTAGTATCGCTCGCATGGCTTCACTCGATCGTAAATCCCAGATCGGCAATATCGCGATTAAAGCCGACCACCGTAGCAACGGATAAGTCTTCCGGCGTTTTTCCATCAATCTTGGCAAGTTTTTGCAACACGCCGTCCGGGCACGTGATGATATCAACGCCCAGTGCCTCTGCCTGGAACACATTCCATACTTCCCGCGTCGATGCCCACAACAAGCGCACGGCCTCATATTTCTTGCAAATTTCTGACGCTTCTCGCATCACCGGAATCGGATCCAGTCCATTATCTCCCAAACGCCCTGCAAAAATGGACACATAGGTCAGGGCTTTCGGACTGACCGCTTCCACAATCGCCTTTGTCTGCGCCACCGAATACACCGCCGTCACATTGATATTCACGCCTTCCGCCGATAACTTTTGAATCAGCGGCAACATGCTCTCCCCCTTCGTGTTCACCACAGGAATCTTTACCATCACATTCTTCCCGAGTTTAGCAATGATGCGCGCTTCACGTTCCATCCCTTCCGCATCATCGGCGAACACCTCAAACGACAGCGATCGAGCCGGAATGGCTTCCACCATTTTCTTGGCATAGGCTGTGTAATTCTCCACGCCCGCTTTTTTCATCAGAGACGGATTAGTCGTAAAGCCATCCACAAGGCCGCTTTCATACTGTTTTTTCATCGTCTCCGGTACGGCACCATCCGCAAAAATCTGCACTTTCAACTCTTTAAACATAGTTTCTCCTTCCGAATGGATTGCATAATCCGATGGTTACGTTGCGACAATGTGTCGATTATTATTCCTGTTGCTGTCATTATACCCATTCGCCGCCCCGGACATGACCCGATTGGCCGTCAAAACTCGCTTAATCGCTTAATATAGTGACGAATGCTGCAAATAGAGATCGATACGCATTTCGGCCACTTCAAAGGCCAATGAGCAAGTGTCCGATTCAAAGGTAACAATTAAGTTATCGCCAATGCAAATACCATGCGTTTCATAAAATTGAAGCTTCTTTAGCGCATGGTTTGAATAATCGGGGTCCCCCATCATCCCAAAATGCTCCCAATATATTTCCTTCTCATGCATCGCATCATAAAAAGTAAAGTCCGGATAGTATACCTGATTTTCAATGTATAACGGACATTCATATTTATATACAATTTTTCGATCATAAAATAAATCCGCTAAAATCTTTTCACTTTTTGAACGCACTCTTTCGCCATTCTTCGACCCATAAGACGTCGCGTCCGAGGAAAAATACAACGGTGTAAAGGGCTGTGACAGCCAATCTTCTAACTTTTGCCGATTCGTTGGAGCGATGGGCGTTACCAGTTCCCTTCTCGACGGCTTCATCTTTTCATAAATGGCATCAATTTCATCATCGCTAAAATCAAGATTCCACTCTTGCAACTGCTGTAATCGCCTTCCTAACAGCCCCGCTATTTTCCGATCATACGATTGTTGCGCCAACTTTTTGGCGCTACTCCATTCCGCTGTTCCTAAATACTTTCGTTGTCGTTGCTTCCCGCCTTTCTCGGTTTTGCAATGATAATATTGTGGCGTATGATGACGATCATCAATTTCCAAGAATCCCGGAACCCGTTCACGGGAAGGCTTCAATTTCTGCAACAGCCCCTGGTACTTTTTCATCAAATCAAAACATAACGTTTTAATTTCCATCCGACCTTTTTCCAAGCGCTCCCTCCATTCCTGCCCTACAAAGATGGCTCCACATCACCTCTTCTCGACAATTCCATTATTTCAAAAAACAAGGTGCGCCTGTGTCCCATTCTTCAGGGCTTTTGTCTCGCCTCGTTCCATTCGCATTTCAAGTCGATAAAATCGTAGGAACGGTTCATTTTTTGGCGAAGAAGCTTATTGCGCATTAGCGCTTGACACGTAGCGTTAGCAAATACAGGGTTCAGAAAAGGTGAGGGAGCTCTGGCGACTAGGTATTTTTCCATATAGCGATTTTACCTAGCCGCAGATGGCGCCTGCCGGGACGCTGGCGACTAGGTATTTTCCCATATAGCGTTTTTACCTAGCCGCAAATGACGCCGACCATGGCGCTGGCGACTAGGTATTTTCCCATATAGCGTTTTTACCTAGTCGCAAATGACGCCGACCATGGCGCTGGCGACTAGGTATTTTCCCATATAGCGTTTTTACCTAGTCGCAGATGGCGCCCGCCGGGACGCTAGCGACTAGGTATTTTCCCATTTAGCAATTTTACCTAGCCGCAAATGACGCCTGCCGGGAGGCTAGCGACTAGGTATTTTCCCATTTAGCAATTTTACCTAGCCGCAGATGGCGCCTGCCGGGACGCTGGCGACTAGGTATTTTCCCATATAGCGTTTTTACCTAGCCGCAAAACACGCCTACCAGGGCGCTGGCGACTAGGTATTTTCCCATTTAGCGTTTTTACCTAGTCGCAAATGACGCCGACCGAGGCTTGGGCGACTAGGTATTTTCCCATATAGCATTTTTACCTAGCCGCAGATGGCGCCTGCCGGGACGCTAGCGACTAGGTATTTTCCCATTTAGCGTTTTTACCTAGCCGCAAAACACGCCGACCGGGGCGCTGGCGACTAGGTATTTTCCCATATAGCAATTTTACCTAGCCCCCTTTTGCAATCCCCTCCTGTGCAGGTGTAAAAAAATGTGATAAAATGATTCTACTTTTCGGGGTGTGGCGCAGTTCGGTAGCGCGCGTGGTTTGGGACCATGAGGTCGCAGGTTCGAATCCTGTCACCCCGATAGAAAAAGCCGTCGGAAGAAAACTTCCGACGGCTTCTTTATTACTATCCAAATCACAGTCTCCGCACAACGACGCTCGCTTTCTCAGCACCACGTCGAAGCGAGGCCCTACCTCGCGCACCAGCATCCACTTTCGCTACGCCGATTAGCCGATTAACCAATCAGAGAATCCTGCAGGCTACGTAGGCGATAGACCTGCGTGGTGGTGTCTAGGGCAATATCGTCTTCCGTCAAAACCGTGTCCTTGGCAATGGCGCGTTTGGCAACGGCGTTGCCGACGATGAGGCCGATGGGGATGTGACGAGCTTCTTTTTGGGCGGCATGCGTTTCAAGGCAACCGCGGACACAGAAGCCGCCAATACCATCGATAGCCTCGCCTTCGGCAATATCCTTCTTGGCGACAGCGACGGTTTCCGAAATGGGGGTATCCAACGGCACGATGGCGGCACGCTTGTGGAGCACCGCGCGTGCGATGGTGAGCGGTGTTTCGAGGCTGCCCAGATGGAACGGACGATACAGAATCTGATGGTCTCGCTTCTTGTTGAGCATATAATTCATTTCACCGATTACTTCGGCGTTCTGGCCCTTGACGATAACAAAAACACCGGGGGCAATGCCGTCCACGTACTCGACAACACCAAATTGATTGAGAATGCCGCCGTTACGGACGAGGTCCAACTGTTCCACCGTTGCATCTAAGTCGCCGGCAATGCCATGCATACCGTCAATGTCGGGGATAAAGCCGGTGGCGTTGGAAAGAAGATTCATCTCTGCCATTGTTTTGGTGCCGTCCTGGAAAGAAGCAAGCATATGCGGATTCATGCCGCGCTCTTCCGCTTCTTGGCGGGCGGTATCCGGGTTGGCATAGGGCTTGAGCTTGTTATTTTTGCCCTTGCCGGCAACAAGCACTTCCATGCCCATGGAACGTGCAAAATTGAAAAGGCTGAATGTTGCTGCAGGCTCATCGCCATCCGAACCCGTGTACATCAGGCCGGCGGCGTCATAGAGCTTCTTCATGAGCACACCAATGGTGATGTCGATCTCGACATTTAATAGCACAAGATGTTTCTTGGCCAGCAGTGTGGCCATGGAAACGCGTGCACCGATTTCCGTCAGACCGGTAGCTTCCACCACCACATCTACATCTTTCGCATTGATGACGTCGCGATACTCTTTGCTCGTGACGATATTATGCTGATCTTGAGATGCCTGCAAATAAATGGCTTTCGCTTTTTCGGCGCGTTCCAACTGCATATCGCAAATACCGGTCACGCGCATCCCGGGAATCGTTGCAATCTGGGAAATCATACCGGTTCCCATTTGCCCGGCGCCTATGACGCCCACGCGAATCGGATGTCCTTCCTTTTCACATGCTACGAGCTCTTGGTACAAATTTGCCATCTTATCCTCCCTTGGATCATCGCTTCCGCAATATTTCTCGATTCATGGTCTGCTGTCGCGTCGTATCTGAAAGCATCGCATCCGTCGCTTGGAAGCGACGAATCCAAGACAACGCTTTTCCTGCGCCGCGAACGACACAGCTGACGGCCTGCTCCGCATAGCGCACGCGAATGCCATTTTCTTCTTCGATGAGGGGACCCAAGCCGCGCACCAGAGAACCGCCGCCCGTCAGTATTATGCCCTTGTCAAAAAGATCGGCGGACAATTCCGGCGGCGTTTCTGCCAAGAGGCGATGAACGGTATCTGCAATCTTCTGCAGCACCGGCGCAATCGCCTGTGCCAGATCATCACGCGTCAAGTACACGCGGGCAGGTAAACCGTCCGCCATATTGCGTCCCTTCACTTCCACGCGCTCCGGCACTTCCGTATCCAACACAGAGCCCAATCGGATTTTTACCGTCTCTGCGGTCCGCTCGCCAATCATCACATGATGTTTATCCCTGATAAAGCGAGCGATGGCAGCATCCATGGCATCGCCGGCAACGGGAATCGCTTCCGAAACCACAATACCGCCAGCGGAAATAAGCGCTGCATCCGTTGCACCACCACCGATATCCACCAGTAAAGTACCGCTTGGATCCATGATATCCACGCCAACGCCCATGGCTGCCGCCAAAGGGGCTTCGATGAGGAAGGTCTGATGCGCGCCGGCCGCCGAGGCCGCCTGTACCACCGCACGCTTCTGCACCTGCGTCGCCAAAGTGGGGACGGTGATGATCACGTCCGGATGCAACAGACTTTTGTCCATGCCGCGCTGCAAAAAGACGCGCAACATTTTTTCCGTGGCTCGATAATTGGAAATCACGCCACCCTGCAACGGTTGCCGTGCCACGATATTGCCCGGCGTACGGCCCAGCATGTCTTTGGCTTCTTCTCCGACGGCAACGATGGAGTCCTTATACAAATCCAGTGCCACCACAGACGGCTCCTGAAACTTCACACCTTCCGCCCGCGTAAAGACACGCACATTGGTGGTGCCCAGGTCCACTGCTAAATTTTTCCGTAACCAGGCCATGTTCTACTCCAAATATTTCTTTAAGGTTTCCACCTGATCCAGTTCTTCCCAAGAATAGCGATCATCGGTACGTCCAAAATGCCCGTATGTCGCCGTATGCGCATAAATGGGACGACGCAAATCCAATTTCTTTATGATGGCGCCCGGACGAAAATCAAAGACTTTCTGAATAATCTGCAGTAAGGCTTCATCCGACAATTTCCCCGTGCCGAACGTGTCAATGGCAATGGAAAAAGGCTCCGCACGACCGATGGCATAGGCAACGGCAATCTCTGCCTTGTCAGCAAGGCCCGCCGCTACGACATTCTTGGCCACATAGCGGGCATAGTATGCCCCGGAGCGATCCACCTTGGATGGATCCTTTCCGGAGAATGCGCCACCGCCGTGATGTCCTTCGCCACCATAGGTGTCTACAATAATCTTACGGCCGGTCAGACCCGTATCCGCATTGGGTCCCCCCATTTCAAAGCGTCCCGTCGGATTCACGTAGAATCTGGTCTGTGAGTCAATCATCAACGGATCCAAGCATTCCTTCACCACGCGATCCCACAATTGCTCTTTAATCTCTTTCTGATCCGCTTGGGCATCGTGCTGCGTCGAAATCAGAATCGCATCAATGCGCTTCGGGCGATTGGCTTCGTCATATTCTATCGATACCTGCGTTTTGCCGTCCGGACGCAGATGGGGCACGATATTCTCTCGACGCACCTTGGCCAGGCGTTTTGCTAAGCGATGAGCCAGCATCAGCGGCATGGGCATGTACTCGGGCGTTTCATTGGTTGCATAACCGAACACGATGCCCTGATCCCCAGCGCCCTCTTCCGACAGCGCTTCTTCTTCGCCCAAGCGTGCCTCTTCCGAACGATCCACGCCACAAGCAATATCCGGTGACTGCTCGCGAATCGTCGTAATCACAGCACAATGTTCGGCATCAATGCCGCTGTCCGCATCCGTGTACCCGATCTTTTTTAATGTTTGGCGCACAATGGCATTGATGTCTACATCCGCCTTCGTGCTCAATTCGCCCATCACAAAAATAATGCCCGTTGACGCCATGACTTCACAAGCGCAGTGCGATGCGGGATCCTGCCTTAGCACTTCGTCCAATATTGAATCCGCAATCTGATCGCAGATTTTATCTGGATGCCCTTCGGTCACGGACTCCGCCGTGCGAATGCGTCCTTTTTTGATTTCTTCCATGTTTCCTCTCCTATGGCTCGAATCACTTGTTCCAAGCAGCTGCGGCTTCAAGCCCGCCACTATTCTTCTGATCGTACTAATAAAACATTTGCCAGGCAGGCGATGCCTTCCTCGCGTCCGACATAGCCCAAATGCTCTGTCGTGGTAGCTTTGATGGAAATCTGTTCCGTTTCGCAAGCCAGCGTCTTAGCGATGGTTTCGCGCATCGCTTGAATGTAGGGTGCCATTTTTGGCTTTTGCGCCATAATGACGCTGTCCACATTGCCAACGACGTAGCCGGCTTCGTGTACCAAGGCCAGCACGTCCTCCATCATCCGCAATGAGCAGATGTCTTTATAGTGGGGATCCGTATCCGGAAAATGCCCGCCGATGTCTCCCATGGCTAAAGCGCCCAGCAGAGCATCGTTTATGGCATGTACAAGACAATCCGCATCGGAATGTCCCTCCAGCCCCTTTTCATAGGGAATGCATACGCCGCCCAACACCAGCTTTCGATTCTCCGCAAAGGCGTGCACATCAAAGCCCATGCCGGTGCGGAAGGGCAACTTATTCATCCAAATCCTCCCGTTCTGTCAAAATACGTTCGCCAAAAAGCAAGTCCATCGGCGTCGTTATTTTAATATTGGCTTCATCTCCCTCAACGGTGGCTACCCTGCCGCCAAATATCTCCACCATCTGCGCATCATCGGTAATGGGAATTTCTTCCCAGATTGCCTTTTCGTACGCCTCCAGCAGCGCTTTCTTCTTAAACATCTGCGGCGTTTGTGCGCCGAACAGATGCGCACGGTTGGGGGTGTTTTCGATAATGCCGGCTTCGTTCACAAATTTAATGGTGTCCTTCATGGGTAACACACAAATGGTGCCGTCCACATCCCCTTTGAGCAAACGCGCTAAACAGCGTTTAACCACAGCAGGGGCAATAAAGGGACGAGCACCGTCATGCACGGCAATATAATCGGTTTCCGGCGGAAGATGCTTCAAGCCTTCTTTTACAGAATCTTGTCGGGTGGCTCCGCCCAGACAAACACAAACACGTGAAAAATTCTCCCCGAATACTTGGGGGAGAATGTCTTTCTTCACCGTCGGCAGGATGTCTTCTTTCACTACAACCACATAGGCATCAATAACGCCCGAGCGATGCAGTGCACGCAGGGTGCGTTGCAGCACACGACCGCCGTCGATTTCAATAAGCATCTTGTTTTTCATATGTCCCATGCGCGTGCCCAAGCCCGCGCCGGTCACAATGGCTGTAATAAACGGTCTTTGCATCCGTACCCTCCGCATTCCTTCCTCAATCTTAACACACTCAGAGGAACATAAAAAGGTGAGAATGTGAAGGCAGAACGGTTGGACTGTCGAAGAAAATTAGCGCACAGCTGGGACGACTTGGGATCTGCATTCTTTCTTTGACGCTGTCAACCGTCATTCCGTGCGTATTGCTTCGATCGCGGAAATACGGGTGGCACGACGAGCCGGCAAATACCCCGCCAGAAGACCGATGCAGGCGGAGAAAAGAAACGCGGCAAACGGCAGCCAGAATGGGATGATGCTGATGAGAATTTCTTCATCGCCGCCAAGATCCTGCTGCCGCAAAAACTCAGCGAACATATGATTGGCACCCATGGAGAACAAATACGACACAATCACACCGAAGATGCCACCGATGATACCGATCAGCATCGCTTCGATGAGAAACATTTTGCGAATATCGCTGACCTGCGCACCAATGACCTTCATCACACCGATCTCGCGGGTTCGCTCATGGATGGACATAAGCATAGTATTAGCAATGCCGATGGCGGCCACGAGAAGTGAAATTGAGCCGATGCCGGCAAATATCATCTGTACGACGCGGATGCCTTCCTGCTGACTCTTAATGAAATCTTCATTCGAGTATGCGGAGAGCTTCAACTCCGAAATCGCATCAATGACCGACTTGATATTCTGCAGGTCATCCACCGTTACGGTAGCAACATCATAATGGCGATTTTTCGCTTTGCCGGAGGCCGCAGAGGATGAAACGGATTGTCCACCCTTTGAGGCATCATCTGCGACAGAAGCGTTTAAGCGATGGCTTTTTTGATCCAGGCGATCCAAGGTATCAAAGGAAATATAGACGCCGCGCGGCGATAAGAGATCCGATTTTTCGAACGTGCCGGCATAAGTAAGCATGTGGCGATTTTGCGCCGGACCGTTGCCGATCGTGATCGCGTTCTCTTGGCCAAAATCCATAATGCTCACAAAGACTCTCGCCTTTGCAAAGTCAAAATCTTTCTCCGGTTTCATAACGCTGATGTTCTTAGAGGCATCATAGCGAAGCACGCGCAACGACGGACTTACAATGAAAGGATCCCGATTGGTCGATTGCGGAATTGCCCCACGTTTCATCTTGATATTGCTTTTGCGCAGTTCGTCAAAATCGATGGCTTGCATATCGCCTGGTGCATGCAAATCGGCATCTTGAAATTCCAGCGTGTAGGGCACGTACTTGCTGGGCAAAACCGCTTTCACGTGCGGGATACGACGGATCTTTTCCACCTCTTGCTCACGCAAATAGCCCCTCTGTCCGCCTTTCGAAGTGCTATCCGAGGCTTTTGTCGGCGTCACCGTAATGGAATTCAATTGTGCAAAATCCTCCATCTGCTTGCGCGTGCTCTCCTGCATCCCATAGCCAAACGATAACATGAGAATAATGGCCACAGCGCCGATTATCACGCTGATCACCGTCAGGATCGTACGCGATTTGCGACGCAATAAATTGCGCCACGCCAGGGGGATAAGGTCAAGATTACGCATCCAAGTCCAGCTCCTTTTCCTGCCGTTTCTTTTTATTATGGCGACGAATGAGCAAGATGGCCACGACCACAGCAATCGCGAAAATTCCTACCGGTAGCCACGGAAAATGTGAAGGTTGCTCAACGTCCTTGGGCTGCAATGTCTTCGGATCATAGTATTGACTGGTTTCCGGGTTCACCAACAATCCGGTTTTTGCATCGTTTTGGAGCTTGTTGCGATCGACTTTTCCTTCGCCGACTTTCCCCGTTGCCGTCTTTTGGAAGGTCTGCTTTTTCTCATGCTTTTGTCCCGTCGAATCCTCATAGGTAATCAAAATCGTGCCATTCATTTGATTATCTTCAGGTACAATCTCTCCTGAAAAATGATCTGAAGCACCAGGATTGAAGTTGCCCACATAGTAACGAGGCGAGCCGCTCACTTTAAAGCCATCTCCCTGAATCGTAACCATGAAATTGGTCAGCGGATCTTTGCCGGTGTTGTAAAGGTCCAGGTCCACGTTAACCGGTGTGCCCACCGACAGATCTTCTTCACCGGAGGACCCTTTGATTTGCACATCGCCAAGGAGAATATCCGCCGTCTGTACGACGGGAATACCAATGGTTTCCGTCGCCGTAAATTCATTGCCGAGCAAATCCTCATATTCAAAAGCCACGTTAATGGAGTAGTTTTGTGCGGCCAAGGTCGGTGCCGTTTTCAGATGAATGGTCTTTCTTGCCGTGTCTTGCGGACGAATTTTAGCAATGTAAAAGGTGTTGGACGAACCGACCGGCGTAAAGACTGAGGCGCTTCCCGACGGCATCATGGCTGCGGTGTCCTTTCCCATCTGCGATGCTGTGGGAATCGCTCCGCTTTCGCCCCCCCCCAGGCTGATTTTAATATTGCGCACGGATTTTTCCGCATTCGTATTGGTAAAGGTGAGCGACAGTTCAAATTCCTGTCCTGCTTGCGGCATCTCCGGGCTTAAGCGGTAATTGGAAACGATCAGTTTCGGCTTGTTTGCCACCGTAACTCCCATGCCAAGATTGCCATTTCCATTGCCGTCATTGCCACCCGTCAGCATCTGCGGCAGATTTGTGCTGTTAATCATTGTCTCTCCCTCCCTGCGAAGCGGCTGCTATGATTTCCCTTACTTCTTGTCTTTCGGCTGCCGAACTGTTCGTTCCTTCGTTCTTTCGTGTATGACGCTCAATTGCGCCATCACGCATATGCAACATATGATCCGCATAGACGGTCATTTCTTCATCATGCGTCATCATAATGACCGTAATATTTTCTTTTCTGGCAATGCGCTTTATCAGATCCATCACTTCAAAGCTTGTCTTAGTGTCCAGGTTGCCGGTCGGTTCATCGGCAAACAAGATCTTCGGTTTACCCACCAACGCACGCGCGATGGAGACGCGTTGCTGTTGCCCGCCGGAAAGCTGATTCGGGCGATGATAGAGTCGATCCCCCAGTCCCACCAGCGATAACACGCGTTTGGCCGCCGCTTCATATTCCTTCTTGGGCACGCCCTTTACCATCAGACTCAACGTTACATTTTCCATCGCATTGAGCGTGGGAATGAGGTTATAGGATTGGAACACAAAGCCGACATTCAAGCTACGAAAGAGAGTGACCTGCGCTTCATTCAATTGTTCCAAATGAATGCCGCCAACAATAATCTCGCCCTTGGTTGGCTTTTCGAGTCCTGCCAATGCGTTAAGCAATGTCGATTTTCCGGAACCCGAGGGGCCCAGTAAACAGATGATTTCTCCGCGTGCAATCTCCAAATTGACGTCGCGTAACGCATAGACTTTTTCATCGCCCATGCTAAAAACTTTGGTCAAATGGCGCACGCTGATAAACGGATTCTCCAAAGCTGCCTCCTTCCCTTTGTTTTTAGTATAAACGACGCTTGCGCCTTTTCCAGTCACAAATCTTAAAATTTCGTTAAAGTTGTACCTTGTATCCTCGCCGAAGGGCATGTATTCTAGAAGTAGTTTTCCCTAGAAAGGAGCTTCCATGGCCAAACAACGAAAGCATCGACAAACCAAAAAGCAAGCGACATGCTCCTCTTATGTCTTCTTTGTCTTTTTGCTCTTCGCTTTGTTTTGTCTGGTATTGCTTCTCAACGGTAAGAAGAACAGCGATCTTACCCATGTGCGCTATTATGCGGAAATACAAAAACAGGCCCAAGCGCATCATCTGGATCCCGCTCTGGTTGCTGCCGTGATGCGCCAAGAAAGCAAATTTGATCCGCAAGCCGTCTCTCACGTGGGTGCAAAAGGGCTCATGCAAATTATGCCCTCGACCGCCCCGGACATTGCGCGCATGGCCAAGCGCAATATTTCTAAAGATGATTTATTCGACCCGGCCACCAATATTCTCTACGGCACCACCTATCTTCGCTATCTCTTGGATCGCTTTCAAAACGAAACCGCTACGGCCCTTGCCGCCTATAATGCCGGCCCCAATGCGGTCTCTGCCTGGCTGAAGGATTCTTCCTACAGTAGCGATGGCAAAACCTTGCACACCATTCCCTATGCCGAAACGCGCAACTATGTAAAAAAAGTCTTGGACTATTATAAAGAGTATCGCTAAAAAACGAACGACAAAGCAAATTGACCGTGCCTCTCTTTGTTTTTAAAAAGAGGCACGGTCAATTTCGCCTTATTGGCACTTACGTTTTTACTTTTCGCTTTTTTCCTCTACATCGCTATCCTTTCCGGCAATGCCCGGATGCGTCATGGCATACGGATTAAAGATGCGGTCCAATTTTTCTTCCGTCATCAATTTTTCTTCGAGCACCAAATCGCGCAAGGATTTATTCGTTGCTAAAGCGGTCTTTGCCAGACGCGACGCCGTAATGTAGCCGATATGCGGCGCCAAGGCCGTCACGATGCCGACACTGCGATGCACTTCTTCTTCCAAATTCTTCTTGTTCGCTGTCAAGCCATCGATACAATGCACTCGGAAAGTATAAATGGCTCCCTTCAGACCTCGCAGCGATTCAAAGATTTTATAGAAGCAAACCGGTTCAAAGGCATTGAGCTCCAGCTGTCCACCTTCCACACACATGGTTACGGTCATATCATTACCGACCACAGCAAACGCCATCTGGTTCACGACTTCCGGGATAACCGGATTTACCTTGCCCGGCATAATCGATGACCCGGCCTGGCGCGCCGGCAACGTAATCTCATGAATCCCCGAGCGAGGTCCGGAGCTCAAGAAGCGCAAGTCGTTCGCAATCTTAGACAAAGACAACGCATAATTTTTCAATATCGACGAGGCCACTAAAAAGCCATCCAGGTTTTGCGTCCCGTCAATAAGATCTTCATTCTGCTTCAACTTCAATCCCGTTACTTCGTTCAGCTTCGGCACAATATTCTTCACATAATTGACATCCGCATTCAACCCCGTACCAATGGCCGTACCGCCCAAATTAACGACGGACAATGCTTCAATCGCCGCATCAAAACGCTTCACATCTCGTTTCAATAGCGCCGTATACGCTGCAAATTCCTGTCCCAAACGAATCGGCACAGCATCCTGATTCTGCGTGCGCCCCATTTTAATGTAGCTGTCAAACTCACGGCTCTTCTTGTCAAACGACGCATTCAGCTTCGTCGCTTCGTCTTTCAGCTCCATAAAGTACCGAATCATCGCAATCTTACCCGACGTCGGAATAACATCGTTCGTCGATTGTCCCTCATTCACGTGATCATTCGGATGCACCGGATCATAGCTTCCCAGTTTACCCCCTAGCGCTTCCGTTGCCATATTTGCAATGACTTCATTGGTATTCATATTAAAAGACGTACCGGCGCCGCCCTGAATCGGGTCCACTACAAACTGGTCCAAATTCTCACCCGCTAAAATACGGTCACAGGCATTAACAATCGCGTGCGCTCGTTCTTCATTCAGCTGATGCACTTCCAGATTCATCAGCGCTGCAGCCTTCTTCACTTCCACCATGGCTCTAATAAACTCCCGATCCACGGGGTTTCCTGTAATCGGAAAATTCTGCACCGCACGCAATGTGTTCGCCCCATAATAAGCGCCCGCAGGGACCTTCATCTCGCCGAGCGAGTCGTGCTCGACTCTATACACTTCCTCCATGCCACACTCCTTTGAAATAGATAACCTTTTCCTATATGCCCCGGCGCCACACCTAAGGGCCCAAATCTGATGGTTCTACCATAACACAATAATGGGTGTGCGCAAAAAAAAATATCCTGCGTGGGCAGGATTCCAACGGCGCTTCGCGCCTCTGGATGCCTCGCTCACCGCTCGACCTGCGCGCCTTCGGCGCTTGGCCTTGCGGGAGCTCTGGCAATCTCACCGGGTTCTCATCCTGCCCCCTACCCCTACCAACAAAAGGGAAGAGCGACCCAATGGGCCGCTCTTCCCTTTTCTTCATTGCGGGGGCAGGATTCGAACCTGCGGTCTCCGGGTTATGAGCCCGACGAGATGCCACTTCTCTACCCCGCGTTATAAAGAAAGGACACGAACCCAATCGTAATAGGTATTTCTGGTCAAATATTCGAGAGATTAGTATCAGTTAGCTCCACGCATTACTGCGCTTCCACCTCTGACCTATCAACCGTGTTTTCTTCACGGTCTCTAAGAAATCTCATCTCGAGGGGGGCTTCGCGCTTAGATGCCTTCAGCGCTTATCCCTTCCGAACGTAGCTACCCGGCTATGCTCTTGGCAGAACAACCGGTACACCATCGGTTCGTCCATCCCGGTCCTCTCGTACTAGGGACAGCTCCTCTCAAATTTCTTACGCCCACGCTGGATAGGGACCGAACTGTCTCACGACGTTCTGAACCCAGCTCGCGTACCTCTTTAATGGGCGAACAGCCCAACCCTTGGAACCTGCTCCAGCTCCAGGATGAGACGAGCCGACATCGAGGTGCCAAACACCCCCGTCGATGTGAACTCTTGGGGGGTATAAGCCTGTTATCCCCAGGGTAGCTTTTATCCGTTAAGCGATGGCCCTTCCACACGGTACCACCGGATCACTAAGTCCTACTTTCGTATCTGCTCGACTTGTAGGTCTCGCAGTGAAGCTCGCTTTTGCCTTTATACTCGTTGAATGGTTTCTGTCCATCCTGAGCGAACCTTTGAACGCCTCCGTTACTCTTTGGGAGGCGACCGCCCCAGTCAAACTGTCCGACTGACAGTGTCCCCGAACCGGTTCACGGTCCTAGGTTAGAACCCTAGTCTGTAAAGGGTGGTATCCAAAGGACGACTCCGCATCATCTGGCGACAATGTTTCTAAGTCTCCCACCTATCCTGTACATTACAAACCAAAGTCCAATGTCAACCTGCAGTAAAGCTCCATGGGGTCTTTCCGTCCTAGCGTGGGTAAGTCGCATCTTCACGACTACTACAATTTCACCGGATCCTTTGTTGAGACAGTGCCCAAATCGTTACACCTTTC
>QWCQ01000083.1_pt1 | contig 100444 bp, 90 predicted proteins | sample 1972701 | NCBI WGS metagenome assembly QWCQ01 (sample SAMN09866704, study PRJNA288562) | Human gut metagenome isolate pre4_stool, whole genome shotgun sequencing... | reverse complement strand
CGGACGTTGAAAGGGATGGAAGCGATGCATTCATTACGGAAAGGTCAGGGCACGATGTTTGCTTATGGGCACCCCAATCCGGACGCGGTGATCGTCAACCGGGTCTTCGAGACGGCCTGAGAACGCCAGCACGCAGCGGCCATCAGGAAATGAGAAACTGGGTCGTCTCGGCTCTCCGCCCAACTTTGCAACAGCACCTATCATATATAGTACATGCCAGCTAAAGGCTTTCATCTTTACACAGCGTTGGATTTGTACTCGCGCAAGGTTGTGGGATGGACTGTCCAACACCGACAGGAAAAGACCATCGCTACACGCCTGATTGAACAAGTCATTGCTGACCAGGAGCTCAACGGTCACAGCGTTGAAGTCGTACACACCGACAACGGCAAAGTCATGACCTCACACATGATGAAGGACATGCTGGATGAACACGGCGTGCAGCTGTCATTAATTCGGCCGAATGTTTCGAATGACAACCCATTTGAAGAGTCATCGCACAATCAAGCATCACCGCTATGCGTTAGAAACCTATGATGATATCCAGCATGCGCAGAAAGTCATCGGCAGGATTATCGACGAATACAATAACCGTGACCGCCACAGCGGGCTGAATGGATACACACCTAGTGAAGTGTATTCAGGCACGTGGCGTGACATCCTTGAACATCGCCGAGCAAAGGAAACCGTCTACTACGCGACGCACCCGCACCGCAGACCCAGACCCCGGAAATCCGTCTACAAGCCACCACCTAAAACGGTAGAAATCAACAACGGCAAACCCCTAGCGCCCGAGACATCGAGCGCGTAAAGTAACAACCACGTCAAACAGGGGGATGTTCACAACTCAAAGGCAGGCGCCGATCGAGGGCAAAGGGACCAAAGTAAGAGGACCAAACTAGAAGGACCACCAAGCGAGCCTTTCCACATCCCCGGCCGGCTGGTTACTTATAGGCCGAGAAGCCCGTAATCTTCTTGCCCATGATGAGGGACTGCACAGTGTCGGTGCCCTCGTAGGTGTGCATGGCCTCAATGTCCGCGAAGTGGCGAGCGATATCGTTTTCCAGCAGGATGCCGACTCCACCGAGCATGTCGCGGGCGTCAGCGGCGATGCGCCGCGCGGCACGCGTGTTGTGGAGTTTGGCCGCCGAGGCCTGCTCCGGCAATAACGTACCTGCGGTTTCGCGCAAAGAGACCTCACGGCACGTAAGCATCATCTGGCTCAAATCCAAGACCATGTTGGCCAAGCGCTGCTGAATGATCTGCGCCTTCGCCAGCTCGCGGCCAAATTGCACGCGCTCCAGCACATAGGAGCGAGCAATCTCATAGCAGGCCACCGCCGAGCCCAACGCCATCCAGGAGACGCCAATGCGTGTAGCAGTCAGCACACGGGACACATCCTTGAAGCTGCGGCAACCCGGTAACTGGTTGGCGGCGGGGATACGGCAGTCGGTCAACGTAATGTGCGCCTGGTGGATAGCCCGCAGTGAAAGCTTGCCCTCAATCACGGATGCCGAATAACCGGGAGCCTCCTGCGGAACGATGAAACCGCCAACGTTGCCATCCTCCATGCGCGCAAAGATGATCGTGATGCCGCCGGAAGCGCCATTACCAATCCACTTCTTCTCGCCGTTCAGGACCCACTCATCGCCATCGCGAACCGCAGTTGTCTCCAAAGCGATTGAGTCGGAGCCATGGGCCGGCTCGGTGAGACCGAAAGCCCCAAGCAGCGAGCACGAAGCCATTTTCGGCAAATATGAAGCCTGCTGCTCCGGTGAACCCAACATAGAAATAGAGCGCATAGCCAACCCCGCCTGCACCGCAATGACCGTGCCCATCGAAGCATCCGCACGGGTAACCTCCATGAGCGCCAAGCCGGCACCGAGCGTGGACATCTCCTCGTGACCATCAACGACAAGGCCATCCGTCATCACGTCCAGCTCCCCCAAACGCTGAACCAAGTCCAGCGGGTATTCCGCAGCCTGCCAGTGCTGGTTAATCACCGGGGCGGAGTACTCGCGGAATCGAGCAGCTCGCTTCCACCCCGCAGCATCAGCCTCAGAGAGGTTGTCAAAAACTCCCAGAAAATCAGTGGTGGACTCGAAGAGGTTGTGGGACATGGTCAATTCTCCAACAAACAGGTAATACGAATGACGATTAGCCCCAATTGTGACCTGACTCTCCCCGGGCTGTCAAGTGCCCCACACATAATGCGATTGCCCCGCACATAGCGCAACACAACCACCCATAATGCGGCACGACCACGCACGCACAACCACCAGACAAACCAGCACCCAACCATCCCCCACAGCCCACATCGCAGGTACACTAACCACCATTAGCTCAATGAGGAGGACGCCCACCATGGCCAACCAGAGACGCCGCGACCAAATCGCCACCGCCGCACTCGACCTCTTTGACCAGCGCGGCTACCACGCCACCGGCATGGAGGACATCGCCAAAGCCGTCGGCATGCGCGCCTCCAGCCTGTACAACCACTTCTCCTCCAAACAGGAGCTCCTCGCCGAAGTCACCATCACCGCCATGGAGGACCTCCTTCGCGCCAACGCCGCTTGCCTCGCCGGGCTGAAAGACCCCCGCGACAAGCTCGTCGCCACCATGAAAGCCCACGTCATTTACCACGCCACCCACGCCCGGCGCGTCCGCGTGGTCAACAACGAGCTCACCAACCTCGAAGAGCCCCACAAATCCGTCGTCCTGCAACTGCGCCGCGATTATGTCGCCCGCTGGATGGCCGTGGTCAACGAGGGCGACTTCCACGCCGAAAACCTCAAAATCGCCTGCTGGGCGCTCATTGATATGGGCATCGGCGTCGCCCAATGGTTCAGCCCCGACGGTGACTACACCGCCGAGGCTTTGGGTGATATGTACGGCCAGTTCGCCCTGCGCCAACTTACCTAAGAACTCACCTAGGGCGCGCAGCCAATCTGCTGCTCTTCCTCACGTCCATCCGGGTACTGCACGCGCACGCGGGAGTAGACCTCGGCGTGGTAGCCGCACGCCACGCGCTTGTCGACGACCACCTTCACCCGATCCTCATTGAACGTGCCCTCCGCGCAATTGGGGTCACAGTCATTCTCGACGGCCACGCCGTCTGCCTCCGCGGAATCGTCTCCCCAGCGCTGCCAGTCCAACTCGTTGACCAGGTAGTTATTATCCGCGCACGCTAGTGAGATGCGGTCCGGGCCCTCCAGACCCGTCACGGACACGCAGTCCAAGATGGCGGTGGCATCGATCGTGGTTTCCACGTCCGGGCCTACCAGGCCGACTACGCGCACCAGCTGGCCGGTGGCGGGCAGGACGGAGAAGGAGACGCGGTCGGAATCGCGAATCACGGTCACCAGCTGGTCCTCGCCTTCGCCCTCGACGGTGCCGACCTCGTTGCCGTCGGCTTCCGCCAGCATGTCATAGGCAATCTTTTGCTGCTCGCTGCTCAAGCCCGGCTGGAGCAGCAGCTCCAGCGCGCCCAGCGCGCGGTTCGGGAAGGAATCCGCCAGCTTCTCCAGCCCGGCGCGGTCGGACGCGATGACGAGGTCCTCCGGGTTAATGGAAGGCTGCGGGTCAAAACCCGGCACTTCGCCCTGCGAGGAGACCTCCACGGCTCCCCCGGCATCCACCGCGTACTCGGTGATTGCCGTGGCATCGCCGAGCGTATCGACGCGCTTCATGTATTCCTTCGCGGTCACGCCCTTATCCACGGCATCGGGCTGGGTTGCGGCTGCCTCGCCGGCCTGGGTCAGAATCTCCGCGGCCGAGGCCACGGGTTCCGAATTATTGAGCAGCGGGAAGGCACCACCGATGAGCGCAAGCACCGCGACGGAAGCCGCCGCTATTGTCCACGTGGGCCGGCCCTTCGTTATCTTTGCGAGGGTCTCTTCGGAGCGGGCGAGGGAGGCGTCGTCAAGCGCTGTGTCAGGAACGGGGTTGGCGGCGCGGAGCATATCGAGAGAGCTAGGCATCGGTTTCTCCTGTGAGTTCGGAAAGGTGGGTACGCGCGCGGTGCAGGCGAACGCGCACGTTATTGCGGGAAATGCCGAGGACCTCGGCGATATCGGGGTGGTCGAGTCCCTCCCAGGCGTGGAGCGTGAGAATCTCGCGCTCCGCGTGCGGAAGCTGCATCAGCGCGCGAGTGATGTCGAGGTTGGCATCGACGGCGTCATAGCCGGCATAGGATTCCAGCTCATGATCATCGAGGTTCTCCGTCTCCCGGCGGGTGCGGTAGAACTCGCGCATCACGTTGCGGGCGATGCCATAAAGCCACGGCAGCGGCGTGCCGCGCAAGGAGTCGAACCCGGACCAGGCCCGCTCGAAGACGTCGGCAGCCAGCTCTTCGGCGTGGCTCGGTGGGACGCGGCGGCGCAGATACGCCAGCACCGCCGGGTAATGCTCGCGAAACAGGCGGGAAAACTCCCGCTTACGCGAACCAGGCAAGGTAAGGACAGACACTAATAAAACTCCAGAATGCTAATGGGCTCACTGAGTATGTTGCACTAGACGCCCGAGCGTTACAGCACAGCAATGAAATGGTTTACTAAAGGGGATGGAACCACTCGAGCTCTCCGCCCTGACGGGCACGCAATCGCGCACCTACGGCACGCGCAAGATCACCAAAGACATGATCTCAGCACCCGTGCATGTGGCTATTGCGCTGTGGGATGAGCGCTGGGATTCCGCCGAAAACGGAACTGTCGACGGCTGGGTCATCGCCGTCAACACCAAGAAGACGCGCTTCGTGCGCAAGGGCCAGATTAAAAAGGGCGACATCGTTGAGGTGGCCGTCCGCGAATTCGAAAAGGCCACCAAGGGGCTCCGAGGACGCAGGTGGATCGTCACCGGGCGCCGGCAGGCGGGGTTGCGGGTCGCGCTGGAAAAGCGTGGCTATGCCGTGACGGGGAGTTTTGCGGAGGAGAATAGGGCGTCGAAAAGCGCCAGCTCCGTGCGGCGCAAGCAGGCCGGAATCACCGCGCGCCGCGCCAAGAAGGAAGGCGAGGCCCCGCGCAAGAAGCAAGTAGTAAAGGTGGACACACCGAAGGCGCACTGGTGGCCGAACTTCTCGACGGCCTCCTCCTGGCCCGAGGGGGCCACCGTGCGCATCGCCACGGACGCCTCCTCGGACACGGTTTTCAAGGGCTCCATGTGCTTCGTGGCCAGCAACGGCGACTACCGGTTGCGCACGCGCAAGACGACGGCCAGCACCGATGAGCTCGAGCTCGAATCCCTCACCTTGGCGCTGAAATACCTGCTCAAGGTCGGTGCAACCAAGGCGATCATCGAGTCGGACTCAGTAGCTGCTCTGGAAGCGGTGGAGCAGATTCGGAAGAAGGGCTCGAAGGCGATGCGCTCGCGCGGGGTGTGGCGCGGGCTGTCCTCGGGCTCGCGCTCGCGCTTCCAGCAGGCGTGGCATGACGTGGAAGGAGTCTGCGAGGTGACCATCCGCCGCGTGTTGGGGCATGCGGGCGACCCGCTGAACCGGGCTGCGGATCAGATTGCGTACATGGGCCTGCGGGCGATTGCGCATCCAATGAAGCAATCGCAGGCAACGCTCAAGGAAGGAATCACGAAGGCGTTGGCCAAGCTCTAATTCGGGCTTTGGTTCACTGGTGACATAGGCTAAGCCACATGAGCAATCCCTTTGACTCCAACCCTTTTGAGGAGCCGGACAAGCCTCTCCCCGGCCGTGGGTCGAATCCTTTCGCGGAACCCGCGCGCGAGTCAGACGCGAAGCCTTCGGCGAACCCTTTCGTTGACTCGTATGAGGATCCGAGTGTGGAGCCCTTTGCTGAACCTATCGCAGAGCCCTTTGCCGAGCCGGAGCGCACCTACGCCCCAGCTCCGCTGCCTGACCATGCCCCTGCCCAGCAGCCAATGGAAGGCACGATCCACAGCTCTCCCTTTTCAAGGGGCTATTGAGTCTGTTCTCGCTCCTCGTAGGCTTCACCGGAATTACTGACGGCGATGTGTCAATGGGCATCGGCTTCGCCTTGCCCGGCGCCTGGTATTTCATCAAGTCACTACAGCAGAAGGCCAACCCAACCACGCCGCAAAAGCGCCATTGGTTTGTCATTTGGCTCATCGCCATCGTGCTCATGTTCTTCGGCGCCTAGTCCATAGGCCACTGCGCGACGACCCGCCGCCACACAATGCGCAGCAGCGAATGAGGAGTCGCCACCACCTCGCGCAGGTAATTCCATGGGCGGTCTTTCCGCGGGGTGCCAACACCATGCATGCGAACCCGAATCCCCAGGTGCCAGGCCCACAGGCGGGTGCGCAGCACGTGGAAGTCATTGGTCACGACGCGGAAATAGTCATAGTCCGGGCACAGCGCGTGGGCGCGCTCAAGGTTTTCGTTAGTGCTGGTAGCCAGCGGCTCCACACGGATCCGCTCTGGGTCCACGCCCCGCTCGATGAGGTAGCGCGCCATCGGCTCCGCCTCCCCGAAACCGGACACGATGATCGGCTCCTCCGGCAGCACGCGCGCCAGCACCACCGCGCGGTCCAAGCGGCTGCGCAGGAGCGAACCGGGCTCGCCGCCCTCCACGCGCGCCCAACACCAGAAGCGGAAACTGCATGCCCGCTAGCTTAGCGTGCATACTAGTCAGCATGAGCATGTGCGTAGTCGGTTCCATCAACGCTGACCTCGTGGTCCACACAGCCCGGCACCCGCAGCCGGGCGAGACCCTTCTGGGCAGCGGCGGCACCATCACCGCGGGCGGTAAAGGAGCGAACCAGGCGGTCGCTGCCGCCCGTCTGGGTGCTCAGGTCAGCTTCGTCGGCGCGGTGGGCAGCGATGCCTACGCCAAGCCTGCGATGCACTACTTGCAGGCCAGCGGCGTGGACCTCACGCACGTCGAATCCAGCGAGGAGGTGACGGGCTTGGCGGTCATCACCGTGGACAAGCAGGGCGAGAACACCATCATCGTGGTGCCGGGGGCCAATGCGCTTGTCGACGCTCCCTTCGTCACCACCCACTCCTCCCCCATCACCGAATCGGAACTCATTCTGCTCCAAGGCGAGGTTCCGGCGGAGGGTTGTGCCAAGGCTATCGAGCTGGCGAAGGGGCGCGTCGTGGTCAACCTCGCACCGGTCATCGAGGTTGAAAAGGAAGTGCTCCTGCGTGCCGATCCGCTGCTAGCCAACGAGCACGAGGCCGGGCTCATCCTGGAGCAGTTGGGATTGAGCAGCGAGGGCGCGCCGGAGGAGCTGGCGCGGCGCCTGACGGAGGCCGGCTTTGCCTCGGTGGTCCTCACGCTGGGTGCGCGGGGAGCCCTCGTGGCCGAAGGGGCTGAGCTTGTTGACGTTCCCTCCCCGCAGGTCACCGCCATCGATACGACCGGCGCGGGTGACGCCTTCGCCGGCGCGCTGTGCGCCCGGTTGCTCCACGGCGATGACCTCGTGGAGGCCGCCACCTATGCCGCTCGAGTTGGGGCTTACGCCGTCACCGGAGAAGGCGCGCAGGCCTCCTACCCCGATCTGAAGAGCAAGCTCCCCAGCTGATTACTCCCCGAGGAGCTGGGAGCGCAGGTTCTCGTCCTTCTTCTCCACCTCGGCGGCCATGTTCTCTTGGTAGGCCACCATGTTGTCCACCAGTGCCGGGTCACCCGCGGAGAGAATGCGCACGGCAAGCAAGCCGGCATTCTTCGCTCCGCCGATGGAGACGGTGGCCACCGGCACGCCGCCCGGCATCTGCACGATGGAGAGCAGCGAATCGAGCCCATCAAGATCCTTCAACGCGCGCGGGATGCCGATCACCGGAAGCGGCGTGGCCGCGGCGACCATGCCCGGCAGGTGAGCCGCGCCACCGGCGCAGGCGATGATGGCCTTGAGGCCGCGCTCGTGCGCGGACTTGGCATAAGCCAGCATCTTTTCCGGGGTGCGGTGCGCGCTGACAACGCCTACCTCGAAGGGCACGCCGAACTCAGCGAGCACCTCTGCGGCGGGCTTGACGGTGGGCCAATCGGAATCAGAGCCCATAATCAGGCCGACGAGTGGTTCCATAAAACTCTCCTTAGTAGATAGGTTTCACGCTCGCTGCGGGCTTAAGCCCACTGCGCGTGGACGAGGAAGTGGGCGGCATCGTGGGCGATGCGGCGGGTTTCCGCCACGTCCTCACCGACTACGTTGACGTGGCCAATCTTGCGGCCCGGCTTGTGGTCCTTTCCATAGAGGTGGACCTTCGCCTCTGGGTAGCGCTCCATCACTTCGCGAACGCGCTGCGGCATGGGCATCTGCGGATCTTCTTCGGCGCCCAGCACATTAGCCATCACCGTGACCGGAGCCAGGGCTGCGGTAGAGCCCAGCGGCAAGTCCAGTACGGCACGCAGGTGCTGCTCAAACTGGGAGGTCACGCAGCCATCCTGAGTCCAGTGGCCGGTATTGTGCGGGCGCATGGCCAGCTCGTTGACGGCGATATCCTCCTCAACAATCGCGCCCGGCGCGCCGGAGGCGGAAGCAATGATGGAGCCGGCGTCTTGCTGCGTGGCGAAGGCAAAGAGCTCCACCGCCAGCACGCCGGTAACGCCAAGTTCGGTGGCCACCTTGATGCCCACCTGCATGGCGCGCTCGGTCAACTCCGGCGAAAGGTTCGGGGCGGGGGCAAAAGCCTCGGCGCAGATGCCGTCCCGTTGCACGGACTCGGTGACCGGCCAGACCTTCACCTCGCCGGAGGGGCGGCGGGCGACGAGCACGGACAGCTCGCGGGTGAGGTTGACCTTTTCTTCGGCCATGAGCGGGGTATCGGCCGCAAGCAGCTTAGCGACGAGCGGCTCCAGCTCCTCCGCGGACGGGAACCACACGCCATGGCCGTCGTAGCCGCCGCGGCGGGCTTTGAGGCACACGAAACCGTCGACAAGCGCGGCGAAGTCCCGCGCATCCTCCACCGATTCGATGGCGGCAAAGCGCGGCACTGGGGCGCCCAGCTCTGCCATTTTCTGGCGCATGAGCAGCTTGTCCTGCGCGTAGAGGAGGGCGGAAGGCTGGGGCTGGACGTTGAGGCCGTCGGCGATGAGCGCCTGCACGTGCTCGGCGGGAACGTGCTCGTGCTCAAAGGTGATTGCATCCGCGCCTTCTGCGGCGGCGGTGAGCACGTCGAGATCGTGATAGTCACCGAGAACGACGTCCGGGATCACCTGTGCGGCGGACTTTTCCGGAGCGGAGGCCAGCACGCGCAGGTGGATGTCGAGCTCGGCGGCGGCCGGCTGCATCATGCGTGCAAGCTGGCCGTCTCCATAAACAGTAACGAGGGGTTTGTGTTGTTCACTCACTCTTCCAATACTAGCCTTGGGGCCATGATCGTCCGGCATACCATCTTTCAGAACTCCCTCATGACCGCCCTGTTGGATGGCATTTACGACGGCGAAATGACCATCGGTGAGCTCTTGGGCAAGGGCAACTTCGGTATTGGAACCTTCGATGCGCTGGACGGAGAGATGATCATCCTCGACGGGGTGTGCTACCAGCTGCGCGGCGATGGCACCGCAACGGTCGCTGACCTAGACCAGGGCACGCCCTTTGCGGTGGCCACTAACTTTGTCCCCCGTATTAAGGTGGCCGCGCCCAAGGGTCTGAGGCGCGAGGAGCTTTCGGCATTCATCGATGAGGTGGAGCCTTCCGCCAACTTCATGTACGCGGTGCGCATCTCTGGGCGGTTCAGCAACGTGGTGACCCGCACGGTGGTCAAGCAGAGCAAGCCCTACCCGCCGATGGCGCAGGCGGTGGGCGGTGACAAGGAGCTGCGCTTTGACTACGTCGAGGGCGTCATCGGCGGTTTCCGCACGCCGGTCTTTGAGAAGGGAATCTCCGTTCCCGGATGCCACGTGCACTTCATCGACGCTGCGCGTACCTCCGGAGGGCACGTGCTGGACTACACGGTGGATGAGGCCATGATTGAGCTCTGCCCCGGAACGGACCTCGATCTGCGTCTGCCGCTGACCCACGAGTTCCGCTCCGCCAACTTGGCGCCGGAGGACCTGGACCAGCAGCTGCATACGACGGAGATTAAGGACTAGCCCCAGACCGGTTGCTCGTTGAGGATGTCTTCGACGCGCTTTGCTTTGGGGATGGAGGGGAAATACATCGGCTTGTCATAGCCGTGAAGTGCCAGCGAGATCCCACCGCGGCGGCGGCGCGCACCGCGGATATCGGTGAGCGGGATCGAATCAACGCGCTTGCCTTCGCGGGCGATGACGCGCAGGTTGGTCACGATGAAGCGCTTGCGGCGGGCTTTGATGAGGGGAAGGACAAAGCGCCAGACGGCAAGCAAGGCCCATATAGCTACCAGGCCATTGCGAAGCGCCAGGTCAATGCCGTTATAGTCACACCAGCCGATGGCGATCCAGCACACCCCGGTAATCACGACGAGCTCTAGAAAAGGAAAGAGCAGCGTGCGAAACGGGGCGGTCATGTCAGCGCGAACAACTTCGCCGCGGCCCATCTGCATGAGGTTCATGGGGCTCATGGTACCTCCCGTCCACGTACACTCCATTCCTTCCCTGCCCACGGCTGGCTCTGGGTTATTGTGGCAAGGGACACCGCAAATGGCATCTCACAGAAGGCATTAGTCAAAAGGCGCCTTTGGGGCCAAAGACACCTTTTGCGGGTCTGTAGATGGCGTTTTCAGGGGCAAAGACGCCTTTTGACTAATGCCATTTGATAAATGCCTTTTGACAGACGCCATGTGGAAAGCACCGTAACTGAGTGCCCTGGATGAGTGCCCTAGTTGTGCCCTGGTTGAGTACCTCGCCACTTGGCTCCGCTAGGAGGAGCCGTGGAAAAGACGCGCGCCGACTTATTTATCAGCCGGGCGCAGGTGGATGACATCACCGGCGGAGTAGTACTCGCCGCCGACGTTGATGCGGCCGTCGTCAGCCACGCCCTCGACGGTGCCGATCACATCGCCCGTCGGGGCTTCGAGGCGAACCTCCTGGCCAATGGAAGAACACACCTTGCGGTAATCAGCCATGAGCTGTGGGTCCTGCTGCTCCCACTGGGTGATGCGGCGGCGCAGGTTCTTCAGAACGGTGATGGCCAGCTCAGTGCGGTCGGTATCAAGCCCTTCGAGCGCAAGCGAAGTCGCGGCCTCGATGGGCAGTTCCTCCCGGGTCAGGGTGACATTGATGCCCATGCCCACGACCACGCGTGCTGAAAGCGGGTTAGCGGCTTGAGTCTTGGGCGCGACCTCAGCCTTGTTGATTTCCGCTTTGTTGATCTCAGCCTTATTAACTTCAGCCTTATTGATCTCGGCCTTATTAACTTCAGCCTTGTTGATTTCGGCCTTGTTCACCTCCGCCTTCGAGACTTCAGTCTTCGGAGCGGACTTGAAAGCCTCCCCCACAGGGCCGGCTTCCGCGAGGATGCCGCACAGCTTCTTGCCATCGATGTGCACGTCATTGGGCCACTTGAGCACCGCTCCCTCGACCGAGTCGGTCACGGCCAAACCGGCAGCCAGGGGCAGGGTGCCAAGGTGCTCTAGCGACTCCGGGAGGATCAGTGCGGAAAAGATAAGCTGCGCCCCCGCCGGGCTCACCCACTGGCGGCCCAAGCGGCCTTTGCCGGCCACCTGTTCGTCGGCAAGCAGTACGGTGCCATCAGCCACCTTCTCCGCCTGCATGAGATCGGTATTGGTGGAGCCAGTGGACTCGGTGAAATCGATGACAGCGAAGTCGTCACTCAACGCCTCGCGGATGCGGTCCATATCAAGTGCAGTCATGCACCCTAGGTTACCCGCCGGGCAGTGGCCTTCTAGACGTGACTAAAAGTAATCCGGATTGGCCAGAATTGTGTGTGCGGTGGCCTCGTCGAGACAGGTGGTCAAGACCGCTTGCGGCAATGCATGGGTTACCTGTTCAGGCGTAACGGAGATCTGCCGAGAATCCGCTAGGAAGGACACAGTGTCCTCAACCAGCTTGTCGTAGTCTGCGCGTTCCTTCGCGCCGAGGCTATCTGGTTTCCCTTCAGTCACCAGCACGTAGCGGATCTCCGGGGCAACCCACTCACACACCCACTCGCCGTATTCTTGCGCTTCCGAATCCGAAAGGTCCAACCCCATCCGTTTCATGCTGGCGCGCATGGTGTCACGATCAACCTTGCCGTTATCCACCAGTTGTGAGCGCACCTTTGATGAGTCCACGGTGTCGGCGAAAATAGCGCGGAACACGGTATCGCGCTGAGTCTCGGAAGGCGAAGTGGACTGCGTCGAAGACGCGTCAGCGGTCCCAGTGGAAACGGTTGTTAGCGGTGTGAAAGACTCTGCGGATTCCGAGCTAGAGCAACCAACCAAGAGCACTGCGAGGAGTGGGGCGAACTTCTTCATAGCGAATTCCAGCCTAATCCACGTGCCGCCGGGTGCTAGTGTGTGTCCATGGCAAAGGTCACTTTTGAGAACGTCGGCATCACCTATCCCCGCGCCGAGAACCCCACGGTCAAAGACCTCAATCTCGAGATTGCGGATGGCGAATTCCTGGTCCTCGTCGGACCGTCCGGCTGCGGTAAATCCACCACCCTGCGCGCCCTCGCGGGACTCGAGCCGGTCTCCAGCGGCCGCATCCTCATCGACGGCAAAGACGTCACGGGGCTGGAGCCCGGCGAGCGCGATATCGCCATGGTCTTCCAGAATTATGCGCTTTACCCGCACCTCACCGTGGCCCAGAACATGGGATTTTCCCTCAAGCTGGCCAAGATGCCCAAGGCCGAAATCAAAGCCAAGGTCGAGGAAGCCGCCAAGACCCTCGGGCTCACGGAGTACCTGCAGCGCAAGCCCAAGGACCTGTCCGGTGGTCAGCGCCAGCGCGTGGCCATGGGCCGCGCCATCGTGCGCGAGCCGAAGGCCTTCCTCATGGATGAACCCCTGTCCAACCTCGATGCCAAGCTGCGCGTACAAACCCGCGCGGAGCTGGCCAGCCTCCAGCAGCGCCTCGGCACCACCACCGTCTACGTCACCCACGACCAGGTCGAGGCCATGACCATGGGAGACCGCGTCGCCGTGCTCAAAGACGGCGAACTGCAGCAGGTCGCCCCACCGCGCGAGCTTTACGACGCCCCCGCTAACGAGTTCGTCGCCGGCTTCATCGGCTCCCCCGCGATGAATATCTTTGACTACAACGGCGGCCGCGTCGGCGTTCGCCCAGAAAAACTATTCATTAATAAGGGGCCGGTGGGCTTCCAAGGAACGGTGGAGTTCGTGGAAGAGCTGGGCTCGGAATCCTTCGTCTACGCCATGGTGGGCGAGCAGCGCTTCGTTGCCCGCGCGATCGACAACGTTCCGCAGCGCGGCGACGCCGTCGTCCTTACCTTCAACCCCCGCGAGGCCCACCACTTCGATCCGGAAACCGGCCAGCGCATCGAGGCTTAGGCAGTAGTACTAACAGGGGTAGCTTCACCCCCGTTTGAAGTGAATTAAAAGCCAAAACCACGTGCCTTGTGGGGATGATCCCCTATTTTGAAGTCATCAGAAGTTTTCCGAAAGGTGAATACTCCATGAAGAAGCCGTTTCTCCCTAGCTCGCTGCGTTCTGTCCGCCGCGGCGTAGTCGTCACCACCGCTGCCCTCGCGTTGACCTTGGCAGGTTGCTCGTCGGGCGACGAGGGGTCGTCGTCAAGCGCTGGCTCCGATGCCTCCTCAACCGATGGTGGCGGCCGCGGGCCCATCACCTTTGCCATGGGCAAGAACGACACCGACAAGATCACCCCCATCATCGAGGCATGGAACGCCGAGCACCCGGACGAGAAGGTCGAGCTCAAGGAGCTCGCCGGCGAGGCCGACGCGCAGCGCGAAACCCTCGTGCAGTCCCTGCAGGCGGGTAACTCCGACTACGATGTCATGGCGCTCGACGTGGTCTGGACCGCGGACTTCGCTGCTAACCAGTGGCTAGCACCGCTGACCGGTGACCTGGAGGTTGATACCTCTGGCCTGCTGGAGCCCACCGTGGAGTCCGCGACCTACAACGACACCCTCTACGCGCTGCCGCAGAACACCAACGGCCAGCTGCTCTTCCGCAACACCGAGTTGGCGGACAAGGCTCCGGAGAAGTTCGAGGACATCGCATCTGCCTGCGAAGCCATCAAGGACGATAGCTCCTGCCTGACCACCCAGCTCAAGCAGTACGAAGGCCTCACCGTCAACACCGCCGGCTTCATCGAGGGCTGGGGCGGCTCCATCTTGGATGACGAGGGCAACGTGACCGTTGACTCGGACAAGTCCAAGGAAGGCCTGCAGGCGCTTGTCGACGCCTACGAAGACGGCACCATCTCCAAGGACTCCACCGCCGCGACGGAGGAGGAGACCAACTTGGCCTTCACCGAGGGCAAGACCGCATTCGCCATCAACTGGCCGTACATGTACACCAATGCTGAGGAAAAGGGCGTCAAGTTCGAGGTCCAGCCGCTGGTGGGCAAGGACGGCGTCGGTGTTTCCACTCTGGGTGGCTACAACAACGGCATCAACATCAATTCCGAGCACAAGGCTACGGCCCTGGACTTCATGAAGTTCATCATCAACGAGGAGAACCAGAAGTCCTTCGCTGAGGCTTCCTTCCCGCCGGTACTGGCTTCCATCTACGACGATGAGTCCCTGGTGGAGGAGTTCCCGTACCTTCCGGCTCTGAAGGAATCCCTGGAGAACGCCGCACCGCGTCCGGTTTCCCCGTTCTACACCGCCATCTCCAAGGCCGTGCAGGATAACGCTTACGCGGCATTGACCGCGGGCAAGTCCGTCGACGACGCAACGAAGGACATGAAGGCCGCCATCGAGGCAGCCGCGCAGGGTTAATGTTCCCAGCGTGAATGGGGCGCGAGTAAGTCCACGAGACTTGCCCGCGCCTCTTTCTTTGATCTGGGTCTCGTGCACAGAGGATGTCTCGGCCACCCGCTATGATTTTCCCCAACCCCCGATAAACCCCTCCCCCTATTAATCAGAAAGGCAGGCACCGCATGGCTGGAGCACCGGCTACCGCGCAGCCCCGCAGACAGTATCTGCGCGTCGCTGCGCTCATCGCACCGGCACTGATAGCGCTGGCCGTGGTCATCGGCTATCCCATCGTGCGCGCCGTGATGTTGTCCTTCCAGGGCAACAAGCGGCTTAACCCGACCACGGGTGTATTCGAGGAAGGCTCATTCGCAGGCCTCGAAAACTACCTGTACTGGCTCACCAATAAATGCATGTCTGCCACCGGCCAAGCCACCACATGCCCAGACGGCGTCATCGCCACCGATTTCTGGCCAGCGCTCAAGATCACGCTCTTCTTCACCGTGGTCACGGTGGCACTGGAGACGATCTTGGGCATGTTCATGGCGCTGGTGATGAACGGCGAGTACCGCGGGCGCGGCCTCGTGCGCGCGGCTGTGCTGGTGCCTTGGGCCATTCCCACCGCGGTGACTGCGAAGCTGTGGCAGTTCATGTTCGCGCCGGACGGCATCATCAACGCGCTCATCGGCTCGAACATCGCGTGGACCACGGACCCGTTTTATGCCCGCCTCGCGGTCATCATCGCCGATGTGTGGAAGACCGCCCCGTTCATGGCGCTGCTCATCCTGGCAGGCCTGCAGATGATTCCGCGCGATGTCTATGACGCCGCCCGCGTCGACGGCGCATCGCGCATCCAAACCTTCTTCACCATTACCCTGCCGCTGGTGCGCCCGGCGCTCATGGTGGCCATCCTCTTCCGCACGCTGGACGCGCTGCGCATGTACGACCTGCCGGTCATCATGATCTCCGCCTCCTCCAACTCCCCGACGGCCACCATTTCCCAGTTGGTGGTGGAGGACATGCGCCAGGGCCACTTCAACTCTGCCTCCGCGCTATCCACCCTCATCTTCCTGCTCATCTTCACCGTCGCGTTCATTCTCGTTCGCTTCCTCGGCGCTGATGTGTCCGGTACTGCTCGCCAGAAGAAGGAGAAGAAGTCATGAAAAAGCTCGGACACTACCTTGGCATCCTCTTCATCATGTTCTGGGGGCTCGCGCCCTTCTACTGGATTGTCGTCACCGCCCTGCGGCACAAGTCCCATACTTTCGACGCCACTCCGTGGCCCACGCACGTGACCCTGGATAACTTCCGGGACGCCCTAGCCACGGACAAGGGCAATGACTTCCTCAATGCGCTGGGGAACTCTTTGATCATTTCCTTGGTCACGACCGCGGTGGCGGTCCTTATCGGTGTGTTTACCGCCTACGCCTTGGCACGCTATGACTTCCCGGGCAAAGGTATTGTCACCGGCATCATTCTTGCTGCCTCGATGTTCCCGGCCATCGCGTTGGTGACCCCGCTGTTCCAGCTCTTTGGAAACCTCGAATGGATCGGCTCCTACCGCGCGATGATCATCCCGAACATCTCCTTCGCGCTACCGCTGACGGTCTATACGCTGCTGAGCTTCTTCCGCCAGCTTCCCTGGGAGTTGGAGGAGGCCGCCCGCGTGGACGGCGCTTCCCGCGGTCAGGCCTTCCGCCTCGTGCTCCTGCCCTTGGCCGCGCCCGCGCTGTTTACCACCGCCATCATCGCTTTCATCACAACGTGGAACGAGTTCATGCTGGCCAAGCAGCTATCCACCACCGCCACTGAGCCGGTGACCGTGGCTATCGCGCGTTTCTCGGGCCCCTCGGCCTTCGAGTACCCCTACGCCGCCACCATGGCCGCGGGCGCACTGGTGACGATTCCGCTGATCATCATGGTGCTCATCTTCCAGCACCGCATCGTTGCCGGCCTCACCGCCGGCGGTGTTAAGGCCTAATGCGCCGCGCTCTACTGTGGGACACCGCGCTGGGTTTCGTTGGTTTCTTTGCGTTCCTGGCGCTGGTGCAGGCAGTCCTCAACCTTTTTCACCCCTCCCCCGCTATCTGGCCGGGGCTCCTCGCGGGCGCGCTGTGCCTGGCGGAGTTTCTGCTGTGGCGGGCTAAACGGAAGGATCTCCGATGACCTGGCACGACAACGCCATTTTCTACCAGGCCCTCGTGGGCTCGTACAAGGACACCCGCGGCGAAGGCGTCGGCACGCTGCGCGGCGTTATTGAGAAGTTGGATTACCTCAAGTGGCTCGGCGTGGACTGCCTGTGGCTCTCCCCGTTCTATGCCTCCCCGCTGCGCGATGATGGCTATGACATTGCCGATTACTACTCCATCCACCCTGATTACGGCACGATGGAGGACTTCGAGGAGCTCGTCGCCGAGCTCCACGCGCGTGGCATGCGGCTGATGACGGACCTGGCGTTCAACCACACCTCCACCGATCACCCGTGGTTCCAGGCCTCGCGCACCGATCCGGAAGGGCCGTACGGTGACTACTACGTGTGGGGCGATGATCCCCTGCGCTACCCAGAGATCCGCATCATCTTCACCGATACGGAAACCTCGAATTGGGCGTGGGATCCGGAGCGCAAGCAGTACTACTTCCACCGCTTCTACTCGCACCAGCCGGACTTGAACTATGACAACCCGAAGGTCCGCGAGGAGGTGTTCAAGATCCTCTCCTTCTGGCTGGACAAGGGCGTGGACGGCTTCCGCCTCGATGCCATTGCATACCTCTACGAGCGCGATGGTCTGGGTGGCGAGTCCCTGCCGGAAACAGTCGAGTTTGTGGAAAGAATCCGCGCTTTCATCGACGAGAACTATCCCGAGGCCATCATGATCGCGGAGGCCAACCAGCCGCCGCAAGACACCATGGAGTTCTACGGCACGGGCAATCGCTTCCACATGGTGTTCAACTTCCCCGTCATGCCGCGGCTCTACCAGGCCCTTGCACTGGGTGACGCCACACCGGTCTACGAGATCATGGCGGAGCTTCCGGAGCTGCCCCAGGGATGCCAGTGGGGCACCTTCCTGCGCAATCACGACGAGCTAACGCTGGAGATGGTCAACGAGGACCAGCGCGCCATCATGTACGAGCACTTTCTGCCGGATGATCAGATGCGCGCTCACGTGGGTATCGCGCGGCGGCTCGCCCCGCTGTTGGGCAACGACTACCGCAAGATTGAGCTCTTCTATTCCCTCCTCATGACGCTACCGGGCGCGCCTTTCTTGTATTACGGCGATGAGATTGGCATGAACGACGCCCCCGAGCTGCCCGACCGCGATGCTGTCCGCACCCCTATGCAGTGGGAGCCGGGCGAGGGCGCAGGTTTCAGTACATCCGCTCAGACGCGCCGCCCCATCGTTGGCGGGATTGGTATTTCGGTGGAGGAGCAGCTTGCCGACGACTCCTCGATCCTCCACCGCATTCGCAGCCTCATCCAGCAACGCAAGGCGCATCCGGAACTCGGCACCGCGCCTTTCGAGGCGGTGGAGACCGGCCACGCGGGCGTGCTGGGATTCCAGCGCGGTGAATTATTGTGCTTGCACAACTTCACCGAAGAAGCCGTAGACTTAGGACCAGTCGAACTGGGACCCTTCGGTTATGCCTGGCTTCCGGTGGAGGCTTAACGGTCTTTTAACGAAAACGGTAAACAGAACATGAACAGTCGATGTATTGTGCTGTAACTTTTGAGGTTTTTTAGCGTTTTATGACCAATTAAAGATACATAATGCCTGTTTGCCGAGGTCACCGGCCTTTAGCGCACAATTGGCACCATTACCTTTCGGGACTATCGTCAACCGCGGTTAGCTCGCAGTCGTCGCGCCACCCCTTTGGCCCCGACACGCTGACCCCTCTTTGCAGATTATTGCCCTAGTCCTGAAAGGGATCACGCTCGTGTCAGCGACTCTTATCATCTTGGCCATCGTGGTCATCACGGCACTGGCCTTCGACTTCACCAACGGTTTCCACGACACAGCCAACGCTATGGCGACGTCGATTGCCACCGGCGCACTGAAGCCGTTCACCGCCGTTGCCATTTCCGCCGTCCTCAACCTCATCGGCGCATTCCTCTCCGTCAATGTGGCCGCCACCGTGGCCAAGGGAATCGTCAACCTTGACCAGTACGATGTCTCCGTCCCCGCCGACGGCGACGCCCTGCTCATGGTCGTCTTCACCGGCCTCATCGGCGGCATCACCTGGAACCTATTTACCTGGCTCCTTGGTATGCCGTCTTCATCCTCCCACGCCCTCTTTGGTGGCCTCATCGGCGCTGCCTTCGCAGCCCTGGGCACCGGCGGCGTGGCGTGGTCCTCCATTGCCGGCAAGATCATCATCCCGGCTATTGCCTCCCCACTCATCGCCGCTCTGGTTTCCGCCTGCGGTACCGCCCTGGTGTACTGGGTGACCAACACCATCCCGAGCAAGGTCAAAAACGAGCACTTCCGCCACGGCCAGATCGTGACCGCCTGCCTCGTATCCCTGGCCCACGGCACCGGTGACGCACAGAAGACGATGGGCGTTATCTTCCTTGCCCTCGTTGCCGCTGGCGAGGCCAACTCCGATTCCCGCATCCCGACCTGGGTCATCGTGGCCTGTGCCGTCGCGATTGCCGCCGGCACCATGTCGGGCGGCTGGCGCGTCATCCGCACCCTGGGCAAGGGGCTGGTTGAGATTGAGTCCCCGCAGGGCATGGCCGCTGAGGCCACCTCCGCCGCCATCATCCTAACCTCCGCCACCGGCGGTATGGCGCTGTCCACCACCCACGTGTCCACCGGTTCCATCCTGGGTACCGGCCTGGGCCGCAAGGGGGCGAAGGTTCGCTGGGGCGTCGCCATGCGCATGGTGGCCGCGTGGCTCATCACCCTTCCGTGCGCCGCCTTCGTCGGCTTCGTTACATGGTGGATTGCCAACGGCGTTGGCGCAGCCACCAACACCATGGTGGGTGCCATCGTTGACCTGATCATCCTGCTGGGAATGGTCGCCCTCATCCTCCTGCGCGCTCGCCGCAACCCGGTTGACGCTAATAACGTCAACGACGACTGGGACAAGGACTCCGAGTCCGTCGACTCCTCGATGTCTCACCGCGAAAAGGTCGCCGCAGGCGTTTCGACCGGCAACGCCCCCGGCGCCGCAGACGCCGTCAATGATGTGGTCAAGTCCCACACCGCCAACAAGGACAACTAAGGATTCCAATCATGACCGCAATGGAAATCGTCACCGCCCTCATCCGTGTGGCTGCACTAGCTCTCGCCTTCGGCGCGGGCATCCCGCTCCTCTTCGCTTTGGGCATGCGCTGTATGACCGGCGACCCCATCCGCAACGCCGAAGGCGTCGTCGTTGATGACACCGCAGCCTCACCCCAAATGAAGATGCTTGGCTGGACGGTATACGCCGTTCTTGGCTTCGTCATCCTTATCGCTATCACATGGATTGCAAAGGACTCCATCGCCCACTACTTCGGCTGGGAGCCTTTTGCCGGAATCGCTGGCGGACACTAAGCCCCTAACACCCCTCCCACCGACAGCACCGACAGCCCCGTCGCCCTACACGGCGGGGCTGTCTTTTTGTCTTTATTAATTCTCCCCCGCGGTGGGAAGCTCATGAGTGTCCCTGGTCACACATCAGCCAAGGTAAACAAAAAGTTAACTTAACTTGAAATCTATGTAGCGTTTTGGGCGTTTACGCGATATAGTTGGTGAATCCCAACGGTACGGTACCCCGTACCTTTACTACGAGAGGCAAAAAAGGGGCGAGCAAGAATGAATACTATTTCCGGCTTTATTTCCACCATTGCTAACACATTCAAGACCGCCACCGGCACCGGTCTTGACACCATTACCGCTGCACCCATTGCAGCGCAGGTGGCAGAAGATCTACTCAAGCACGATCTCATTCCGGCAACCCATACCGACATCGAGGAAAGCTTCGCCGCCCTCACGGGCGACTTCCCCCGGGAAGGCGACCTTGCCGAGGTAGAACTTTTCCTCGACAGCTTCGGATGGCTTGCATAAAATCCTTCACCAAACCCCGTCCCCATGGGCGGGGTTTTCTCATGCGACCACCCTTCAAACGGCGCATTTCGCGCCCACTACACTGTCAGCCATGCACCCAACACGCCGTTTGCGAGGATTCCCTCATCTTTTCCACCGCCCCTCACCTGCCCGAACGTAAAATGTGAGCGAAATCACCCGTGCGCCGCTATACATTCCCATACAAAACTTCTCTACACTGCCAAACATGACTATTTCCTCACATTTGTCGGAGCTTGACTCCCTGAGCGCCGACACCACCGCAGGCAAGATCGCTGAACTGAAGAGGCGTCGCGAAGCAGCGGCGCAGCCCATGGGCGAGAAAGCCCACGAAAAGGTCCACGCCCAAGGCCGCCTCACCGCACGTGAGCGCTTGGACTATCTCCTCGACGAGGGCTCCTTCGTCGAGACCGATATGCTCGCCGTGCACCGCACCACGGACTTCGGCATGGGCAAGAAGCGCCCGCTCACCGATGGCATCGTCACCGGCTGGGGCACCATCGACGGCCGCGAGGTTTGCATTTTCTCCCAGGACGGAACCGTTTTCGGCGGTGCACTCGGTGAGGTCTACGGCGAGAAGATGATCAAGATCATGGAGCTTTCCATCACCACCGGCCGCCCGCTCATCGGCCTATACGAGGGTGCTGGCGCCCGCATCCAGGACGGCGCCGTGTCCCTGGATTGGATTGCTAAGACCTTTTACCAGAACGTCAAGGCCTCCGGCGTCGTCCCGCAGATCTCCGTCATCATGGGCGCGTGCGCCGGCGGCAACGCCTACTCCCCTGCCCTGACTGATTTCGTGGTGATGGTGGACAAGAAGTCAAAGATGTTCGTCACCGGACCAGACGTCATCAAGACCGTCACCGGCGAAGAAGTCAGCCAAGAAGAACTCGGCGGCGCGGGCGTCCACATGCACAAGGCGGGAACCTCGCACTACACCGCCGCCAGCGACGAAGAAGCCCTGGATTGGGTTCACGATTTGCTGACCTACCTTCCCTCCAATAACCGCCAGCTGACCCCGGTCGAGCCCTACGAAGACCTGGGCGAAGAAACCGCCGACGACCTCATGCTGGATGAGATCATCCCGGATTCCCCGCACCAACCCTATGACGTCAAGGAGGTCATCGAGGCCCTCACCGATGACGGTGACTTCCTGGAGATCCAGGCCGACCGCGCCGATAACGTGGTCACCGCCTTCGGACGCATCGAAGGCCGCACCGTAGGTTTCGTGGCCAACCAGCCCCAGGTCTTTGCCGGCTGCCTCGACATCGATTCTTCCGAGAAGGCCGCCCGCTTTGTGCGCACCTGCGATGCCTTCAACATCCCTATCATCATGCTTGTCGACGTCCCCGGCTTCCTCCCCGGCGCCGACCAAGAACACGACGGCATCCTGCGCCGCGGCGCCAAGCTGCTCTACGCCTATGCCGAAGCCACCGTTCCCAAAATCACCGTCACCCTGCGCAAAGCCTACGGCGGCGCCTATTGCGTGATGGGCTCCAAGGGGCTGGGCGCGGACATCAACCTGGCATGGCCCACCGCCCAGATCGCGGTCATGGGGGCAGCAGGTGCCGTCGGCTTCATCTACCGCAAGGAGATCAAGGCCGCCCATGAGAAAGGCCTCGACGTAACGGAGCTGACCAAATCCTTCGAGCGCGAATACGAAGATCACATGCTCAACCCGTATAAGGCAGCAGAGCGCGGGCTTATCGACGCCGTCATTCTCCCCTCCGAAACCCGCAGTGCAATCGCTAAAAACCTGCGCTTCTTCACAGACAAGAATGTCGCGCGCCCATCGCGCAAGCACGGAAACATCCCGCTCTAGGCCGTGCTCGGATCGAGCACAGATTAGTGCAGCAGAAGCACTGTATTACACTAGTGTTCCATGACTGACTTGAAGACGACCGCTGGCAAGATCGAGGACCTGAGCGCCAAGCTCACCGAGTCCCGGGCGCCGCAGGGAGAAGTCCCGGCAGCCCGCAGCGCCATCGAGGCACTCTTTGACGCCGGCTCCTTCGTGGAGACCGACGCCCTTGCTCGCCACCGCTCCACCGAGTTCGGCCGCGAGCACATCCGCCCCTACACCGATGGTGTCGTCACCGGCTTCGGCACCGTCGATGGCCGCAAGGTCTGCGCCTATGCGCAGGACGCCTCGCTGTTCGACGGCACCATGGGCGAGGTCTATGGCGAAAAGGTCACCAAGCTCTATGACCTGGCCATTAAGACCGGTGTGCCCATCGTCGCGCTCGTTGCCAGCGATAAGCCCCGCGCCCAGGAGGGCATCGTCTCCTCCGCCATGCAGGCCCGCATCCTCGCCCGCGCCACCACCGCCTCCGGCCTCATCCCGCAGATCACGGCGGTTTACGCGGAGTCCAAGGAGGCCTCGCTCGTGGCCGCGCTGTCCGATGTCGTCATCGCCCCCGACGGCGACGTGCAGGCGGACGGGGAGCACGAGGTGAGCGTCGCCAAGCGCGTGCTCTCCTATCTGCCCTCCAATAACCGTGCCGCCGCGCCCCGCACCGAGGCCACCATCGTTGCGGGTTCGGTGGAAGAGAACATCAGCGAGGCCGACCACGCGCTCGATACCCTCGTGGGCGATGACGGCGCCGTGGATCTCGCCGACGTAGTCACCGCTACCTGTGAGGATGTTTTCGAGCTCGGCGCCCGGGTGCGCGGGGTCTTCACCGGCTTCGGCCGCGTGGAGGGACGCACGGTGGGCATCATCGCCAACCGTGACTCCCTCGATGCCGCAGCCGCCGCCAAGGCCGCGCGTTTCATTCGCCTGTGCGATGCATTCAACACCCCCATCGTCGAGTTCGTCGACTCCCCGGCACTCGACGTGGAGAAGGCAGCGTTGGCCAAGCTCGTGCATGCTTATGCTGCGGCGAGCGTGGGCAAGATCAGCGTGATCGTGCGCCGCGCGCACGGCACCGGCTACATCGCTTTCGGTTCCAAGGAGCTCGGCGCAGACCTGTCCTATGCGTGGCCGACGGCCGAGATCGCCGTGGCCGATGCCCCTGAACTGGCCGCCGAGCTGGAGCTGAGTGAGGACGAGGCCGCCGCCTACCTCACCCCGTACCAGGCCGCTGAGCGTGGACTCGTCGATTCCGTTATTACCCCGGCAGCCACCCGCGGCTCCCTCATTGAGGGCCTGCGCCTGCTGGATCGCAAGATTATTCCGACCCTGCCGAAGAAACACGGCAATATCGTTTTGTAGAGGTTTCCCTATGACCGCTTCCCTGTTTACCGTTCTCAACGGCAACCCCACCGACGCTGAGGTGGCGGCTCTGACCACGGTGCTCAGCCAGCTCGACTCTGAGGCGCGTGCCAAGGCCGCCGATACCCGCTCCGAGCGCGACCTGTGGGGCCAGCCGGGTGACGTGTTCAACCCGTCCGCCTTCCGCAACGTCCGCTACTACTAAGCACATGCGCCTGGTCCTGGCTTCCCAGTCCCCCTCCCGCCTGTCCATCCTGCGGGGTGCGGGCGTGGAACCCGTCATTGCCCCGGCACACGTGGATGAGCGGACCATCGAGGAGCGCCTGGCGGGTGCTGAGCCCGCCGAGATCGTCTGCGCCCTAGCCACGGCCAAGGCAGAGGCCATCGCCCCGGACTATCCCGAAGACGTCGTGGTGGGCGGGGATTCCATGCTGCTTCTCGACGGTTCCCTCCAAGGCAAACCCCACACCCCCGAGGCCACCGTAGAGCGCTGGCACGCGCAGGCAGGACGCGCCGCGGAGCTCATCACCGGCCACTGCGTGCTGCGCGGCGAGGAGCGCTTCGTCGAGGCCTCGCGCACGACGGTGCACTTTGCGGAAGCTACTGCCGCCGATATCGAGGCCTATGCCCGCACCGGCGAGCCGTTGGAATGCGCCGGTGCCTTTACCCTGGAGGCCCTAGGCGGCTGGTTCATCGACCGCATTGAGGGTGATCCTTCCTCCGTCATCGGCCTTTCGCTGCCGGTGCTGCGCCGCGCGCTGTATTCCTTTGGGCTCAACGTTTCCGACTTCTGGGCTTAATCAAACCTATTGACTGGGTTTTAATCACCGATATTATGTGACTCACATTTCACTGGATGCGAGAGAAGGCGGAGTTAGATCCCGCAATCTCCGGGCTTTAATCGCTTCAGGAATTCACACAGAGCTTAAGTAAGGAACTTGGAGCACACCATGTCCTCGTTACTGCATCAGTAGTTTCTATTTGACACACCGCTACTTTCGACGGGTCAATATTTCGCCGCCGAGAGAATTACCTACCTCGAAATCCGACGCTGGGCTCATGCTGCCCGCATCAGTTCCCAGTCGCGGTTGTCAAAATATTGAGAGAAGCGATGCAGGATCACAACACTACTGGTGGAAATTTTTGGACTACTGTACGCAAGAGTCATCCCGATTACTTACGGTGGTTCTTCGCTGACACAACAAGCGCTTTGGGCTCATCGCTCATAGCCATCCCCATTTCACTTGCCAGCTTTCACCTCACTGGAAGCTTAAGCCAAGCAGGTCTCATCGGAGCAGCAAGCTCAGCTGGTTCTATGATCATGACCATCCCCGCCGGCATGATCATCGATCGCTTTGATAAGAAGAATCTGCTTTTCCTTTACGGTCTGAGCCAGATTGCTATCTGGTCTTCCTTTTCCCTCCTCCTCTGCCTGGGTAAATTCACCTTCATCTCCTTATTCTTCTTCAGCATTTTTGCTGGGATGATTACAGGCACCTTCGGAGGGTTAACCAATGCCATTCTGAGATTCATCATCCCAGAGAATCTGCTTGTCCAAGCACAGGGCCGTAACCAAACTCGAGACAACATTATCTGGATGGTCGGATTACCCTTGGGAGGCCTCCTTTACGGACTCGCCCCGGTTATTCCTTTTATTACGCAAGCCCTGTCAGGGCTTGGTCCCGTATATGCTTCAAGGAGCATCAATGCGAACCTAGGAGAAACAATCTGTGACCAGAAGTATTCATTTACAGAGTTCTGGTCCGATAGCAAATAATCTTTGGCATGGATTTGGAAATATCCGGTGCTCCGGGCAATTTTCAGCATCGATTTATGCTCGAATTTTGCCAATTTTTTCCTGATCGCGTCCATAGACCTATGGTTGGCCTATCTTAAAGTTGATGGCTGGATAATCGGCTTAACTTCCACCATGTTCACCCTTGGCATGATTGTTGGAGGATTCTTTCAGGACCACCTCATCAAGCGATTCCCCGGAAGAAATATAATCCGAGCAACCATGCTCTGGGAATTAATGTGGTACATATTTCTTCTCGCCTTCTCCCATTATTGGCCACTGATTGCGGTCGCAGCATTTTTCATCGTCATTCCCTCGATCGCATGTAACTCATACTCTGGTGGACTACTTGCGTTATCTGCGCCCCCTGAAAAGATAGGTAAGTGCTCGGCAGGAGCGCGCCTGATGATGGGACTACTACCAATTATCGCCTCCACCAGCGCAGGCGTTCTTCTTTCTGCATTTGGTTTTCAAGCAAGCATGGCACTATGTGTTCTGTGCTCGGTTATCTCTTGTTTGATAGTGGCAGGTTCAGTCCTACGCGCACTACCTAAAGCATCCGAGTTCAATTCCCTCCCAATTCTCGAATAGTCCTTATGCCCCATACCAACGGCTCAAAGTCTTCGCAGCCCCAGTCAGAACTCAGCCTTAGCCTCGAGTAGTCGTATCCAAGCTCGTCCCCTCTGGTGACCTCGCTGCCACATGGCTAGAGTGGGGCGGCATGGAAATGAAAGACATGCTCGCTCCCCCGCCCATCAAGCTGCCTGTCGATCCGGGTGCTGACAGCACCTCCGATCTCACCGCGGGAATCGTGGCCCATCCGGATTCCCCGCTGCTGTGGGCGCTGCTGGCGGAGCAAGAACTAGACAAGCACAAGGGCGCTGAGCCCACCGCTTTCATCACCGCCTACGCCTATGCGCGTACCGGCTACCACCGCAGCCTCGACCGCCTGCGCGGCAATGGTTGGAAGGGCTGGGGCCCTGTCCCCTTCTCCCACGAGCCCAACCAGGGCGTGCTACGCGCAATTGCCGCGCTGGGTCATGCGGCGAAGGCCATCGGTGAGGACGCGGAGTATGACCGCATCCGCCAGATGCTCTCTGATGCCGACCCCGAGTCCGTTGCCACCCTGCTGGATTAGTTAGCCGGACTCGCGGCTCTGCGCCACCCCACATGGTTCTAGTCACCTGGTTCCACTCACAAGGTTTAGTTGGTGGCAGGTAAACCATCTAGGCAGCCACAGATGGTTTGTTTGGGGGCACATGAACCTTCTGACCCGAACCGTATGACTGGAACCATCTGTAGCAGCCTGCGGAGCCTGCACACAGGCGCCGACGGCCCTTTACATTAAAAAATCCCGCGGCCCTCGAAATAAGAGGCCGCGGGATTAGTTTGTCTGCCCTACAGCAGCGCGGGGATTGACTTTTGCTTAAGCCTTATCACCGTCCGCCTTGGCAGCAAGATCGCCGGTGTTCTGCGCGGTGCGGATGTTTGCCACGAAGAACTCCAGAATCAGACGGAACTGGAGGACGTAGAAGAGGAAGGCGATTCCGCCGCCGATCACAGCACCGAGGAACGCAAGGGTTCCGATGAGAAAGCTATCAGCGAAAAACGCGAAGGAGATGAGAATGAGTCCTAGCCAGGAGAGTCCTGACAAAATGACGAGCAGCATGTAGATGAAGGAGGAGAACTTCACGGTGACGAAGTCGTTGAAGGAGAAGTCAAACAGCGCCTTGAAGAAGCCCGTGCTCTTAGAGGAGTTGCCATTCTGTGAGGCCTGCTGTGGGTACTGATTCTGCGGGGAGGCAGCAAAAGGCGAGTTCTGCTGACCGAAGCCCTGCTGTTCCTGCGTACCAAAGCCCTGCTGGCTTTGGGAGCCGAACCCTTGCTGCTCCTGTCCACCAAAGCCCTGGTTCTGCTGCTGGTAGCTACCAAAACCGGACGTGGAGTTGGAGTGAGAAGCCTGGGCGCCGAAGCCATCACCAGACTGCTGCCCAAAACCCTGGCTCTGGTTGGGTTCTGCCTGCGCAGTGCCGCCAAAGCCGTCGTTGCCAAAGCCGCTGTTGCCGTAACCGTGGTTGCCGTAGCCCTGATTCGAGTTCGTCGCCTCAGCGGAGTGCTCGGCACCAGCACTGCTATCGGAGTTGTGGGAAGCGTAGGAGGCGCCAAAAGAGTCATGGTTAGCGCGGGTGTCATGGCTTTCAGACTTGTTGTCAGATGACTCCGTGTTGGCAGAACCAGAGGCGGACTCAGACGCAGCAAAGCTGGAGCCAAAAGTGCTGTCCTTGGCCTCACCTTCAGACTCCGGCTGCGAATTCTGGGAAGACGCACTTCCGAACGAGGAGGTCTCAGCGGAGCTCTCGGAGTAATCGCCGTAGCCGGCCTGGCCGCCCCAGCCGAAGTTGGAGTTCTGTCCCTGGCTGTTCCACCCAGAAGCAGAATTATCGCTGCCGGACTGGGAGCTACCGTAGCCGCCAAAGCTACCGAAGCTGTTGTTCCCAGCGTTGTCGCTGTGGGAACCGTGAGCGTTGTAGTCGCCAGCGTTGTTATCGCTCTTGTCGCCGTTCTCACCAAACTGGTTGGGGTTCGTCATAGCTTTTAGACCTTTCGGAGAATCATTGATTTTCGCAGTGCGCTACAGCACGATACTGTCATAAATTTTTTACCCCACCGAACGTACCTGAGATCTTGCTCACCGGCAGCGCGAGTTAGGCAAATGCACCCCAGAAAACGACAGTTTCCCCCGCCACGGCAGGGGAAACTCGACAGGATTAGTGCGAAATAAATCGCTTAAGCGTGCTTGGCCTCCACGCGCTTGATGGCCTCAGCAGCCACCTTCTCCTGAATGCCCATGTCCAGCTCAGAGGTGAAGCCCACGCAGGAGCAGTTGATCTCACCAAGGACGTAGGTGTCTTCGCCGTTTTCGCCGTCAGCCAGCATGAAGTCCGCGGTCCAGATCAGCGGGATGTTGTCACCGCCGAGCTTCTCTGCAATGACCGGGCGAACGTCAGCGAACATATCGACGAGCTCCTGCCACTCCTCCGGCTTTTGGTAGGTGTACTTGGCGCCGGAGAACAGGGTGGCGGAGAAGGCGTCGCCGCCCTCGGCCGGCTTCTTGTGCACCACGAAGACCGGGTCCGGGCCCACGAGAAGAATACGAATCTCACCCTCAACGATGCGCGGCATGAAGCGCATGTCCACGAGCATGCCGTTGTCACCCACGATGTACTGATCACAGAAGTCCATGAACTCGCCCAGCTCGCGCTCCTCGGTGTGGTTGTCCACAGCCTCGGTGCACTTGATCTTGGTGTCGAGTGGCAGAGCCGTGCCCGGCTCGACGGACTCGGCCAGCTTCTCGTCGGCAAGGCGCACGCGCCAGATGCCGGAGCCGGTGGAGCCGCGGTTCTGCTTAAGCACGCGCTCGCCGTAGGACAGGGAGGTCGGGAAGGTGTTGTGGAAAGACTCGACGTCGTAGTAGGCGGCGGTATCGGACGGGACCAGGTCGGTGTCGTTGAGCTTGACCAGGGCATCCTTGGCGCCGTAGGCCATCATCTCGTACGGGGTGGACATGCCGACCAGGCCAGCGTCGGACAGCTTGGAGAGCAGGTCAAAGTAGCCCTTTTCACCGCCCGGGATGTTGCCCGGGTTCACGCGGGAGATGTAGGCATCAAAATTCTCGGATACATACTCGAAGAGCTTCTCGGACCACTCGGGGCGGTAGAACACGACCTCTGCATGCCAGCCTGCATCCTTGATGCAGTCGACGATTGGCATGGTGTCCTTACGGTGTCCGTTGATCTGCTTGTCTGATCCGCCCTCAACCTCGAAGACGACGATTGCCTTGTGCACAGTAATTCCCTTTCGCTAGGGGGTTGATGAGTGTCACTACTTAAAATAACCCAGGTTTGGCCTGCGCGCTCCCCTACAGAATCAGCCCAACAAAAGGTTAAAAAGCGAGCTTAGCGCACTTTTCAGGCCCTGACCTGCATACTTGTTATAACCAGTAAGTGCGAAGCGGCACTACCCTCTCAAGAAATGTATCCAACACCACAAAAGGCTCTCCCCCGTGACCACTAGTTGGCCAAGCACGCTAGAGTTGAAGCGAACGTTCCCCCTTAACGAGAAAGGCAGGTGGACCGTGGCCGAATTCGACCCGAATCCCCCTTTCCAGGAATACGCGCACCCCGAGCGTCTCGTGTCCGCACCGTGGCTATCCGCGCGACTGGGCATTAACGGCCTCCACGTGATCGAGGTCGATGAGGATTCACTCCTCTACGATATCGGCCACATCCCCACTGCTATCCGTATCAACGTCCAGACGGAACTGCTCGATAGCACGACGAGGGACATCATCAGCGCCGAAGACTTCACAGCGCTCCTTCGCTCGAAGGGCATCGAGCGCGATGACACCGTCATCCTGTACGGAGACAAGTCCAACTGGTGGGCCGCATTCGCCCTGTGGATCTTTGAGCTGTACGGCCACGAGGACGTGCGGCTTCTCGACGGCGGCCGGGATGCCTGGATGTCCGAAGAGCGCGATACCTCCTTCATGGTCCCCGAACCATCCGCCTCCTCTTACCCGGAGGTTTCCCGCGAAGAATCCTCTCGCATCTTCGTCGATGAGCTGCGCAGCTCCACCGCCACCGTTGTCGACACCCGCAGCCCAGACGAGTTCTGCGGCGAAGCCGCCTTCAAGAACGGAACCGGCGAGTCTGCCTACGGCACCACCTTGACGCACGGCCATATTCCCGGGGCCATCAACTTGGAATGGGATCGCGCGGTCTACCCCAACGGCTGCTTCCGTACACTCAGCGAGCTCAAGGTCAACTATGGTGAGCTAGAGCCCGCAACGGAAACCGTCCTTTACTCGCATGTCGGCGCTCAGGCCGCGCACACCTGGTTTGTGCTGAAGTACCTGCTCGGCTTCGACACCCCGCGCGTCTACGATGGCTCGTGGGCAGAGTGGGGCAACATGGTTCGCATGCCCGTTGAGCGCTAGCAACACGCCGAAATAAGCCCGCATCCTCGCTGGTGCGGGTTTATTTTTTGACACGAAACCAAGACGTGACGGTATCCTCATGTTTTGGTGTGCAAGAATAGTACGCAGTCCTATCAGAAAAATTGGAGGAGGGTTCCTGCCGTGGCAGTTGAAACCAAGAACATCACCAAGGTCCTCGTGGCCAACCGCGGTGAGATTGCGGTCCGCGTCATCCGTGCGGCTCGCGATGCCGGCATCGCATCCGTAGCGGTTTATGCCGAGCCCGATGCTGACGCCCCATTCGTCACGCTTGCCGACGAAGCCTTTGCACTCGGCGGCCAAAACTCCGCTGAGTCTTACCTCGATATCAACAAGATTCTCGACGCCGCCTCCAAATCCGGCGCCGACGCTATCCACCCCGGCTATGGCTTCCTCTCCGAGAACGCCGACTTTGCCCAGGCCGTCATCGACGCCGGCCTGATCTGGATCGGCCCCTCGCCGCAATCGATTGCGGACTTGGGTGACAAGGTCACCGCCCGCCACATTGCCGAGCGTGCCGACGCGCCCATGGCACCGGGTACCAAGGATCCCGTCGCCAGCGCCGAAGAGGTCGAGGCCTTCGCCGACGAGCACGGCCTGCCCGTTGCCATCAAGGCTGCCTTCGGCGGCGGTGGCCGCGGCATGAAGGTCGCTCACACCCGCGAGGAGATCAAGGACCTCTACGAGTCCGCCACCCGCGAGGCCACCGCAGCCTTCGGCCGCGGCGAGTGCTTCGTTGAGCGCTACCTGGATAAGGCCCGCCACGTCGAGGCGCAGGTCCTGGCTGACCAGCACGGCAACGTCGTCGTCATGGGCACCCGCGACTGCTCCCTACAGCGCCGCTTCCAGAAGCTCGTCGAAGAGGCCCCTGCCCCCTTCCTCACCGATGAGCAGCGCGCCTCCATCCATGAATCCGCCAAGCGCATCTGCCGCGAGGCCGGATACTACGGCGCTGGTACGGTGGAGTACCTCGTAGGTGCGGATGGACTCATCTCCTTCCTCGAGGTCAACACGCGCCTCCAGGTGGAGCACCCCGTTACCGAAGAAACCACCGGCTACGACCTCGTTCGCGAGCAGTTCCGCATCGCCGAGGGCCGCGAGCTTTCCATCGCCGAGGACCCGACCCCGCACGGCCACGCCTTCGAGTTCCGCATCAACGGCGAGGACGCCGCTGCGGGCTTCATGCCGGCTCCTGGAACCATCGTCTCCTACTCCGAGCCTTCCGGCCCGGGCGTGCGTATGGATTCCGGCGTGCGCGAAGGTTCCGTCATCGGCGGACAGTTCGATTCCATGCTGGCCAAGCTCATCGTCTGGGGCCCGGACCGCGAGACCGCCATCGCGCGCGCACGCCGCGCGCTGTCAGAGTACCGCATCGAAGGCCTGCCCACGGTTATCCCCTTCCACCAGGCAATCCTCACCGATCCTGCCTTCACCGCCGAGGACGGCAACTTCACGGTCTACACCAAGTGGATCGAGGAAGAGTGGGTCAACGAGCTGCCCGAATACACCGACACCGCCGAAGCACCTGAGGATGAGGACCAGGAAGCACCCCAGAAGTTCGTCGTCGAGGTTGGCGGCCGCCGCATCGAGGTTGCCCTGCCGGGCAACTTGCTCTTGGGTGGCGGCAACAAGCGCAAGAAGTCGAAGAAGCGCCGCGGTAAAGGCGCAGCAGCCAACGTGTCCGGTGACGCCGTGACCGCACCGATGCAGGGCAGCGTCATCAAGGTCGCCGTCGAAGAAGGCCAGGAAGTCGAAGAGGGCGAGGTCGTCGTCGTCCTTGAAGCCATGAAAATGGAGAACCCCGTCAAGGCCCACAAGTCCGGCACCGTGACCGACCTCAAGGTGTCCACCGGCACGCAGATCAACAAGGGCGAGCCGATTCTGGAGATCAAGTAATTTGCCGATGCTTCCTTACGGCCAGGGAGCACTGCAATAACCTTGCTTCAGTCAGCAACGTTACATACTCTTTGTACGTGATACCCCGGTGGAGCTCTGCTCCGGGTCACTGACTCGCTGAGTACAACTTACCGGGGTGCTGACTTGTCGCTCTGAGGGGATGCAACAGTGGCGCATCAGGATAGCGCCACCAACTCCACTCGAACCACTCAGTGAGTAGCTAGATTCAGAGATCAAGTAGCCTCGAAAGGCATGAGCGTTAACGATTCTGAGTTCGGTGTACGGTTGGCCAAGGAGCACGACCGTACCTACCTCTCCCGTCTCCTTTTCCTCGCCGATGTTCTCGGTGACGAGGACGCCCATATCGGGGATTTTCACACGCCTGACGTGGGACTGTACATCGATGAATGGTCCCCGCACGTCGACGGCGGCGTCATCGCAGTCTCCAGCCACCGCGTCCCCGTCGGTGGTGCGTGGCTGCGCTACTACACCACTGAAGCGAAGGGTGCCGCCTACACCGGCAACCCCGAGGCCGATCCTTTTGATGAGTCCCAGTGGGCCACCGACCTCGACCCAGAGGAAATCCCCGAGCTCTTCATTGCTGTGGAGTCCCGCTACAGGGGCCTCGGCGCTGGGCGACGCCTCCTGCGCAACGCCTGCGACCTCGCCGAGGCGCAGCAGGCTCCCGCCGTATCGCTGTGGATTGAGCCGGAGAATACCGGCGCCCGCAAGCTGTATGAATCCGAAGGCTTCGTCGACATCGACGTGCCCGGCCGCCCGGATGCTCACGTGATGCTCAAGCGCTTCTAGTACGCAAACCGACAAAAGGTGTCGACTATACTCGACACTTCCTCGGTTTCTTGTAAAAGTGTCGACTATACTCGACGCCTTCGGCGGCGCGCCGACGACAGCGCCAAGAGCGACGTTGCTCACCCACCCATGACCCAAGTCGGGTGACAACGACCGTTTCCGTAGAACGCTGCACGTATCTTCGCGAAACGGATTACCTTCTTCGCACCCCTCGCAACGCACAGCATCTGCATGCCTCCATCGACATGCTGGAGACATCTGCCAAAAGGCGTTTTCACGGCTAAAAACGCCTTTTACTCATTGCAGATGGCGTTCTTGGACCCAAAGATGCCTTCTGCCAGATGCCTTTTACGAGGCACGCCCTCCTGACTTAGGCCAATGCAGTGCGGAAAAATCCCACCCCACCGCCGAAAACCACCGGTGAGCAGCGCCAAGAATGACGCTGCTCACCCATCCATGACCTAAGTCGACTTTTAGTTGATAACGGCGATGAGGTCGCCGCCCTCCACCTTGGTGGCGGCGCCAATGGCGACGCGCTCGATGGTGCCATCCTTGGTGGCGGAAATAGAGGCTTCCATCTTCATGGCCTCGATGACGGCGATCTGGTCGCCGGCCTTGACCTCGTCGCCAGGCTTGGCGGTCGGGTTCACCACGCCGGCGAACGGTGCGGCCACGTGGCCCTCGTTGGACGGATCGGCCTTCTCCACGGTGGCGACGGTGGACTCGACGTTGTTGTCGCGCACCTTGAGCGGGCGGATCTGGCCGTTGACGTTGAGCACGACGTTGCGGATGCCCTTCTCGTCCGGCTCACCCATTGCGTCAAGACGCAAGGTGACGGGCTTGAGGTCCGCGCGGTCGTTGGAGCCCTCCGGGAAGTGGTGAACAATGTAGTCCTTACCTTCTTCCAGACCGTAGAAGAAGACCGTGTCCGTCAGCGCCTCGGTGTTGCCGTAGGTGCGGCGGAACTCGTTGAACTCCTCGAACTGCTTCGGGAAGAGCAGGCGGTTGAGGGAAGCGCGGCGCTCGGTGGAATCATCCGAAGCCAGGTGCTTCTTCTCATCCTCCGGCACGGGCTTGACGGTGACGTCGCCAGGCGCGCGGCCCTCCAGGACCTTATCGCGCAGCGGCGGCCAACCACCCGGAGGCGTACCGAGCTCACCGCGCAGGAAGGCGATGACGGAATCCGGGATGTCGTACTTGGTGGGGTTCGCCTCAAAGTCAACCGGGTCTACGCCAGCGCCCACAAGGTGCAGGGCGAGGTCACCGACCACCTTGGAGGACGGGGTCACCTTGGTCGGGCGGCCGAGCATCTCATTCACCGCAGCGTAGGTGTCCTCGATGATCTCGAAGCGATCCTCCAAGCCCAGAGCGGTAGCCTGCGCGCGAAGGTTGGACAGCTGGCCACCTGGAATCTCGTGGCGGTAGACGCGGCCGGTCGGTCCAGGAATACCCTTCTCGAAGGGCTGGTAGAGCTGGCGGACGGCCTCCCAGTACGGCTCAAGGTCGGAGACGGCCTTGAGGGAGATGCCGGTATCACGAGAGGAGTTCGAGAATGCCGCGATGATGGCGGACAGCGAAGGCTGGGAGGTAGTGCCCGCCAGCGGCGCGGAAGCACCGTCGACGATGTCGGCACCAGAAAGCGCTGCCGCGTAGTAGGTGGCCAACTGACCGCCAGCGGTGTCGTGCGTGTGCACGTGAACCGGCAGGTCGAACTCCTTGCGCAGAGCCATAACCAGCTTCGATGCGGACTCCGGACGCAGCAGGCCCGCCATGTCCTTGATAGCCAGGACGTGAGCGCCGGTGTTGACAATCTCCTCGGCCAGCTTGAGGTAGTAGTCCAGCGTGTAGAGCTTCTCATCCGGGGAGCACATGTCGCCAGAGTAGGCCATAGCGACCTCAGCCACGGTGGTGTTGGTCTCCAGGACGGCGTCGATAGCCGGGCGCATCTGGGTGACGTCGTTCAGCGCGTCGAAGATGCGGAAGACATCCACACCAGACTTGGCGGCCTCCTGCACGAAACCGGTGCACACATCGTTGGAGTACGGCGAGTAGCCCACGGTGTTGCGGCCGCGCAGCAGCATCTGGATGTTCTGGTTCGGCATGGCCTCACGCAGCAGATCCAGGCGCACCCACGGGTCTTCCTTGAGGAAGCGCATGGCGACGTCGTAGGTCGCACCGCCCCATGCCTCCACCGAGTACAGCTCCGGGGTCATGCGGGCGACGGCTTCAGCGGCGGTGACCAACGCGGTACCGCGCACGCGGGTGGCCAGCAGGGACTGGTGGGCGTCACGGAAGGTGGTATCAGTGACGGCAAGAGCGTCCTGCTTGCGGATCTTCTCCGCCCACTTTTTCGGGCCCAGCTCCAACAGTTCATCGCGGGAACCGCGCGGCAGCTCAGAGTTAAAGTCCAGATCCGGCAGCTTGTCGAAGGGGCGCAGGGTGGTCGGGCGCTCGCCGTTCGGCTTGTTGACGGTCACATCAGCGATGTAGTCGATGATGCGGCCAGACTCATCCACGGCCGGTGGGGCCTTGAGCAGGTCCGGGTGCTCCGGAATGAAGCTGGTGTCCACGCGGGTGTTGACGAAGTCCGGCTCGCGCAGCAGTGCGCGCAGGAAGCCGATGTTGGTGGCCACGCCGGCCACCGTGAACTCGTTGAGCGCGCGCTGCGCACGTGCCACGGCCTGCTCAAAGTTGACTCCACGGCAGGTCATCTTCACCAGCAGGGAGTCGAAGTTCGGGGAGACCTCAGCGCCGACGGCCGTTGCGCCGTCGAGACGCACGCCTGCGCCGCCCGGCGAGCGGTACTGGGTCAGCGTGCCGGTATCCGGGCGGAAGCCATTGGAGGGATCCTCGGTGGTGATGCGGCACTGGAGCGCCGCGCCGGTGATGTGGATGTCCTCCTGCTTGAGGCCCAACTCCTCGAGGGAGAAGCCCGCCGCAATCTGCATCTGGGACTTCACGATGTCCACGCCAGTGACCTCCTCGGTCACGGTGTGTTCCACCTGCACGCGGGGGTTCATCTCGATGAAGACGTGGTTACCCTTCTCATCGACGAGGAACTCGACGGTGCCGGCGCCTTCGTAGTTGATGTGCTCGCAGAACTTCACGGCGTCCGCACAGATGCGGTCACGCAGCTCTGGGTCCAGCGTGGGTGCCGGGGCGATCTCGACGACCTTCTGGTGACGGCGCTGCACGGAGCAGTCACGCTCAAACAGGTGCAAGACGTTGCCGTGGGAGTCAGCCAGAATCTGCACCTCGATGTGCTGCGGACGAATCACCGCGGTCTCGAGGTAAACGTTGCCATCGCCGAAGGCTGCCTCAGCTTCGCGGGAGGCCTCAGCACACTTGGTCTTGAGCTCCGCCTCGTTCTCGATGAAGCGCATACCGCGGCCGCCACCGCCGGCCACTGCCTTCACGAAGACGGGGAAATTAAAGTCCTTGGCGTATTCCGCCAGCTTGTCGACGTCCGTCGAGGGCTTCGAGTCCTTCAGAGTCGGCAGCCCCGCCTCCTGGGCAGCGGCTACCGCGGCGGCCTTATCACCGGTCAGGTCCAAGGTCTCCGGGGTCGGACCAATGAACTTAATGCCGTTGTCACGGCAGGCACGCGCCAAATCGGCACGCTCCGATAGGAAGCCGTAACCAGGGTAAATGGCATCTGCGCCGGACTTCTTGGCGGCGCGAATGACCTCATCGATGTCGAGGTATGCCTTGACCGGCTGGCCCTCGGTACCGATGCGCACTGCCTCATTGGCAAAAGCGCGGTGGAAGGAGTTGCGGTCTTCCTTTGGATAAATTGCAACGGTCTTGGAGCCGACCTCAAAGGCAGCGCGGAAGGCGCGCACGGCAATCTCACCGCGGTTGGCCACCAAGATCTTAGAGAAGGACTTGTGAGCAGTATCAGACACTGGGAGTGATCCTTTCAGATAAGCACAATACGAACTTAAGGATAGTGTCCGAGGCGACAATGCGGGCGGAAATCGGTATACCAAACAACAGAAATTCACGCGCCGCAGGGGACTCGGACAAAGAATTAAAACCAGCGCACGAAGAGAATCGTTCGTGCGCTGGTTTTATGTTCTCCGTTAGCTAATGCTGCATTAGCGAACTTTGCTTTTCTAGATCTGCTTCGGCGGAACGGAGCGCTGCTCCTTGCCGTTGTAGGCAGACAGCGGGCGGATCAGGGAGTTGTTCTCGTTCTGCTCCACGATGTGTGCGGTCCAGCCGGTGATGCGGGCCATCACGAAGATCGGGGTGAAGAACTCAATGTCGAAACCAAGGATGTGGTACGCAGGGCCAGCCGGGAAGTCCAGGTTCGGCTGGATCTTGATGGAGGTGTTCTCGTACATGGTCTTGGCCATCTTCTCGTACATCTCCACCCACTGCTCCTGGCCGTGGTCCTTGGCCAGCTCGCGGAAGGCAGCCTCCATGGTCGGAACACGGGAGTCACCGTTCTTGTACACGCGGTGACCGAAGCCCATGACGAGCTCCTTGTTCTTGAGCTTGTTGAGCGTCCACTCCTCTGCCTTGGCCGGGTCACCGACCTCCAGGAAGTTCTTCATCACGGCCTCGTTAGCACCACCGTGCAGCGGGCCCTTGAGGGCGCCGATGGCGGCGGTAACGGCGGAGTAGGTATCCGACATCGTGGAGGTCACCACGCGGGCAGCGAAGGTGGAAGCGTTGAAGGAGTGCTCAGCATAGAGGATGAGGGACTTATCAAAGGCCTCAATATCGGAGCGCGACAGGGCCGGCGAGCCTTCCTCCTCACCGAAGACCATCCACAGGAAGTTCTCCGCAAAGCCCTTCTTGCGGGAAGGCTCGATGTAGCCCTCACCGCGGCGACGGCGGATATCGAGGGCGACGATGGTCGGCAGCTTCGCCATGAGCTCCAGCGCGGTGCGGCGGATGTGCTCGGAATCCTTGGTGTACTCCTCCGGGTCCTGGGAACCGATGAAGGAGACTGCGGTGCGCAGAACGTCCATCGGGTGGCAGGACTTCGGCATGGAGGTGATCAGGTCAATGAGGTGGCGGTCCAGGTGGCGCAGCGCCTTCTCACGAGCGGAGAAACGGACCAGTTCATCCTGGGACGGCAGCTCGCCGTTCCACAGCAGGTAAGCAACCTCCTCGAAGGAGCAGTAGCGTGCCAGCTCCTGGACCGGGTAGCCGCGGTAGGTCAGGGAGTTGGTCTCCGGGACAACCTTGGACACGGCGGTCTCATCGACGACGACGCCGTACAGGCCCTTGCGGATTTCTGGGGTTTCAGACATGGTGTTTTCTCCTTTTTATTGGGTTCTAGTGTGAGTTTCAGGCCGTGTGCCCTAGTCGAAGGTGGGCTTGTAGCTGTCCTTGGAGTAGGTGAACACGCTCTGGTCGAAGGCGTTGTACTCGTCGTAGCGCACCAGCTCATACAGGCGGGAGCGGTGCTGCATGCGGTCGAGCCATTCCTCGGATTGCAGGCCGGTTTCCTGCATGTCGCGGAGGAATTCTTCGGTAGCGCCCATGGCCACGCGCAGGGTGGACACCGGCCAGATGACGGCGTTATAGCCCAGCTCCTCAATGCGCTTGGCGGACAGCAGCTCGGTCTTGCCGAACTCGGTCATGTTGGCCAGCAGAGGGGTATCCACGGCGGCGCGGAACTTTTCGAAGTCCTCCGGCGAGTACAAGGCCTCGGTGAAGATGAGGTCCGCACCGGCGTCGGCGTAGGCCTTGGCGCGCTCGATGGCCTCATCGATGCCGTGGATGCCTGCGGCATCGGTGCGGGCACAGATGATGAAGTTCTCATCGCGGCGCTCGTTGACGGCGGCGGTGATGCGGCGAACCATAAGATCCGTCGGCACCACTTCCTTGCCATCGAGGTGGCCGCAGCGCTTCGGGTTGACCTGGTCCTCCAGGTGGCAGCCGGCCAGGCCGGCGTCCTCCAGCGCGGCGACGGTGCGGGCGGCGGACATGGGTTCGCCGAAGCCCGTGTCGGCGTCGACAAGCACAGGCAGGTCCGTGGCGCGGGCGATATGCCCGGCGCGCTGCGCCACCTCAGTGAGGGTGGTGAGACCAATGTCCGGCAGACCCAGATCATTAGCCAGCACCGCGCCGGAGACGTAGACGCCGCCGAAGCCGCCGATGTCCTGGATGAGCCGCGCGGTCAACGGGTTGAAGGCGCCCGGCAGCGTGGTAATTCCCGGTGCGTTCAGCGCCTCGCGGAAGCTCTTGCGCTTGTCTGCATTGCTGATAGTGGAGCCAAACAGGCCAGCCATTTAGAACAGTCCCTTCGGAGTCTCGGGTGCGGTGGCGATAGCCTCGTCGGTGAGGCGAACGTTGAGCTCGCTCAGGTCGGTGAGGTTTTCCAGGTTCTGGGCGGCAGCGAGGAAGCGCTCCTGCTCCTCCTCCGAAACCTTGCCGGCGGCGAGCTTCTTAAACTTGTTGATGTACTCCTCGCGGCCGAAGGGGCGGGCGCCGAGCGGGTGGGCGTCGGCCACCGCGCGCTCATCCTCGATCACGGTGCCATCCTTGAAGGTGATGACGGCCTTGCCGCCGAAGGCCTTCTCGCTGAGGTCGTTGGAGTGGTAGCGGCGAGTCCACTCCGGGTCCTCAACGGTGGAAATCTTGTGCCACAGGTCGATGGTGTCCTGGCGGTGCTTGCGCTCGTCAGAGTAGGAGGTCTCGTAGTCCCACTCGCCGTCCTGCAGGGCCACGGCGAAGATGTACATGATGGAGTGATCCAGAGTCTCGCGGGAGGCGTTCGGGTCCATCTTCTGCGGGTCGTTGGCGCCGGTGCCGATGACGTAGTGAGTGTGGTGCGAGGTGTGCAGGACAATGGACTCGATGTCCTCCACCTTCAGGCCCTTCTCAGCCAAGGTCTTCTTGAGGGCAAAGGCCATATCAATCGGGGCCTGTGCCTGGTACTCCGCGGAGTGCTCTTTGGTGTAGGTGTCCAGGATGGCGCGCTTTTCCTCGCCCTCAGCCGGGAGGGGGACGGTGTAGGTTCGCTCCGGGGAGTGGAGCATCCAGGCAATGAAGCCGTCCTCGCCTTCCCAAATCGGGGCCGGGGCACCCTCGCCGCGCATGGAGCGGTCTACTGCTTCGATGCCCATCTTGCCGGCAAACGCCGGTGCATAGGCCTTCCAGGAGGAGATGAGGCCCTTGCGGGACTGGCGGGTGGCGGTGGTGGTGTGTAGCGCCTGGCCGATGGCCTGGTAGATGGTGTCGACGTCGAGGCCGAGCATGGTGCCGATACCCGCGGCGACGGAGGGGCCGAGGTGCGCCACGTGGTCGATCTTCCACTCGTGAAGGCAGATGCCCTTGACCAGGTTGACCTGGACTTCGTAGCCGGTGGCGATACCGCGGATGAGCTCCTTGCCGGTCAGCCCCTTGTGCTGTGCCACGGCCAGGATTGGCGGGATGTTATCGCCCGGGTGGGAGTATTCGGCGGCGAGGAAGGTGTCGTGGTAGTCCAGCTCGCGCACGGCAGTGCCGTTGGCCAGGGCTGCCCACTCGGCGGAGTAGGTGCCGTCAACGCCGAAGATGGTGGCGCCGCCTTCTTGAGCCGGGTGGGCCTGCGCGATGACGCGGGCGGAGGTCACCGGGCGGCGGGTGGCTGAGGCCACGGCCACGGAGGCGTTATCGATGATGCGGTTGATGATCATCTCGGTGGTCTCGGCCGGAACCTCAACGGGATCTGCTGCGACCTTGGCAATCTTGTACGCCAGGTGCTCTTCGATGGGGAAGTTCTCGGCGGACTTGTGGGTACGTACTTCGTGGTTAATCAACGGGGTTTTCCTCCTAGACAACAACGGCTGCGATAGCCATCACACTATCCCCCGCCCGTGTGGCCTGCCACATGTGTAAACTGTGTTTATCTGTTGCAGGGTTTTGCGTTGTTTGCAAACCTTGTGTAATTACCAGTTGGGGCGGCTTTTTGGGAGGACGTACACAATGAGCAAGCACTACGCGGGGGCAAGAATCCACGCACTACGCAAAGAACGCAAACTCACCCAAGCGGCCATGGCACAACAACTGGGGATGTCCACCAGCTATCTCAACCAGCTGGAAAATGACCAGCGCCCCCTCACCGTCACCGTCCTCATGCAGCTGACGCAACGCTTTGGCGTTGACGCCACCTACTTCGCGGGGGATCGCGACCTGCGCGCGCTCGCCGAGCTGCGTCAGCTCTTCCCCGAGGCCTCCGACACCACACTCACCGACTTAAGCGGGCGCTTCCCCGAGCTACTCCCCCGGCTTGTCGCCGCCGCCGCGCACACCCCCGCGGAAACCGGCCCTTTCGAAGCGGTCCGCGACTTCTTCTACGACGCCCACAACTACATTCACAGCCTGGACGTAGCTGCCGAGGAGCTGTCCGATTCCCTCGGTGACCGCGTCCTGCGCCGTGGGCGCTTGGCCTCAGTCCTCCAGGACGAGTTCGGTGTTACGACACGTTTCTCCTCGGCCTCCCCGCGCCGACGGACCTTCCACGACCGCGAGCTGCACCTGCGCGCAGGACTCACGGAAGCCCAGCTCGTCTTCGAGATGGCGCTCCAGTACTGTCTTCTGGCCTATCCAGAGCACTGCGCGGAACTCGTGGCTGAACTCCCCAGCGCCGAAGCCCGCTCCATCGGCACCTACGGACTGGCCCAATACTTCGCGGCGGCCGTCACCATGCCCTATACGCAGCTCCTCACCACCGCGGAGGAGACGCGCTACGACATTGATGTGATCGCGGCATCCTTTGGCACTGGTTTCGAGACCACCGCGCAGCGCTTGTCGACGCTTCAGCGGCCCCACCACCAAGGTGTCCCTTTCTCCTTCATCCGAACCGACCGCGCGGGCAATATTTCCAAGCGCCAGTCCTCCACCGCTTTCCACTTTGCACGCAGCGGCGGCTCGTGCCCGTTGTGGGTGGTCCACCGTGCTTTTGAAACACCAAACCGCATCACGCGCCAGGTGGCCTCGATGCCCGATGACCACACCTACCTGTGGATCGCGCGCTTCGTCCAAGGCCAAGCTCAGGCCTGGGGTACACCGCGCAAGGAATTCGTCGTGGGGCTGGGCTGCGATATCGCGCAGGCGGATCGCGTGGTTTACGCCGATGCGCTCAACCTCTCCCCTTCCGAGGCAACCCCCATCGGCCCCGGTTGCGCCGCCTGCCCACGCCCGGCCTGTCCGCAGCGCGCCTTCCCACAGGCGGGGCGCTCCGTCAGCCTCGACCTCAATGCCACTCCGGTTTCGGCCTACGCGACCTCGTAGTTTCCACAGTCCGCCCAAGCTTTCGAACTTCCTGCGGCAATGTCCAGGCCGCTTGCCAAGATAAGACTCGTTCGGCACCACGCCGGGCTCTCGTCTCTCACCTACGCAGGAGGTTCTCTCATGTCCAACCCCTATGCAGCTCCCCAGCGACTACGGCGAGCGGTTCACCATGGAAGAAGCCCAGCATGCGGTGAGCACACTGAGCTTATAAAACCGAACCGAAGCTAGAACAGAGCTGGAGCCTGCCTACTCGAGGTCGTCGTGGGCAACGAGGCGGCGGGCTGCCTCGGTGATGGTGCCGGACAGCGACGGGTAGACCGCGAAGGAATCCGCCAGCTGGTTCACGGTGAGCTGGTTGGTTACCGCCACGGCGATGGGCAGGATGAGCTCGGAAGCGGTCGGGGCGACGATAACGCCGCCGATAACGCGGCCGGAGGTGGCGCGGCAGAAGAGCTTGACAAAACCGTGCTGCAGAGAGCGCATCTTGGCGCGCGGGTTGGTGTTCAGCGGCATCGTGATGGTGCGCGCGGCAACCTCGCCCGCCTCAATCTCTGCCTGGGTAAAGCCCACGGCAGCGATCTCTGGGCGGGTAAACACGGCCGTGGCAACCGTCTTCAAGCGCAGCGGGGACACGCCCTCACCCAGGGAGTGATACATGGCGATGCGGCCCTGCATCGCGGCAACGGAGGCCAGCGGGAAGAGGTCGGAGCAGTCACCCGCGGCGTAGATGCCGGCAACGTTGGTGCGGGAAACGCGGTCAACCTCGATGTGACCGGACTTCGTGGTAGCCACGCCAACGTGCTCGAGGCCCAGGTTCTTCGTATTCGGGATGGAACCGATGGACATGATGACGTGGGAGCCGTGGATCTCGCGACCATCCTGGGTCTTGACCACGACGTTTCCGTCCTCGGTGCGGGAGACCGTTTCGACGCGGCAGTTCTTCTCCAGCTCCACGCCGCGCTCAGCCAGGACGGTCTCGAGGACGTCGGCAGCATCGGCGTCATCATGCGGCAGAATGCGGTCGCGAGAAGCCACCATGGTCACGCGCACACCCATCTCCGCGAAGGCGGAAACGAACTCGGCACCGGTCACGCCGGAGCCGACGACGATGAGGTGCTCCGGCTCCTCCTTGAGGTCATAAACCTGCTGCCAGGTCAGGATGCGCTCGCCGTCCGGCTGCGCGCCCGGCAAGATGCGCGGGGTGGCACCGGTGGCAACGAGGACCAGGTCCGCGTCGAGGGTCTCGGTGGTGCCATCAGTGTGGGTGACATCAACCTTGTGCGCGGCACCCTTCACGCCGTGTTGGTCCTCGGAGAATGCGGCGCGGCCATCGATGACCTTGACGCCGATCTTCTCCAGGCCCGCGCGCACGTCGCGGGACTGGTTGCCGGCCAGCGCCTGCACGCGGCCGTTAAGCGCCTCCAAGCTCAGCTTCAGCGAGCCGAGCTGGTGGTTCAGGCCCATATCATCCGCGCGGCGGAAATCGGTGCGGATGTTGGCGCCGGCAATAAAGGACTTCGACGGGACGCAGTCCAAGAGAACGGAGGAGCCACCGGGGCCCTGTTCCTCAACCAACGTAATGTGCGCGCCGTACTTGGCGCCGGCAGTCGCAGCCTCATAGCCTGCGGGGCCGCCGCCGATAATTACGATGCGGGGGGCTTCCTGTGACACTGTCGCTCCTTTTTGAAAAATCTGCCTATAAGAACTCTGGGAAATCCTTGTCACAGTGTAGTAGTTAGGAAACTAATCCTCCACGTTGGCAAACTGTTCCGCCACGGAGCCGAAGAGTTTGACGCCCACGCCGATAGCCCTCTCATCGGGGGCCAAATCACCCATATGCAGATCGTGCTGCTCGCCTTCGCCGGACCAACAACCCAGGCGGGCCATGGAACCGGGGACCTTCTCCAAGTACCAGGAGAAGTCCTCGCCGCCCGAGGACTGCGGCGCTTGGACCACGGCTTGCGGGTCGATGGCCTGGGCAGCGCTGGCGAGGAGAGCGGTGGAGACGTCGTCGTTAAGCACCGGCGGAACCCCACGGTGATAGACCAGCTCATGCTCCACGCCCAAGGGTGCTAGGACCTGCTCCACCAGCTCAGAGAACAGCGATTGCATCTCACGCCAAATCCCGATATCCGCCGTGCGCATGGTGCCAGACACCGAGCCGGTCTCGGGAATCGCGTTCGGTGCATAGCCGGAATTCACCTGACCAAAGACCAAGACGGTGCCAGTGCGTGGATCGACGCGGCGCGAAAGCAAACCCGGCAGGTCCGTCAGCAGCTTGCCCAGCGCATAGACGACGTCCGCAGACAAGTGCGGGCGCGACGTGTGCCCGCCCGGACCGGAGACGTTGATTTCCACGACGTCAGTCGCGGAGGTGATCGCCCCGGCGCGGACGCCGATGCGCCCGACGCGCAGCTTCGGCTCGACGTGGACCGCAAAGATGGAATTCACGCCCTCGAGCGCACCCCACTCGATGACATCGGTGGCGCCGCCTACCCAGACCTCTTCGGCGGGTTGGAAGATGACGCGGACACCGAAGTCCAGCGGGTGCTCGTGGTTGAGATCCGCCAAGGCACAGGCCGTGGCCAGCGCAATGGTGGTGTGCATGTCATGCCCGCAGGCATGCATGACGCCGGGGACCTCGGAGGTGTACTCGAGGCCCGTGACCTCCGTGACTGGGAGCGCGTCGATGTCGGCGCGGAAGGCCAGGCGCCCGAGTTCCGTGTCGGGCCCGATGTCCACCATGAGGCCGGTTTCGGGGAAAAGCTGCGGCTCCAGACCGTACTCACGCAGGGTGCGAGACAGGAAGCGAGTGGTTTCTACTTCCTTATTGGAGGTCTCCGGGTGGCGGTGAATATGGCGGCGCCACGCGATGACCTCCGCGCGGTGGTTGCTGAACCACTCACTGACGTAGTCCGAGATCACTGCTTCCTCCTCCGTGGTGTCCTATTGGGAAGAGTCTACAACTAGACCATGCGGTTCAGTTAGCCGGGCAGGTCACACGCCGGATATACTAAGCGGTCTACCTTAGCTACAGGTCGATATTGCGGGGACCGTAGAGGCGGTCGCCGGCGTCGCCAAGCCCCGGCACGATGTAGGCGTCCTCGTTGAGGGCCGGATCAATCGCCGCGGTAACCAAGCGAACCGGCAGCCCCGAGTTGGCCAGCGCATCGACGCCCGGCTGCGCGGACACCATGCAGATCGCGGTGATATCGGTGGCGCCGCGATCCGCGAGGAGCTTCAGGGAATGCAGGAGGGAACCGCCCGTGGCGAGCATCGGATCGACGACAAAGACGCTACGCCCGCTGAGATCCTCCGGCAGGGCCTCCAGGTAAGGCACCGGCTCATAGGTTTCTTCATCGCGCGCCATGCCGATGAAGCCAACTTGGGCATCAGGGATCATCGACAGCGCCGGGTCAATCATGCCCAGTCCAGCACGGATGATGGGCACGATAATTGGCGGGTCCTGCAGGCGGGTGCCCTCCGCCGTGGCAACGGGAGTAACGCAATCAAAATGCTCGACGGGCAGGTCGCGCGCTGCCTCATAGACAAGCATGGTGCCAAGATCCCGCAGAGCTGCACGGAAGGCGGCATTATCGCTGCGGGCATCGCGCATGAGTGTGAGCCGGGAGGCGGCGAGGGGGTGGTCTACTACGTGGATATCCATGCCCTTCACTGTATAAGAATCGGCCGGGAACCGATCAGCGGGCGGCACAGTCTAATAAGCCATGACTAGCTTCCACACGTTTAATATCGACACCGAACACACCCGCAGGCTGGCGCATGAGCTTGCCGCCATCTCCCAGGCCTCCTCCACTCCCCCTCCTGAGCTACCGGTCGATACCGTTCTGGGCGGTTTCACTGGAACCTTTAACACCGCCATGGAGAACCTTTCCGCCCGCCTTGCCCAGGTCAGGGCGGATGCGGGCGCCGTGGCGGACTCCAGCTTCCGCATGGCCCGCGAAGCGGAAGACGCCGATGGTGTTCTCGCGAACGCGTGCGGGGGTCTGTGATGTTGGAGTCAGCACTCGCCCACATTGCCCGGATTCAGCCGGCGCAGCTTCCCGACGTCTCCCTGCCCACTGTGCCCGATCTCACTGCTGCAGGGCCGCTAGCGGAAATCGCGCATGGGGATCCACGGGCGTTGTTAGACACTGCGCGCCAAGCCACTGAGGATCTCTCCACCGCCCGCTCCGCTCTGGATGCTGCCCGCGGGCTCATCGCGGCGACAGTCAGGGACCTCATCGGTCTGGGCTTCGAGCTTCTCCAGCGCGGACTACCTATCGCCCTCGGGTTGCTCATCCCGAATCCTGCAACACAGGCTGCGGCGCGTTCAGCATTGCAAGCCCTGGCCATGGAATACGTTGGCAAAGCGATGCTTCGCGTCAAGCAGCTGGCTGGGGAGCTCCTGCAGGCAGCAGCTCCCCTCATACCCATTGGCCAGCGTGCTGTTCGCCCCTCGGTGCGCGGCCCGCAGGAGGAAGGCGTGGTGCGCCACGCACTCACCGCGTCCTCCACCGCAAGCGAAGGAACCACGCAAGGGCAGGCTGCGGCACAGGCCGCTCTGTCCCAGGTGGGGACTCCCTATGGGTGGGGCGGTACCGGCAATGGCAGCTTTGATTGCTCTGGGTTGACGCAATGGGCTTGGCGCCAAGCGGGGGTGGAGCTGCCGCGCACCGCAGAAAGCCAGACCGTGGGCCGTCAGGTAAGCGCAGACGAACTGCAGCCCGGTGACCTCATCGTGTGGGATGGGCACGTGGCCATGTACTCCGGCGGCGGACAAATGGTGGAAGCGGGCAGCCCTGTGCAAACCAATCCGCTGCGTACTAACAACATGGGGATGGCTTTCAAAGGGTTCTGGAGGCCTACAGGGTAGACTGTTTGCCCATGAACACCCGCGCGATTGTACCCATCCAGCTCTCCCTTTCTGAGGGTGATTTTTATACCCTCTGGGCGCCGAAGTGGCGCCAGAATGGTTCCGAGTGGCAGGCCTTCCTCGGTGATGACGAGTCCGTCTTGCTCTTTAACACCGAAGCCGAGATGCTGTGCTTCCTCGAATCCGGTTCGAAGCACGACCTGCTCGATCACCCAAAGTGGGAGGCTTTCAATTCCCAGGCGGCGGACCGCGTCGTTCCGGAGAAGAAGCACGTATACGACCTCATCGGCATGCCAAAGCACTTGGCTGGCCGCCCCAGCCACGAGAACGTGTCCACCGTCGCACGCTGCCTAGAAATTGCACACGCGCTGGCAGAGGTCGGGGCCGCGGAGCACACCGTTATTTTCTTCGCTTCGCATTCCATCTTGCGCAACCCCGCCCGCGGAGCCGATCACTATGCCGGTGACCAGGGTATGGGCGAATGGTCCGGCGTAGGCCGCGTTATTCATAGCAACTGGCGTGAGGTCATCGAGGACCTCGACAAAGTAGTCAAGGTCATCCCTTCCTCCGATTTCAGCCAGGAGGCAACCGCGGATGCCGCTACCCGCATCTCTGCCGCCAGCGAAGCCGCGGAAGAAGCACGCAAGAAGGCCGAAGAAGAACGCGAGGCGGCAGCGAAATCCGCCGATCCCTACGACAATTCCCCGTGGGCAGCCGCAGGCATCGACCCGATTAAGATCACCGCCAACCAGCGAACGGTCTACACCCTGCGCACCTACCTCAACGGCAAGCCGGTGTTCCTGGGCAAGTGGGGCGAGATCTTCACCTTCCCCAGCTCCAAGGTGCTCGTGCGCTGGATCATGGAGAACGACGACCATGACCTAGCAAAGGTCTCCACCTGGGAGGAGGTCGTTGCCGCGGCGAACGCGGGCGAGCTCGAGGTCACCGTCCACCCGGATAACCAGTACACCTTCAATGGCATCGTGCGCGACATTGAAAAGGGTCCGGAGGCAGTCGATACGGATCAGATGAGCCGCTGCTACGAGGTCTGTGCCGACGCTGCCGACTGGGCCGGGGATGACTCCATCAACTCTTATATGCTGCAGAACCCGCGCTTCCAGGACTACCTGGGCTACATGCTCGGCTCCACCGAGCACGCGGGCTACGTCCCCTCCAAGCCCTACACCGAGCACGCGGAGTCCTGGAAGGGCCTGGAGGAAATGCTGACGAAGCGTTTCTCCCGCTTCTAGCTTCTACTTGGAAGACTCGCTGTCTTCTTCCGCATCGGAATCGCTCATTTCTGAAGCGTCTTCCGCGAATTCCGGATCCGCCAGTTCCTCATAGGCGGGCAGGATTTCCTGCTCGATGAGGCGCTGGCGGTCTTCTTCGCTAGCAAAGGAATTCTCAATGGCCTTGATGGTGAGGTCAAAGAACTCCTCGAGGCCATAGCCGAAGGTCTCGCTCAGGGCGAGGAAGACATCGCTGAGCTTCTCGCCCGCCACCGTGCAGGTAAAGCCGAGCTGCTGCAGCAGCGGCAGAGGGTGATCGGCCAGCTCCTCTGCGGGCAATTCCTCTAGCGGCGCGAAGGTCAGCGCGATGCGGCGATCCCGCACCCACGCAGAGGCCTTGCCCGGGCGAACGCCGTCAAGGTCGGCACCGAAATCATCGATGAGATCCGTTGCGTGAACCAGACGCGTCGCACCCGCGCGCACGGCCGCCACGGCATCCTCGTACGAAGCCACGTCCCGCTCCCAGGGAATGAAATTTTCACGCAGCTTCTCCGCTGCGGACAGCTCAGTAAGCGCTGCACCGGCAACGGCCTCGCCGGCATCCACATTGTCGGCCGCGCCCTCCACGATGATCCGCGCATCAATACCGGGAACCTCAAGACCCTCTTGCGCCGCAGCCAGCGCCTCGGCGGCGCCGAAGGGGAAAGCACTGGGGCGCAGGCGAAGCTCGGCGTAGACCACGTGGTCGTCGGCAAGCGCCTGCACAGCAGCGTGCGTGGCCGCGCGGAGCTCCTCCGGGGTGGATGCATCCGTGGGCAGCGGCGCCAACAGCGTCACTTTGGGCAGACGAGCGAAAATCTCGGCGCCAGAATCTTTGTTTTCAGGGCTAATCAGAGGTGCGTCATGCATGAGGTTCATCCTAGGACGGGGTCTAGGATTAAGCACGCTATGAAACATGTCCCCGCGCTCCTCACCGTTATCGCTCTGGCCGCCACGCCGCCGGCGTTTGCAGAAGAGGAAGAGCCATCATCGTCCACGCGCACCACCGCGCCGGATACTGACTTGTGCCCGCATTCCCTCGTGCCTGAGGAGCCGACAACCACCTCGGAGCGGTTGGCTCCCGGCCAAGCAGCGCCCACTCCCCTGCCCGCGGTTGAGGGCGCGGCCTGCGGTGTGACTGCGCCGTCGGGCTTTCGGGTCAATAAGGACGTCGTTGCCTCGGCGTGGATGGTCAGTGACCTGGACACCGGCGAGATCATCGCCATGAAGGACCCCAACGGGCGCTACCGCCCGGCCTCCATTATCAAGGCGCTACTGGCGCTCGTGGTCATCGAGGAGCTTCCCCTGGACCAACGCATCACCGCCACGCTTGACGACGCCTCCGTCGAAGGCTCCGCCGTCGGCCTCGGCCCGGATGGGGTCTATACCGTAGAGCAGCTCCTGCAGGGCCTTCTCATGGCCTCCGGCAACGACGCCGCGCACGCTCTCGCGCAGGCCATTGGCGGGGATGAGGAGGCGCTGGAGAAGGTCAACGCGAAGGCGAAGGAGATTGGCACGCGCTCGACGGTGGCGGCGAGCTACTCCGGGCTGGACGCGGCGGGTATGTCGACGTCCGCGGCGGATATCTCGCTGATTTACCGAGCGGCTTTTGCCAACGACACCTTCGCGCGCATCGTCGATACTGAGCACGTGGAGTTTCCCGGCTGGGGCGAGATGCCCGGTTATGAGCTCTGGAACGACAACGGGCTCTTCCTCAATGACCCGGATGGAATCGGCGGCAAGACCGGCTATACCGAGGACGCGCACCATACCTTCGTCGGTGCGATCAACCGCAATGGGCGCCGCCTCCAGGCGGTTCTCCTCGATACGACCGTTGAGCATGGTTTCCGCGCCTGGGAGCAGGCGCAGATGCTTCTCGACGAATCCTCCGACGTCCAGCCCGGCGACGGCGTGGGGCAGCTCGATGATTTCGCGGCTGGAGGGCACAAGCCTTCGGAGTCGCAGGAGCCCAGCACAGCGCCTACCACGCCTTCTGCCACCGCCACCGCTGAGGCCCCGGCGGCGACGTCCTCCTTCGCGGACTCGCAGGGCTGGATCGGGTGGCTGGTGGCGGGCCTCGTCGCCCTCCTCGTGGTGGCGGTGGCTACTTTTTCACTACTTCGGCGTTAGCCATGATGTCGTGCTGGCCGCGAAGCGCGTTCTTCGGACCAATCGTGGTCACCACGTAGAGGGCTCCGAAGAAGGCAATGAGCGGGCCGACAAGCGGCACGAGGGAGGCCACGCGCCACCAGTTGCGCTTAATGCTCTGCTGCCAGGTGAGCTTCTCGCGGGTGGTGACATCGCGCACCGTGTATCCAGCTATCAGCTTCGCCGGCGTTGCTCCTACGAGGACCTCGAAGCAGATGTAATAGGCCACCGTGATGATTCCCGAGAAACTGGTGAGCCAGACCTCATTGAAAGCGGAGTTGTACACCCCGACGCTAAGTAAGAGGGACACACCAATCGCCGCAACGACGTAGTCGATGACGGCCAAAACCACGCGGGTGCCGGGGGTTGCACGCGGGGCATCGTGCGCGGGCGCGAGAGCGTGGTGGCTTTCGTCCCAGCGGCCGGTATTCGCGTAGTCCTCCAGTTGCGCCCAAGTAAGCCGGGCGCCTGATTCTACCTTTTGGTCATAGCTTGCCCGGGAAGAAGGCTCGCAAAGGATGCGGGCGGCAACGGCGAGCTCCTCGCGCTCCGCATCCTCGGGGAGGTAGCCGAGGCCTTCGAGGCGGGCGTCGGCAGCCGCCAGCTGCACGCCGAGTTCGCGTGAGGTCGCGCGCGAATCCAGGGTGAAGTGTTCATACAGGTTCGGAGCGAAAGATACTGGAAGCATCGGCCTACTTTCGGCGCAGCAAGGCCCATGCGCCTGCGGCCGCCGCGCCGAGTGCGGCACCGGCACCCAAGGCCACGCCCGGGTTCGGGCCCCGGCGGATCTCATTGCGGACGCGGATAACCGCCTGATCCGGAACCGGCGGGACCATCAGCTCAAGGGATTCCTCGGTGGTGGCCGTCCACGCGGAAACGTAGAGCACGACGCGCCAGACCAGGTACATGACCACCATGAGGACAATCACAGGGCCGAACACGGCACCGGCTGGGTTGCCCGCCGCGGAGGACATGATGACGGTGGACAGCTGCTTGATGGCTTCAAAAAGCACCGCGCCAATGGCCGCGCCCATCAAGCCCGACTTGGTGGGCACCTTCGTGCGCGGCAGGAAGGCCACCATCCACCAAAAGACCAGGAAGTTGGCGATAAGACCAATCACGATTCCGGCGATAACAAGCACCGCTCCCATGCCAGGGAAGGACTCGATGCCGACCCACTCGAAGATCTTCTGGGTCAGCCCGGACGAACCCGCTGCCGTCACGCCGAAGGCGATGATCATGGCCACGAGCAGGCCAATGAGGCCCAGCAGGTCGCTGAGCTTCTTGGTGACAAAATTGCCCGGGGCATCAGTCGGATCCTGCATCCACATCGCTGAAATACCAATGCGCAGATTATTCATCCACCCCAGCCCGGACCACAGGGTGGTCAGGCCACCGATGCCGTACATTGCGCCGCGCTGCTCAATCGCGGTGTGCAGGAGCTCCGTGATCGAATTACCCAGATCGCCCGATACGGCGTTGGTGATCTGCTCCTCCAGCTGCTGCATGAGGTCGGGGCGGTTCGCCAGCACGGTCGCGGCGGCGGCCACGGTGAGCATGAAGATGGGAAAGAGAGCTAGAACCGAGAAATACGTAATTCCGGCCGCGAACTGGTTGCCGCCTTGGCTACCGTAGCGGTCCAGCATCTTCATAATGTGGTCGATGAAGCCGGACTTCTCACGGACTTTGTCTACCGCGCCCGGTTCATCGGCGTGAGCTCGCTCAATGCCGTAGTCATCGGTCTTCTTCTCATCAGGTCGAGTCGTTGGCGCCACTGGCGTTCCCCTTAAAAGTTAATTACAGAAACCTCTACACAGTCTTCATCATGCTAGCCAACTCAGCCGCGACGCGCGGGGAGGAACCCCACCGCCTCGTAGACCTTGTCCACGAGGGGGGTGGCGATCTCCGTAGCGCGCTCGGCGCCCTGGGCCAAGATGCGCTCGAGCTCGCCGCGGTCTTCCATGAGCTCGTCGTAGCGAGCCTTGAGCGGAGTGGTGAAGGCCTCGAGCGCCTCGGCCGTATCGACCTTGAGGTGGCCATAGCCCTGACCGGCATACTTGTCCACGAGATCCGGGATGCTCTCCCCCGTCAGCGCGGACTGGATGGCCAGTAGGTTGGACACGCCCGGCTGCTTCTCACGGTCAAAGGCCACCACGCCGAGGTCATCGGTCACCGCGGACTTGATGCGCTTGGCGGAGGTCTTGGGAGCATCGAGCAGGTTCACGATGCCCTTCGGGTTGGCCCCCGACTTCGACATCTTGGACGTCGGCTCTTGCAGGTCATAAATCTTGGCCGAGCCTTCCGGAATGAAGGCCTCCGGCACGCGGAAGACCTCACCGTACTTGTTGTTGAAACGCTCCGCCAGGTTGCGGGTGAGCTCGAGGTGCTGGCGCTGGTCCTCCCCCACCGGCACGTAGTGCGGGGAATAGAGAAGGATATCCGCGGCCATCAAAACGGGGTAGGTAAACAAGCCCACCGAGGTGCGGTCCTGGCCCTGCTTTTGAGACTTGTCCTTGAACTGGGTCATGCGGGAGGCCTCACCGAAGCCGGTCAGGCACTGCAAAACCCACGTCAACTCCGCGTGCGCGGGGACGTGGGATTGGACGAAGAGGGTAGATTTCGCCGGGTCGATGCCCAACGCGATCAGCTGCGCAGCACCCGCCACAGTGCGGTGGCGCAGCTCCTCCGGGTTCTGCTCCACCGTGATGGCGTGCAGGTCCGGGATGAAGTAGAAAGCCTCGTGCGAGTCTTGCAGGTCAATCCACTGCTTGAGCGCTCCGAGGTAGTTACCCAGGTGGTAAGAGTCCGCCGTGGGCTGAATGCCAGAGAGGACTCGGGAAGCGGAGTTCGATGCAGAAGTGGAGTCAGTCATGGTTGACCACTCTACTCTGCCGCCTCCGCTGGGGCGGCGCTGCGTCGGTTAAATCTTGCGGGAGGTCGGGCTAATAACGTCCATCATGACGGCGAAACCGGCCACCATGAACGCGCCGCCAACGCCCTGGAGGACGATCGGGCCAAGGAAGGCAAAGGACGGTCCGACGATGGTCCACCACCAGATACCCAGGGCAAGCAGAATAGCGCCGAGGACAAAGTAGATGATTGCGCGGGTCATGAGCATCTCCTGCGAAATAGAAAAGGACGTTAAGACGGGATTATCGTACCACTACTTGGAGTGGGCTACTTGTACTCGACCAGAAGCGGAGAGTGATCAGACCAGCGCTCCTCCACCGTCGGCGCCTTCTCCACCCAGGTGCGCTGCGCGCGCTCCAGCATGGCCTTCGTGGCCGCCTGGTAGTCAATGCGCCATCCGGCATCGTTGTTGAAAGCCTGGCCACGGTAGGTCCACCACGTGTAGGGGCCATCCGCCGCCGGGTGCAGGCGCCTGGCGACGTCAAACCACTGCGGATCCTTGGCCGCCTCCCAGGCGGTCTTGGTTTCGTAGTCCACCACGCCGAGCCAGTCCCCCAGCCCCTTCTTGTCCTGCGGCTGCTCATCCGGGAAAGAACCGAAGACGCGGTCCATGAAGGCGCGCTCCTCCGGCAGGTGGCCGGACTTTTTCTCGTTGGCCTTATTGTTCTTCAGGTCCTGGGCGCGGTGGCAGATGTTCCAGTCACCGCCGATGACGGCCTCCGGGTAGGTCACGGCCATCTCATCCAGAACGTCAGAGAATTCATCCAGGAAGAGGTATTTCTCATCTTGCTTCGGGGAATCGGTATCACCGGAAGGCAAATACAGGGAAGCCACCCGCACGCCTTCCACGGTGGCTGCGATGAAGCGGCCGGATTCGGCGAAGGAGCCGAAGCCCACGGAGACGTCGCCAAGCGCGTGCTTCGATAGGATACCCACGCCCGCGCGGCCCTTGGCGGCAGATTCGGCCTGTACCAGGTTCCATCCGGCCTCCAGAGCCGGGGCCAAGGCCTTCTGGGTCTGCTCGGGGTTGGCGCGCACCTCCTGCATGAGGACGACGTCGGCCGGTGTGGTCTCCAGCCACGCGTTCATGCCTGGGTTGTTCTCATTGCGCTGTTTGCAAGCCGCGCGGATGCCGTTGACGTTGACGGAGGCGATGGTGAAACTCATGCCGGACAGTCTAACTCTGTTCAATAATCTTCACGGAAGGGGCTAGACGGCGCTTGTCCCACATTGTGACAACCCAGGTGAGACAGCCTGCCACCGCCAGGCCCGCACCGGCCAGCGCGGTGGAGTTATAGGAGTAGCCCGCGCCCACGACTGCGCCGCCGATGGCCGCGCCCGCCGCATTGGCGATGTTGAGGGCGGACTGGTTCAATGCCGCCGCGAGGGTCTGCGCATCCCCCGCCACGTTGACCAAGCGCAGCTGCAACGACGGCACAAGGATGGAGCCGAAGAAGGCCAAGACGCCAAAGACAATCGTGCCCGCCCACGCGCTGTGCGCCACGAAGTAGAAGGTCACCGACACACTAACCATGCAGATAAGGGCAAAAATGATGCCGAATTCCAGGTTACGGTCCGCCAACCAGCCACCGGCGACGTTGCCTGTCGTCATGCCGATGCCATAGGCCATGAGCACAATCCACGTGTGGCTCGGGTCCATGCCGGCGACGTCCGTCATGGTCCACGTGATGTAGGTGTAGACGGCGAACATGCCGCCGAAGCCAACGGTGCCGAGGAAGACGGTGAGCAGAACCTGGCTGTTTTTCAGCGCGCCAAGCTCAGTAAACATATCCGTTTGCGGCATGCGCGTCATGTGCGGGAAGAGGAAAAAGAGCAGGATCATCGTCAGCCCCGCAATGGCCACGACCAAAAAGTACGCCGCATGCCAGCCCAATCCTTGGCCTAGGGCCTGGGCCGCGGGCACACCGATCACGGTGGCGATGGACAGACCCATGCCCACCATCGACATGGCAAAACCTTGGCGGCCAGGAGGTGCCATCGAGACCGCCGCCAGGTTAGCTACGGAGAAGTACGCGCCGTGCGGCAGGCCAGCGATGAAGCGCGCCACCAGCAGAACTCCGTAGTTCGGGGCCAAGGCCGTGAGCAGGTTGCCCACGAGCAAGAAACCAATAAGCAGGATAATGAGGCGGCGGCGTGGGAGCTTGCCCGTGAGTGCAGCGATGACCGGCGCGCCCACGACAACGCCGAGTGCATAGACGGAGATGACTACCGACGCCGTGTCTTCCGTAATCCCGAAATCATCCGCGATGAGCGGTAGCAGGCCCATCGAGGTGAACTCCGTGGTGCCGATGGCGAAGGCACCCAGCGCCATGGCGATCATGACGATGGTGCGGCGGGTTGAGGAGATTTCCGTTTGGCGCGGGACGGGACGGCGTTGGATGCGGGGAGCGGAGTGCGGGAGATTCACGTGCGCGTACCTTAGTCCCTTTCCCGCGCGCAGACGAGAAGGCCCTAGCGATCACACAGCCCCGCCCCGCTGGTGGCGCGAGTCACAGGGGGACCGGCACCGCGAGAAAATAAGACAGGTATCCTGTGAGGTTGAACAGTTTTCAACTTCTTTAGGAGAACCATGGCAAAGATTATCTGGACCCGTACCGACGAGGCGCCGCTGCTGGCGACCTACTCCTTCAAGCCGGTCGTGGAGGCCTTCGCTTCCACCGCGGGCATCGAGGTAGAAACCCGCGACATTTCCCTGGCCGGCCGCATCCTGGCCCAGTTCCCGGAGCGCCTTGGTGACAAGAAGGTTTCCGACGCCCTGGCTGAGCTTGGCCAGCTGGCCAAGACCCCGGAAGCCAACATCATTAAGCTGCCGAACATCTCCGCTTCCCTGGTGCAGCTGAAGAAGGCCATCGCTGAGCTGCAGGCAGCCGGCTTTGATCTCCCGGAGTACGAAGAGGCTCAGGAGAAGTACGACGCCGTCAAGGGCTCCGCCGTCAACCCGGTTCTGCGTGAGGGCAACTCCGACCGCCGCGCTCCGATTGCGGTCAAGAACTTCGCTAAGAAGAACCCGCACAAGATGGGCGCTTGGTCCGCTGATTCCAAGACCAACGTGGCCACCATGGACGCTAACGACTTCCGCCACAACGAGAAGTCCGTCATCATGCCGGAGGAGGACACCCTCTCCATCGTCCTGAAGACCGCCGAGGGCGAGCAGACCCTGCTGGAGAAGCTGCCGGTCCTCAAGGGCGAGGTCATCGACGGCACCTTCATGTCCGCCAAGGCACTCGATGAGTTCCTCAAGGCGCAGGTTGCCCGCGCCAAGGAAGAGGGCGTTCTCTTCTCCGCTCACCTCAAGGCCACCATGATGAAGGTCTCTGACCCCATCATCTTCGGCCACGTGGTGCGCGCTTTCTTCGCTGACGTCTTTGAGAAGTACGGCAAGGAGCTCGAGGCCGCTGGCCTCAATGGCGAGAACGGCCTGGGCGCTATCTACGAGGGCCTGGACAAGCTGGAGAACGGTGCTGAGATCAAGGCTGCCTTCGACGCCGCGCTTGCCGACGGTCCTGACCTCGCCATGGTCAACTCCCACAAGGGCATTACCAACCTGCACGTTCCGTCTGACGTCATTATTGACGCCTCCATGCCGGCCATGATCCGCACCTCCGGCCACATGTGGAACAAGAACGACGAGGAGCAGGACACCCTCGCCGTCATCCCGGATTCTTCCTACGCCGGCGTCTACCAGGCCGTGATCGAGGATTGCAAGGCCAACGGCGCTTACGACCCGACCACCATGGGTACCGTCCCGAACGTCGGCCTCATGGCACAGAAGGCTGAGGAGTACGGCTCCCACAACAAGACCTTCAAGATCCCGGCTGCGGGCACCGTCGAGGTCCGCAACTCCAAGGGCGAGGCCCTCATCTCCCACGACGTGGAGGCCGGCGATATCTGGCGCGCCTGCCAGACCAAGGACGCCCCGATCCAGGACTGGGTCAAGCTGGCCGTCAACCGCGCTCGCCTGTCCGGCATGAAGGCCATCTTCTGGCTCGACCCGGAGCGCGGTCACGATGCCAACCTCATCGAGCTGGTCAAGAAGTACCTCCAGGATCACGACACCGAGGGCCTGGACATCTCCATCGAGGACCCGGTCACCGCGACCAAGACCTCCGTCGAGCGCATCCGCAAGGGCGAGGACACCATCTCCGTCACCGGTAACGTCCTGCGTGACTACAACACCGACCTCTTCCCCATCCTGGAGCTGGGCACCTCCGCGAAGATGCTGTCTGTGGTTCCGCTCATGGCTGGCGGCGGCTTGTTCGAGACCGGTGCCGGCGGCTCCGCTCCGAAGCACGTCCAGCAGGTTCAGGAGGAGAACCACCTGCGCTGGGACTCCCTCGGTGAGTTCCTGGCTCTGGCTGAGTCCTTCCGCCACGAGCACAACACCAACGGCAACGCCAAGGCTGGCGTGCTGGCCGCTGCACTGGACAAGGCCACCGAGACCCTGTTGGATGAGGGCAAGTCCCCGTCCCGCAAGGTAGGCGAGAACGACAACCGCGGCTCCCACTTCTTCCTGACCCTCAACTGGGCCAAGGAGCTGGCTGCGCAGACTGACGACGCCGAGCTGGCCGAGGCCTTCAAGCCGGTTGCTGAGGCCCTCGAGGCCAAGGCTGGCGAGATTGAGCAGGCGCTTCTCGACGTCCAGGGCGCCCCCGTCGACCTCGGCGGCTACTACGCCCCGAACGAGGAGAAGCTCAACCAGACCATGCGCCCGGTCGCTGCCTTCAACGACATCATTGATGGCCTGAAGAAGTAATTCTGCGCTAGGCGCTTAACAAAAGACCGCTTCGTCTCCTCCCCGGAGTTCGAGGCGGTCTTTTCTTGCTTCATTAACCACAAACAGGCCTAAAACAGCACTCCGCGACGCTATTTTTACCCGTTGAGCTGCGAAGACTTTTTCTTGACTGTTTCTTGCTTCTCGCGCCTTATCTCGCGAATTTCTCGCCCTTTTCATGCCGAGGACCCCAGTTAGTTAAAAAGTTTTTCAATACCTGGGAACCGAGAAACCCTCGCCTCCGACTACTAGTGCAGTTGATATCAGCACCTGTCCATCGCCCCTCCTGAACGCCCCGCGAACGTTCAGCAGAGGCCCTAATCAATAGACCCCGAAAGAGCACTACTTATGAGTCGGACGGCTCTGCGATCCTTCATTCAACGCATCCACTTTTATGGCGGCATGTTCGTCGGCCCCTTCATCCTCATCGCGGCATTGACCGGCTGTCTTTATGCCGTGGCGCCCTCCCTGGAGAAAGTGGTCTACCACGACGTATTGACGGTGCCTACCGTGGAGAATCCGCTGAGCTTGGAGGAACAAATCCAGGCCGCGCAGCAGGAACACCCCGACATGCCGGTCACGCAGGTCTGGCCGGCCACGACACCGACGGATTCCACGCGCGTGCTGGTCTCCGATGAAAGCATCGACGAGAGCCTGCAGCGCACCGTCTTCATCGACCCCGCAACCGCCAAGGTCATCAGGGACTACCCCACCTACTCGGGCCTAGGCGAGATGCCGCTGCGCCGCTGGATTTCCTCCCTGCACGAAAGCTTCCACCTGGGCAAGGTCGGTGAGCTCTACTCGGAGCTAGCCGCTTCGTGGTTGTGGGTCATGGCCTGTGGAGGCCTCTACATGTGGTGGATTCGCCGCCGCCCGAAGAACAAAGCAACCGCGAACGCCGCACAGCAGCAGCCTAAGCGCTCTGCCCGCTGGAAGGCCACCCGCCTGCATTCCACCGTCGGGGCTTGGATATTCATCGGCCTTCTCGGCTTGTCTGCCACCGGCATCACCTGGTCCGGTCTGGCCGGAGGGAACGTCGATTCCCTCGTCGAGCGCATGCACTGGAAAGCCACTCCCATCAACACCGCCCTGCACGGCACCACCGCTGAAACGCATGAGCACACCGGGCATGAAGGCCACGAGGGGCATGGGGCGTCGGCAAGCGCGAGCGTGGCTGCCGACGCCGAGCGTGTCCTCGCCACCGGCCGCGCCGAGGGACTGACCGGACCGCTGCGCCTGTACCCGCCAGAGGACGCCCACTCCGCCTGGCAGGTCAGCGAACGCTGGGTAGAATGGCGCACCACCTCCGATGCAATTTCGGTAGATGGCACCACCGGCGAGGTCATCGACCGCCAGCCTTTCTCCAGCCTGCCGCTGTTTAGCAAACTCAGCAGCTGGGGAACCTACCTGCACATGGGGATCATGTTTGGCCTTCCACTGCAGATCGCGCTGCTCGCACTGGGCCTCGCCACCGCCGCGCTGGTGGTGCTGGGCTACTACATGTGGTGGAAACGCCGCCCGCGCTTCCTCCCGACTGCCCACTTCTCCTGGGCCGCCACAGGACTGGGCGCGCTATTCGCCGCCACCGTCGGAGTCTTCCTGCCGCTCTTAGGAATCACCTTGGCAGCTTTCCTGGTTCTCGATGTCATTCTGGTGAACCGTGCCACAACCCAGCGCAAGGAACGCACGCCGGTCCCGGTCGGATAGTTTAGTGAAAGCGATCACATAGGGCGGAGCTTATTAGGTACGGTAGTTTCTTATGACTAACCCACTGCTAACTCCCTCCACGCTGCCCTACCAGCTCCCGCCGTTTGCGGAGATCAAGGTCGAGCACTACCGCCCCGCCTTCGACGAGGCACTCGCGCTTCACGACGCCGAAATCACCTCCATCACCGACAACCCCGCCGCCCCGACGTGGGAAAACACGGTGGAGGCGCTCGAGCGCTCCGGCCAGGACCTCGACCGCGTCATGGCGGTCTTTGGCAACCTCTCCGGCACCGACGTCACCGAGGAGATGGAGGAGATCGCCGCCGACATCTACCCGCGCCTGTCCGCGCACTATGACGCGATCTACCAGAACGAGGTGCTCTACGCACGCATCAAGGAGGCCACGCCGCCTGCCGACGACGCCGAAGGCCAGCGCCTCCACGACCACCTCCTGCGCACCTTTGCCCGCAAGGGCGCCGACCTCGACGCAGCCGACAAGGCCCGCCTGTCCGAAATCAACCAGCGCCTCTCCGCGCTCTCTGAAGAATTCGGCCGCAACCTCATGGCGTCTACCCGCGAGCGCGCAGTCTCCTTCACCGAGGAAGAACTCGAGGGTCTGCCCGCCGAGCGCATCGCCTCCGCCAAGGCCGACGCCGAGGCGTTAGGCCGCGAGGGCTATGTCATCCCGCTGGAGCTGCCGACCGTGCAGTCCGAGCTGAGCCGTCTGGCGCGGGAGGATGCGAGGGGGAAGTTGTATGGGGCGTCGGCAAGCAGGGGCTCCGAGAACAACATCCCGGGGCTCATCGAGGCCGTCCAGCTGCGCGCCGAGCGCGCCGAGCTGCTGGGCTTTGCCACGCATGCCGACTACGTCATCGCCGAAGAAACCGCCGCGACTGCCGACGCCGCCCGCACCATGCTCTTCGACCTCGCCCCCGCCGCCGCGGCCAATGCCGAAGGCGAACAGAAACTCCTCGCGGAAGAAGCAACGCTCAACGGCCAGGGCTTCAGCGCCGCCGACTGGCCCTACTGGGAATCCAAGGTCCGCGCCCGCGACTTCTCCCTCGATGAGGAAGAACTGCGCAAGTACTTCCCGCTGGACCAGGTCCTGGAGAAGGGCGTCTTCGCCGCCGCCGAGCGCCTTTATGGCATCACCGTCACCCCGCGCGATGACCTCGAAGGCTACGCGGAGGGGGTCCGCGTCTGGGAGGTGCGGGACGGAGACGTCCCGCACGTAGATATCGACTCGCACGAGGATAAGGGAATCGGCCTTCTCCTTACCGACTACTTCGGGCGCCCCACCAAGCGCGGCGGCGCGTGGATGAGCGAGTTCGTGGGCCAGTCCCGGCTGCTGGACCGCAAGCCGGTCATCGTCAACGTCATGGGCATCACCAAGCCCGCCGACGGCTCCCAACCGCTGCTCAGCATGGACGAGGTCCGCACCGTCTTCCACGAATTCGGCCACGCCCTGCACGGCCTGCTTTCCGACGTCCGCTACCCCACCTTCGCCGGCACCAACGTGCCGCGCGACTGGGTGGAGTTCCCCTCGCAGATCAACGAGAACTGGGCGCTCGATGAGAGACTGGTCAAGGAATACGCCCGCCACGTGGAGACCGGCGAACCAATCCCGGACGAGCTTCTCGCCGCCATCTCCGCCGCCTCCGAGTTCGGCCAGGGTTTCGCTACCTCGGAGTATCTGGGGGCATCGATCATCGATCTCGCGTGGCATTCCCTGAGTGCTGCCGACGCCGCCAAGCTAGAGGCCACCCCGGAGGCCGTCGCCGAGTTTGAAGCCGAGGCCCTACGCGCGGCCGGGCTGGACAACGAGCTCATCGCCCCGCGCTACCGCTCGACGTACTTCAACCACATCTTTGCCGGTGGCTACTCCGCGGGCTACTACTCCTATCTCTGGGCCGAGGCACTCGATGCCGATGGTTTCGAGTGGTTCAAGGAGCAGACCGACCTGCGCGCGGCTGGCCAAAAGTTCCGCGACGTGATCCTGTCGAAGGGCGCATCCCGCGACTTCACGGAGGCCTACCGCGAATTCCGCGGCCGCGACAAGGACGTCGCGCCGCTGCTCAAGCGCCGCGGCCTGGCCGGCGCCTAGTCCCGACTAGTTATCCACAGATTTCGTCAAATGGCGAGTTGGGGGCTTGGCGGCGGGATGGAGCGCTTTTAGGCTGCGGGGTATGAGATTGCAGACGTACTTCGCCGCCCTCGGCCGCGCCATTGACCTGGTGGCCGAGTGCGCGGGCCTGTCTGAATCTGACTTGGTGGCCCTCGGCGCCGCGCCTGCCGACGCCACCGTGTTCCTCTCCCTCCACCACACCTACTTCGGGCACACCTCATCGACGAAGAAGCAGCGCACGGCCGTGGAAGCCGCGCGCCGGCGGGGACACGGGCTGGTGACCTTGCAGCTTATCGAGCACTTCGTGGCCAAAGTTCGGGACCACAACAAAGCATGGGATTTGCGCGTGGAGCTGTGCCAGACCAGCGCGGAGCTGGTGGAAAAGGTAGCTCGCAAGCGCCTGCGTCAGATGCGTAAGCCCCGCACGTATGCCGAGCGCGCCAAGCTCACCCAGCATGGCAACGGCCTTGCCACGCTCACGGTCACCGCGGACTCGCTGCAGCTGACCGGCGTCTTCGAAGGCATCGACCAGGAACGCCCCGGCGAGAGTTTCCTGGAGAACCTGGAGGGCGGTGGCATCAAGACTGAGCTTGCCACCATGGCGGTCCTGCAGCTCGATGACTATGCCGAGCTGCTCAAGGGCAATACGGAGAAGGACGGCGAGGAGTTCATCGTCCGGACGACCAGTGGTTCGACGATGACCGGATCGCAGCTGGTGGAGCGCGCTTTGCTGGACAAGGGGATCATCGTGGCGGTCAGCCGCGAACACGGTCCGCTCGATGTCTTCCGCTTCCAGCGCTTCGCCACCGCCAAGCAGCGTCTTGCCTTGGCCGCGGAGAATCCCTGCTGCGCCTGGGAGGGCTGCAAGGTTCCCTTTGAGAAGTGCCAAATCCACCACATTAAGGCTTGGGCCCGCGGCGGGCCCACCAACATCCTCAACCTGGTGCCGCTGTGTCCGTACCACAACGGGGTCAACGACGACGACCCCGATGCCCCGCCCTCGCGCGGCCGCATGGATCGCGTCGGCGGGCGGGTGGCATGGATCCCGCCATACGACGCCGCGCCGGTCTTCACCAGCGCCTTCAACTAGCCAGCCTTCAACTAGCCACCGCGCCCACCTTGGCAGCACTCATCTTGGCAACGTATAGCCGGGCAAGGTGCATGATTGTCCCGAACCCCGCAGGAAATCACTTCCTCGCGGGGCCTTCGGCGTGCCGACTTACCTCATGGAACTGATCATCCGCTCAAGCCTGTCCTGCAGGAATTTTGGCCGTGCCGGTTGGCCGGGCGGGCGGGCGGGCGGTTTAGCCGGCGTTGCGCAGCGCGGTGGCTAGCCCGTTCATCGTGACCTGGATGGTCTTGGATACCAGGAACTGGTCGTCGCCGCGGCGGTAGCGGCGCAGCAACTCCAACTGGACGGCGTTGAGCGGAAGCAGGTAAGGATAGCGCCGCTTGAGTGAACGTGCTTGGCGCTGATTCTCGCTCACCAGATCCGCGTTACCGGTGACCTTGAGGTAGACCTCGCGGGTGCGCTCAAATTCCTCGGATATCAGGCCGAAGATGCGGTCTGCGGTGTCCTTGTCGTCGACCAAGTTGGCGTACAGACGCGCCAGCTGCATCTCCGCCTTGGCCATGACCTGCGCCATGTTGGCGAAGACAGAGCGGAAGAAGGGCCACGTGCGGTACAGCTCGCGCAGCTCCTCCCAGCGCTTTTCTTCTCCAGCTCCGGTATCTGCTCCAGCCTTCTCGGTCACTGCTACATCCGCTGTGGCATTTACCGCTCTTGCTGTACCTCCGGAGGCTGTCGATCCTCCGGAGGGTTGCTGAACCCACGCCGTCACCGCGCTGCCCACGCCGAACCAGCCCGGAATGTTGGTGCGGGACTGCGACCACGACAGCACCCAGGGAATCGCACGCAAATCCGTAATCGCGGTGGTCTGCTTGCGCGAGGTCGGGCGCGACCCCAGGTTAAGCTCGCCAATCTCGTGCAGCGGGGTGGACTGGGTGAAGTAGGTGATGAACCCGGGGTCGTCGACAAGCTGGCGGTAGGCCACGCCACTCAACGCCGCCAGCTCGCGCATGATCTCGTAGGCGCGCTCCGGATCCGTAATGGGCTCGGTATCCAACAACGATGCCTCCAGCGCTCCGGAAACAAACGCCTCCAAGTGGCGGCGCGCAGTCTCCGGCGCACCGTACTTCGCAGAAATCACCTCCCCCTGCTCGGTAATGCGCACCGAACCCGACACCGCCCCCTTCGGCTGCGCCAAAATCGCGTCATACGTCGGACCACCACCGCGGCCTACCGCACCACCGCGGCCATGCGCCAGCCGCAACTCCACGCCGTGGCGCGCGCAGAGCTCAACGAGGGCCAGTTCGGCGTCGTATAGCGCCCAGTTCGCCTGCAAATACCCGCCGTCCTTGTTGGAATCCGAGTACCCCAACATGACTTCTTGGATATCCCCGCGCGAGCGCAGATGCTCGCGGTACACGGGCACCTGCCACAGCTTCTCCAGGATGCCGGCGCCGGCCTTCAGATCTTCGATGGTCTCAAATAGCGGCACCACATCGACCTCGCTCAGGCCCACCTCCTTGAGTAGCACCATCGGCTCCAGAATGTCGGAGACGGTTCCCGTCATAGAAATAATGCAGTGCGACACCGACTCCGGCCCAAAGTCCCGCACAGCGCGCGCCGCCGCACGGAAGATGCCCAGTTCCTTCGCGGTATCCTCGCTGAATCCCTTCTCAGCGTCGGGGAAAAGCAGCGGCCGATTGGTCTGCAGTTCGCGCACGAGCAGCGCGACCTTCTCCTCCTCCCCCAGCGCGCGGTAGTCCGGGGTGATGGTGGCCGCGGCGAAAATCTCGGTGAGGACGTTCTCAAAGGACTCCGAATTCTGGCGCATGTCCAGCGTCGAAAGGTGGAATCCGAACGTCGTCACCGCTGAGCGCAGCCGGGCAAGGCGATCATCAGCGATGATGTCGTCATTGAACTGGCGCAGCGAGCGGTCGATCACGTCCAGGTCACGTTTGAGTTCCTCCGGCGACGCATAGGCGCTTGGCGACGTCTCCCCCTCCAACCTCGCCAACACCTTCTTCCGGATGCCGAAAATGGCCCGGCGGTAGGGTTCGTCGACGCGGGATTTTTCGTCGTTGTGGGAGGCGTCGGCAAGCGCGCCCAGCTCCTTGGAGCTGGAGGAATAGCGATCCGACAGGGAGAGCTCGCGCTCCAGCTCGCCGAGCTCGTCGGCGTAGTACTGCAGCACCGTCGCCGCGGCCTTGCGGGTGGCATAGGTCAGGGTGTGCTCGTCGACGTACGGGTTGCCGTCATGGTCGCCGCCAATCCAGGAGCCGGGGCGGACGACGGGGGAATCGGGAAGCTGCTGGCCAAAGGTCTCACGCATGGCGTGGCGAATTGCGCGGTTGAGGGCAGGGACCTGATCAAGCAGCGACAGCTTGTAATAGCGCAGGCCGACGTCAATCTCGTCTTCGAGGGTGGGGCGGGCGATGCGAATCAGCGCGGTCTGCCAGAGCAGCGTCATGCGCAGATACATTTCCTTCTCGATTGCCGCCATGTCGCCGCCGCGGTGTGATTTCTTGAGGAGGTTCTTGATGCGGGTCTGGGTGTCGAAAACCGTGCGGCGGCGGGTTTCGGTGGGGTGTGCGGTGAGAACGGGGGCAACGTGCGCACCGCGGATGACGGAGGCGGCGTCGGCAGGTGCGACGCCTTCTTCTTTGAGCTTGGCGAATGTCTTGCGCAGGGAGACGGGCGCTTCAACGGACTCGTCATCCAGATCCTCTACGAGGTTGGCGATGAGCGCGAAATAGCTGAATGCACGGGCCACGAGGTTGACCTTGGTGATGTCGAGATCGCGGAAGATGGCGACGAGGTCTTCGGGCTTTGCATCGCCGTGCGCCACGTCGAAGGCCATGCCGCGGGTCGATTCGACGAGCTCGAAGACGTCCTCGCCTTCCTGCTGCGCGATGACCCGGCCGAGCACCCGGCCGAGGAAGCGGATATCTTCGCGGACTTGTTCAGGGGCGGGTGTGCTCACGGCAAAGTGCCTTTCTGGGCGTGATGTGTTCAGCTGGCACATCTCAATGTATCCCAGATCACTATTGAGCGATAGTTATTTAAGGAAAGAGCTTCCGGGCAGAATTAGTTAGCGAACGAGGGAAGCGAGCCACGCGGCGTGGAGGCGCGAGTCGCCGTTTTCTTCCGGATGGAAGCTCAACGCCGTGACGCATCCTTGGCGCACGCCCACAATCACCTCGCGCCCCGCGGCAGGACGAGTTCGCGCCCCGGCACCACTTCCCTCACCACTGACCTCGATGTCAGGTGCAGGGAGGGGCACGGTGGCGATGACCTCGACGCCCTCGCCCGCGCGGGTAACGATGGGCGCGCGGATGAAGCTCGCCTCGATGGCTAGAGGCTCGCCGGACCTCTGGCCTTCCATCGCGACCGGCACGGTGCGCTCCTCAGAGAAGCGCTGGTTTCCGAAGGCGTTGCGGCGCACGGTGACGTCGATAAGCCCCAGCGTCTGCTGGCCCGGTGCGGGGTTTTCCAGCTCGCGGGCGCTGTAGATGAGCCCCGCGCAGGTGGCCAGGACCGGCAGCCCACCATCGACGGCGCGGCGCAACGGCTCAGCGACGCCAAAAGAGCGCGCCAGCTTATCGATAGTGCTCGACTCGCCGCCCGGCAGAATGATTCCGTCCAGCCCGTCGAGATCCTGTTGCAGGCGCACCCGGCGCGTTGCAGCGCCGAGGCTCTCCAGCACAGCGATGTGTTCTTCCACTCCGCCTTGCAGCGCGAGCACGCCGACGAGTGGTCGCGCCGTGTCCGCCGACTTCTTCACTGCGGGCACAGGTCCTACCAGCCGCGCTCAGCCAGGCGGTGCGGGGCGGGGATGTCGTTGACGTTGATGCCCACCATGGCCTCGCCCAGGCCGCGGCTAATCTTAGCCAGCTCGGCCGGTTGGTCGTAGAGGGTCGCTGCCTTCACGATGGCCTCCGCGCGCTTCGCGGGCTCGCCGGACTTGAAGATGCCGGAGCCGACAAAGACGCCTTCGGCGCCCATTTGGCGGACGAGGGCGGCGTCGGCAGGCGTAGCCACACCACCAGCAACGAACAGCACGACCGGAAGCTTGCCGGTCTCCGCAACCTCAGCAACCAGGTCATACGGGGCCTGCAGCTCCTTGGCCGCAACGTAGAGCTCGTCGCGGTCGAGGTTCTGGAGGCGCGCGATTTCGCCCTTGATGGTGCGCAGGTGCTTGACAGCCTCGGAGACGTCGCCAGTACCGGCCTCCCCCTTGGAGCGGATCATGGCCGCGCCCTCGGTGATGCGGCGCAGGGCCTCGCCCAGGTTGGTAGCACCGCAGACAAAGGGCACGTCGAAATCCCACTTGTTGATGTGGTTGACGTAATCGGCGGGGCTGAGCACCTCGGACTCGTCGATGAAGTCGACACCCAGCTCGCCGAGAATCTGCGCCTCCACGAAGTGGCCGATGCGGGCCTTCGCCATCACCGGGATGGACACGGCGTTGACGATGCCCTCGATGAGGTCCGGATCGGACATGCGGGCCACGCCGCCCTGGGCGCGGATATCGGCCGGCACGCGCTCCAGCGCCATGACGGCGGAAGCGCCCGCGTCTTCAGCAATTCGTGCCTGCTCCGGGGTAACGACGTCCATGATGACGCCGCCCTTGAGCATGTCAGCTAGTCCACGCTTGACGCGCGTCGTGGCGCGTCCCTGTTCATTCTTCTGTTCAGTCATGGCTCACATAGTGGCGCAGAAAATTGGTCCAAGACAAGAGCCATTTCCCGAGTGTTGAATTAGACCACTTATGATGGGGCCGTGTCTTTCCGCCTCGACCCATCTGATACGCGCGCGCTGCCGGTGCAGATCGCCGAAGCCCTCCGCGCCCAAGTCGCGGCGGGCATTCTGCTGCCCGGCGAGCAGGTTCCATCGACGCGCTCACTAGCCCGCGATTTAGGCGTTTCCCGAGGCAGCGTGGTCACCGCCTATGAGCAACTGACCGCCGAGGGCTACCTGACCGCGGCGGTTGGATCGGGCACCGTCATCAACCCGCACCTGCCCCACGGGCGCGCCCCGCAGCCGCATCCTGCGCCACGGCCCACCCCTGCCCCACCGCGCGTGGAGTTGACCCCCGGTTTGCCCGATACGGCCGGAATCATCACCCCCGAATGGAGGGCGGCGTGGCGCAAGGCCGCCGTGGATCCTTCCGGAGATCTCCCCCGCGAGGTGGCCGCGCACCTGCGCCACATGCGCGGGCTGACGGTCGACCCCGCGTATGTCGTCATCACCGCTGGCGCCCGCGACGGGCTGTCGGTGCTGCTGCGCGCGCTGGGCGGCCACTTGCGCGTGGGCGTGGAGTCCCCCGGCTACCCCAGCCTGCGCCGCATCCCCCAGGCCTTGGGGCACACGCTTGTCGACGTCCCCACCGACGCCCACGGCGTCACCGTCCCCACCGTTGGCCTCGACGTTCTCATCGTCACCCCCTCCCACCAGCACCCCTATGGCGGTTCGCTGCCGGCTGCCCGGCGCGCGGAGCTCGTCGAGTGGGCGCGCGGCAATGACGTGCTCATCATCGAGGATGATTTCGATTCCGAGCTGCGCTACGTCGGCCAGCCCTTGCCCGCGCTCACCGCGCTCGCCCCGGAACACACGGTGTTGCTGGGCACGTTTTCCTCGGTGATTTCGCCGTCGATTGCGTGTGGCTATCTGGTCGTGCCGCCGAGCTTGCGCTCGGCGGTGGATCAGGTACGGGAGGTCTTCGGCCAGCCCGTCGGCGCTATCCCCCAGGCGGCGCTGGCGAACTACCTGGCCAGCGGGGCGCTGCGGCGGCATACCGGCCGAATGCGCCGTGCCTACAAGCGCCGCCGCGACCTCGTCCAAGCCGCGCTGGAAGACGCCCCCGCAACTCTTCTGCCCATCCACGGCGGGCTCCATGCGGTGTTGTTGTGTGAAGAGGGCGTCGTCCAGCGCGCGGCCGATCTGGGCCTCACGCTGACCCCGCTGCGCGATTATTGGGGCGGCGCGCCCGCCGAGGAAGGCGTGGTCTTGGGCTTTGGGCATTTGAGCGACGTCGAACTCGCCGCCGCGCTGGAGCTGGTCAAGCAGGCTTTAGCGGACTGAGCCCTAGCCGGCGCTGGCCAAAGTAACGGTGGCGAGGGTGCGGCCTGTCGGTTGCTCGCTGCCGCCTGCGGGTTCCTCGGTGACCATGACTTTGACTGCCGCGCCGTCGAAGGGCATCCATACCCCATCGTGTGGGTCCTGGCCGATGACCCCCGCCGAAGCCATGCCGCCATCGGCGCTGACTGCCCATACCTGGGCGCCCATGCCATCGGCGAGCTGCGGCTGGCCATCCACCATCGCGCCGGATTTCGCCATCGACGCCGAAGACACGATATCCAGCTGTGCGCCCGATGCATCGGCGTTGCCCTGCATGAGATCCTCTGCCCCCATGATGGCGTGCATCGACTTCTCGCCGGGCGATTCAGCTTCTACCCGCGCGCTATCGCTCGTCTGATTCTGCGAGTCATCGGACTGCAACAAGGGCGGCACGGCAACCATGCCTACTACGAGGACCGCCGCGGCAGCCGGCACCGCCACGAAGGTCCGCCAACGGCGGCGCGGAAGCTCGATGACCTCGGCAGCTTCGCCACCGTTAATTTCCGCAAAGACGGCATCTTTCATTCGCGCCGGTGGCTCGACCTCGGGGAGGGAATCGAGGAAGTCATCGAAAGTCTCATCAGAAAACTCATGCGTGTTGCTCATCTTCCCTCCTTTCCGAGAACCGCTTTTAGCTTCTTTATGCCATCGCGCACACGCGTCTTCGCCGTACCCAGCGGTACTCCCGTTGATTCTGCCAGCTCAGCATGCGTCAAACCATCGAAAAAAGCGAGCGCCACCGCGGTGGAATGCGGCTCCCCAATCTCGTCGACTGCCCGGCGCAGGAGGTGAGCCTCCACATTGTTCAGGGCTTCGTCTTCGATCGGCTCAGCAAAAGTGGCGTGCTCAAGCTTCGAGTCGCGGTCATCGCGCTGTACTGCGGCCACATGGCTGCGCAGCTTATCGACGGCCCTCCCATGCGCCAACCTGCCCACCCACGACCGCGCGTTTCCTCGCTGCGGGTCAAACTTCGCAGCGGAGGTCCAGACCTCAACGAAGACATCTTGAGCAACTTCCTCTGCTAAGGCGGGATTGCGCAGAACGCTCAGGCAAACGCTGTACACGGTGGGCGCGAGGGCGTCGTAAAGCGCGCTGAAGGCATGCTTGTCTGCGGAAGCGGTCTGAACCAAAAGGCGGTTCAGCCGCTCGTGTTCATTGGGGGACATCGCAGGCACGGGTGTTGAGCTTACCTCCAGCAGCGGGGTGGACATGGCAGTTTTACTTAGTCATTTCCTCGCTCGGGGCCATCATCTCCGAGCTGGGCATCATGTCCATGTCTTCCTTCTTGTCGTTGCAGGCAACCAACCCGCTGGCGGCAACAGCAAGTGCAGCGGCGACAGTAACAAGCTTCTTCATTTCGGTGCTCCTTCTTCAAGCAATCGGGGCTCGGCTTTTCCGGGCCCTGTATCTGACTATTCGGAGCCGCCCCGCGATGCGGATTGGATGGATTTAAAACCAATCCGTTTTTCACTCGTGCTCCGAACTAGTTGCATACCCACACCGCACACCAAGCGAAGGAGTACAGCATGCTATCAACGCTGTTCATCGGGTTTACCGGTGGCCTTATCACGGGCATCTCGCCCTGCATCTTGCCGGTCTTGCCGCTGGTCCTCGCCGTTAGCGGCGGCTCACGGTGGCGGCCATGGCAGGTCGTAGGCGGACTCGTCACAAGTTTCAGCCTCGTCACGCTGTTTGCGACAACGCTGCTCAATTCCCTAGGACTGCCCGCCGACATCCTGTGGAAGGTGGGAATCGTGCTGCTCGTTCTCGTGGGCCTGGGAATGGTGTTTCCCCGCGTGCAAGAAATCCTTGAGTGGCCTTTCCAGAAACTCCCGAAAGCTGGCAGCTTGCAATCCAAGGCCCGCGGCAAAGGCGGGTTCGTCGTCGGCTTGGCCATGGGCGTTGTCTTCGTCCCCTGCGCCGGCCCTGTACTCGCCGCCATCTCCGTGGCGGGCGCCACTGGGACTGTCGACGCCCACATCCTCGCCCTCTGCCTCTCCTTCGCCCTCGGCGTGGCCATCCCCCTGCTGGCTTTCGCTTTGGGTGGCAACGAGATGGAAAAACGCGTCGATGCCTTCCGCTCTCACCAGCGCGGGGTGCGTATCACCGCGGGAGTGGTAGTTATCGCCATGGCTGGTGCGATTTCACTCGGCGCGCCCGCCTGGCTGCAGCAGAAGCTCCCCAGCATCAACGCCGACGCCACCCCAGTTGAGCAGGCCGCCCGCACAGCCGAAGGAACCCCAGTGCCCGCGTTCGCGGGGTTGACCGGCTGGTTCAACACGGATGCGCCGGTCGATCCGCGTACCTCTGGCAAGGTCACCCTCATCGATTTCTGGGCCTATCCCTGCATCAACTGCCAGCGCAACAACACGCACCTGACCAAGCTCTATGCGCACTACAAGGACTACGGCCTCGACATCGTCGGCATCCACGCGCCGGAATACGCTTTCGAGCACGAGGCTGCCAACGTGCGCCGCGCGGCCCGCGAGCAAGGAATCGAATACCCGGTGGCGCAAGACAATGACTTCGCCACGTGGAAGAACTTTGGGAATCGGTACTGGCCGACGCACTATGTCGTCGACAAGCACGGCATGCTGCGCCAATCCCACCATGGCGAGGGCGACTACGCCGAGACCGAGCGCCTCATTCGTGAGCTTCTCCTCGAGCGCGACCCCAGCATAGAGCTACCCGAACCAATCGAGACCGCCGATGCGAACATCGCGCCGCGCTCGCCGGAGACGTACCTCGGCACCGCACGCGCACAGTATTTCACCAACCCCGATTACCGCGACGGCACGCACCAGTTCACCACGAGCGAGCCGCCGTTAGGTCAGTATTCGCTGGGCGGGACGTGGACGCTGGCCGCCCAGCCCATCACCGCCGGACCTCACGCGCGGCTGCGACTGAACTACCGCGCCGCCTGGGTACAGCTCGTGGCTTCAGGGCAAGGAACGGTTCGCGTGCATCGCGCCGATGGTTCGGTCCGCACCTTTGACATCACCGAGGACGGCACGGTGGATCTCGTCCGGGAACCTGACAATCACACCGAAACAATCGAGCTGGAAGTAAGCGAAGGGCTCTCGCTGTATTCCTTTACTTTTGGCTAGCGTGGGAATCATGAAGCTATCTCTGCATGGACAATCCGCCGTGGCCGTCGAGGCTCCCCAGGGTCGCATCGTTATCGACCCCGGTCCCCTCTCTGACCTGAGCTGCCTCGAAGGCGCCGAAGCGGTGCTGCTCACGCACGCACACGGTGACCACCTCGACGTCGATGCCGTGCGCGGGAGCGGCCTGCCGGTGTGGGGAACGCGGGAGGCTATCGACGCCCTCGGCTCCGGCACCATCGTGCATGCTGGAGAGACGTTTACAGTTCTGGGCCTTGAGATTCACGCGGTGGGCGGCCTCCACGAGGAGATCCACCCCAATATCCCGCGCCCGGAGAACCTGGGCTACCTCTTCGGCGGCGTGCTGCACCCCGGCGACCAGTGGGTTGTCTCGGAAGGACTCACGGTAGACGTGCTCCTGCTCCCCATCGCCGGCCCGTGGGTGCGCGGGGCGGATGCCGCGGATTACGCCATGCGCATCGGTGCGCGGCTTACGGTTCCCATCCATGACGCCGTGCTTTCCGACGCCGGCAAGCAGATCACCGACGGCATGCTCCAGCGCGCCGGGGTGAGCGGCTATCGGCGCCTGCGGGTTGGTGAAAGCATCGAAATTTAAGCCGAACCAACCGCTCGGTCTATTTTTATTCTCGGGCTTGCCTGCGGTTTCTGAAAAACCATTTACGGCACTGAACCGCTTGGTCTAGCCTTGCCTGGCATGAGCACCAAATACGATAATTCCGCAGTAAACGAGTGGTCCTTTGCCACCCGCGCCCTCCACGCCGGCCAGAACCTGGACGGCTCCACCAACGCACGCAACGTACCGATTTACCAGACCACCTCGTATGTCTTCAACGACGCCGAGCACGCCGCCAACCGCTTCAACCTCTCGGATGCCGGCCCGATTTATACCCGCCTGACCAACCCCACCCAGGACGCGCTGGAGGAGCGCCTCGCCTCCCTCGAAGGTGGCGTCGCCGCCGTGGCTTTCGCCTCCGGCCAGGCCGCCGAAACCGCGGCCATCCTGAACCTAGCCTCCGCCGGCGACCACATTGTTACCTCCCCGCGCCTCTACGGCGGCACCTCCACCCTCTTTACCGTGACCTTGAAGCGCCTCGGCATCGATGTCACCCTCGTGGAGAACCCCGACGACCCGGCATCCTGGCAGGACGCCGTCCAGCCGAACACGAAGGCTTTTTACGGCGAGACCTTCGGCAACCCAGTCGCCGATGTCCTCGACATCCCCGCCATCGCCGAGGTAGCCCACAAGAACCAGGTCCCGCTCATCGTGGATAACACCATCGCCACCGGCGCGCTGGCCCGCCCGCTGGAGCTGGGCGCAGACATCGTCGTGGTCTCCACCACCAAGTTCTACAGCGGCAACGGCTCCGCCATCGGTGGTGCCATCATCGACGGTGGCTCCTTCGACTGGACCGTCGAGCGCGACGGCGAGCCCGTCTTCCCCTACTTCGTCACCCCGGACGAGGCTTACCACGGCCTCAAGTACGCCGACCTGGGCGCGCCGGCCTTCGCCGTCAAGGCGCGCGCGGGCCTGCTGCGCGATACCGGTGCGGCCATCTCCCCCTTCAACGCCTGGCTGACGCTGAATGGCATTGAGACGTTGCAGTTGCGCGTCGAGAAGCACAATGCCAACGCCCAGGCCGTGGCCGAGTACCTGGAGTCCCACGCCAAGGTCACGAAGGTCAACTACGCCGGCCTGGAGTCCTCGCCGTACAAGGCCACCAAGGAGAAGCTGGGCTATGACTACACCGGCTCCGTGCTCTCCTTCGACATCGACGGCGGCCGCGATGAGGCGTGGGCGTTTATCGATGCGCTGAAGCTGCACTCGAACCTGGCCAACATCGGCGATACCCGCTCATTGGTGGTGCACCCGGCGACCACCACGCACTCCCAGTCCGACGAGGCAGCGCTCAAGGCCGCGGGCATTACGCAGGCCACGGTGCGCCTGTCGGTGGGCATCGAGGATGTCAACGACATCATCGCCGACCTCGAGCGTGGGTTCGCGGCCATTGGTTAGCGCCATCCCGGAGCTCGCGCCCGAAGGCGAGCTCGCCGTCGTCCCCATCGGTGACTTCACCACCGAAGCAGGCGCCGTGCTTGCCGACGCCCACGTGGCCTACCAACGCTGGGGCGCTTTCGCCGGCGACCCAGACGGTGTCAACAACGTCCTCGTGGTCGAGCACGCGCTGACCGGGGATTCCAACGTGGCGGACTGGTGGGCCGACCTGGTGGGCCCAGGCAAGGCCCTGGACACCACGCGCTGGTGCGTTATCGCGACTAATGCGCTGGGCGGCTGCAATGGCTCGACGGGGCCGAAGTCGCTGCACCCGGATGGAAAGCCGTGGGGCGGGCGCTTCCCTGCGCTGTCGATTCGGGACTTGGTGGAGGCCGAATACGACTGCTTGACGCAACTGGGCATTTCCCGCGTGCACGCGGTGCTCGGCGGCTCGATGGGCGGGGCGCGGACTCTGGAGTGGAGCTTGCTGCACCCGGAAAGCGTGTCCGCGGTGTGCGTGATTGCGGTGTCGGCCAGGGCTTCGGGCTGGCAGATTGGCATCCAATCCGCGCAGATTTCCGCGATCGAGCGCGACCCGTTTTGGCATGGCGGAAATTACTACCTCACGGACAAGACTCCGCGGGATGGTTTGGCGGCGGCGCGCCGCATCGCGCATTTGACGTATCGCGGCGAGCAGGAAATCGACGAGCGCTTCGGCGCTACCGCACAGCAAGGCGAAAATCCCTTGGGTCCGCACCGCCAGCTGAACCAGCGTTTCGCGGTGAACTCCTACCTGGATTACCAGGGGGCTAAGCTCACCGAGCGCTTCGATGCGGGTTCCTATGTGGTGCTCACGGAGGCGTTGAACCGGCATGACATCGGCCGCGGGCGCGGCGGGCTCATCAAAGCACTGGCCGCCTCCCAGGTGCCGACGATGGTGGTGGGCGTGGACACGGATATCCTCTACCCCTATCACCAGCAGGAGCACATCTCCCGCAACGTCAACCAGCTGCTGGCGATGGCCAAGATTGTCTCCCCCGTGGGACACGATGCTTTTCTGACGGAGACCCGGCAGATGAACCGTATCCTGCGCAACTTCCTGCTGCTCTCGGCGCCAAATGGCTTAGACGTGGGCCCTGCGTACGTGGGCGACGAGTATTACATTTAAGAAGCCGTTTGGCTCTTTCCGGGAGCCAAACGCGTTACGATCCAAGCGCGTCGATGGAAAAGGCCATGAACACCATCGCCGCGCCCAAGATGCCTGTAAAGCAGGCATCGAAGCGCCGGGAGCGCACCGCGAGCACGCCAACCCGCGAGGAATCGCAGGTCAGACGAACCACCGTCAGCCACACCAGCGCCCCGCCCAGCAGCAGCGTGGCGCGGCGCCAGTGCTCGAACACGGCATAGAAGCCCGACACCACAACCGCCGCCACGAACAAGCCGATGGCCAACCACTGAAGAGCCGGCGGCAGCGCCGAGGGCTTCAGGTGCGCATCGTGCGGGTTCGATAAAGACACCGGCGGCGCAGTTTTCCCGCGCGGCTGTGCTGGTTGCTCAGACATACTCACTACTCGAGCGCTCGACTTCACGCGCTACTGAGCGGCGAGCTTTTCGGCACGCTCGACGATGTTGCTCACCAGGAACGCGCGCGTCAGCGGGCCCACGCCGCCCGGGTTCGGGGAAACGTAGCCGGCCTTCTCCCAGACGTCCTCAGCCACGTCGCCGGCGAGTTTGCCGTCGACGCGGGACACGCCGACGTCGAGAACCGCGGCACCTTCCTTAATCATATCGGCGGTGAGCATGTGTGCCTTGCCAGCGGCCGCGATGATGACATCGGCCTCACGGGTCTCCGCGGCCAAGTCCTTGGTGCCGGTGTGGCACAGCGTCACCGTGGAATTCTCGCTGCGGCGGGTCAGCATCAGACCAATCGGGCGGCCCACGGTCACGCCGCGGCCGATGACCACGACCTTGGCACCATCGAGCTCCACGCCGAAGCGGCGCAGCAGGTGGATGCAACCGTTCGGCGTGCACGGCAGCGGGGCGTCCTCGTTGAGCACCAGCTTGCCCAGGTTGATCGGGTGCAGGCCATCGGCGTCCTTGGCTGGGTCGATGAGCTCGAGCACGCGGTTTTCATCCAGGTGCTTCGGCAGCGGCAGCTGCACGATGTAGCCGGTGCAAGCATCGTCATTGTTGAGCTCTTCGATGACGCGCTCGAGTTCTTCCTGGGTAACGTCGCCAGGCAGGACCTTGCGAATCGAATTGATTCCGAGCTTCTCGCAATCACGGTGCTTCATCTTCACGTAGGAATGCGAACCCGGATCATCGCCCACCAGGACCGTGGCCAGTCCCGGGGTAATCCCCTTCTCCTTGAGGGCGGCCACGCGCTGGGCCAGGTCCTCAAAAATCTCGTCGCGGTACAAGTTGCCATCTAGTTTGGTAGCGCTCATGCCCACCATCCTAGACTGATGCCTATGAGCAGCTTGCACATCGTCTTCGACAACCCCGTGATCCCCACCAACACCGGCAACGCCATCCGCACCGCCGCCGTCACGGGCGCGAGCCTGCACCTCATCGAGCCCCTCGGCTTCAACTTCGAGGACAAACACCTCAAGCGTGCGGGCCTGGACTATCACGACCTGGCGGATCTCAAAATCCACAAAGACTTCGACGCCTGCATGGAGGCCCTCCCCGGCGCGCGGGTCTTCGCCTTCACCACCCACACAGATAAGTGGTTCACGGACATCGACTACCAGGAGGGGGACGTCCTCCTCTTCGGCACCGAGCCCACTGGCCTGCCGGAAGAGCATGCCTTCCACCCGCGTGTCACCGAACGCGTGCGCATCCCCATGATGCCGGCTAGGCGCTCGATGAACCTGTCTAACGCGGCATCGACGGCCGTGTACGAGGCCTGGCGACAGCTCGGCTTCCGTGGCGCGGTCTAACAAGTCGCGGCACAATGTGGGTGGACTTTCACAACGAAGGAGAAACCTTGCCTAGCCTGCGCCCACTTCTTAATTCCCTCACTACCCGCGTCGAAGCTTCGTCTGCCGCGCACGCCGCGCAGATCGCGCGCGTGGATCCCGTCCACCGCCCCGGCGCGGTCAACCTCGTGCGCTACATGGAATTGCGCTCCCAGGACGCCGTCGAAATCCAGGAAGGCCTCACGGCATTGGGCGCCACGAGCCTCAGCCACCCGGAGCCCGCAGTGCTTGAGCGCCTCCACGCCGCGCGCAACGTGCTCGACGCCTTCGATGGCCACGCACCGACCTACCCCGTGCAGCCGATTGCCACGGCCTATGCGGACGCGGACGATATCCTCGATGCCAACACCGAAGCCCTCCTCGGCCCCACCCAGGAGGACACCCACGCGCGCATCATGGTGACCCTTCCCACCGAGGCCGCAGATGACTATGAGTTGGTCCTCGGTTTCGCCCGCGCGGGCATGGAACTAGCCCGCATCAACTGCGCCCACGATGGCCAGGATGCCTGGCAGAAGATGGTGGCACACGTCCACCGCGCCGCCGAGGAGGTGGGGCGCGAGATCCTGATTTCCTGCGATATTGCTGGCCCCAAGGTCCGCACCGGCAGCATCGAGCCGGGTCCGCAGGTCATTCGCGTGCGCGGCGAGCGCACCGCGGCAGGTGAGCTGCTGAGTCCGGCAACGCTCGTGCTTCACGATGCCCCCTCCTCTACCCGCGCCCACGGGGTGGCGGGGGAGGCGTCGCCAAGCGCGGCCCGCCCGGCGGTAGCGCTGGAGGTGGATGACGAGTGGTTGGCGCGCCTGCACCCCGGCAGCGAGGTGCGCTTCACGGAAGCGCGCGGGCGCTCGCGTGTGTTCACCGTGGAGAGCGCGGAAGCAGGCGTGGCGGTGCTGCACGGTGATCGCAACTGCTACCTCGCCGAGGGAACGGTGTTGAGCCACGGCGGGGACACCACGCAGGTGCATGGGGTTCCGGCCCTGGAGCAGAAGATTCGCCTGCACCGCGGCGAGGAGTTGGTGCTGAGCACTTCGCAGGAGCCGGCGCGCATTGTTGAGGGCGAGGTGACCACCATTGGGTGCACGCTGCCGGAGGTGGTCGGTGCGCTGGAGGTGGGTCACCGGGTGATTTTCGATGATGGCGCGATCTCCGGCCGCGTCCGCGAGGTGCGGGGCAACGGCGCTGAGCGCGAGGCTGTCATCACCGTGGAGCACGCCGGGCCCACCGGCACCAACCTGGCCGCCTATAAGGGAATCAACCTGCCGGATACCGACGTCCCGCTGCCCAGCCTCACCGAAGAGGACATCGAGGCGCTGCGTTTTGTGGCCACGCACTGCGATATCGCGGCGGTCTCTTTCATCCGCACTCCAGCTGATGTGGCCTTCCTCTATGACACGCTCGAGGAGATTGCCGCCGAGCAGGAGTCCGAGGAGATGGCGCAGCGCGTGCGTGACCTGGGCATCGTGCTCAAGATTGAGACGGTGCCGGCCTATGAGCAACTGGGAAGCGTGTTGCTGGAAGGCATGCGCCATGCCAAGTTCGGCATCATGATTGCGCGCGGCGACTTGGCCGTGGAGTTGGGTTTTGAGCAGATGGTCCAGGTGCCGGGGCGGATCATGAAGGTCGCGGAGGCGGCACATATCCCGGTCATCATGGCCACGCAGGTGCTGGAGACCCTGGCCAAGACGGGGCTTCCCTCCCGCGCGGAAATCACGGACGCGGGCTATGCGCTGCGCGCGGAGTGCGTCATGCTCAACAAGGGCCCGCACATCACGGAGGCCATTGAGATTCTGGACCGCATGTCCCGCAAGCTGGGCCAGTCGCGGCTGAAGAACCGCCAAAAGCTGCGCCAGGTGAGCAGCTGGACAAACTAATTCAGGCAACGCATATGAAACGCGGCGCCCTCGAGCGCCGCGTGGTGAGGATCACCTAACCGAAAGCGGCGAAAAACTAGACAGACCTATATTTACTTAGGTTAACCTATAACGGTAACGCTTTGAGAGGAAGAGAGCTCACCGTGAAGTTGTCTGGGTGCCCACGGCAAACCGCCGACGCCATCCCCATGGGATGCACCATCACCTTGGGAAACGAGTGCATTTCCTGCACCTGCGATGCCGCCTTAGCGGTGCGCCTCGGCGAGCTGGGTATCCGCCCCGGCGCCACGCTGACGATGGGCCCGCGCGTGGCCGGCGGCGCCCGCGTTGTCTCGGTGGGCAGCTGCCGCTATGCCATCGACAAGACAACGCTGCAAGCCATCGAGGTTTAAATCATGGCCACCACGAAACCCAGCTGTCACGGCGATCCGGGCGGCGCGGTAGCTCCTGCCGGAGCACCCATCATCGCGCTCGTCGGCTCCCCGAATTCCGGCAAGTCCACGCTCTTTAATACTCTGACCGGCGCGAAGGCGCAGACCGGCAATTGGCCGGGAACCACCGTTGAGGTCAGCCGCGGTGCGTGGAAGCTGGGTGAATCCACCGCCGATCTCATCGACTTCCCCGGCACCTACTCGCTCGATCCGCTCAGCCCCGATGAGGCGCTCACCCGCGCCATGCTCATCGATTGCCCCGACGATGAGCGCCCCGACGCCGTCGTCGTGGTCGTCGATGCCAGCGCCGTCGCGCGCGGCCTCAACGTGGCCCTCCAATTGGCGGAGCAGCCCTACCGCCTCATCATCGCGCTGACGAAGACTGACGTGGCCCTCAACCAGGGTCAAGTGGTTGACGCTGCTGCACTCACTGAGGCCACCTCCATCCCAGTGGTGGAGGTTGATGGGCGTAAGCGGGAGGGCGTCGAGAAGCTGCGCGAGGTCGTCGTGGAGTCTTTGGCGCACCACCCGGTGCAGCTGCGCGAGGACACCGGCCTGGAGGGCCGCTTCGCGGAGCTGGATGCGGCGGCGAAGGCCTCGGTAAGCGAGGTCGAGCATGCCACGCCACTCTCCCACCGCCTCGATGCGGTGGCCCTCCACCCAGTCGTGGGTCCGCTGCTGTTTCTGGCCGTGATGTGGCTGGTCTTCCAGATCACCACCACGGTGGCCGCTCCCCTGCAGGATGGCCTGGAGGCGTTAGTCTCCGGACCCTTGAGCGATTGGGCGCGGGCGGGGCTTGAAGCCATCGGCCTGGGCCACCCCCTCGTTACGGGCTTGCTTGTCGACGGCCTCATCGGCGGCGTCGGCATGGTCCTCACCTTCGCCCCGCTCATGGCGCTGATGTTTTTGTGTTTGGCGGTGCTGGAGGATTCCGGCTACATGGCGCGCGCGGCGGTGGTGACCGACCGCCTTATGCGGGCCATAGGCTTGCCGGGCAAGGCCTTTATCCCCATCGTGGTGGGCTTTGGCTGTAACGTGCCGGCGATCTCGGCCACGCGCGTGCTGGGAAGCCCGCGGCATCGCATTATGACGGCGCTGCTCATCCCGTTTACCTCGTGCTCGGCGCGCTTGGTGGTCTTCGTCATGCTTTCGGCCACGTTCTTCCCAGAGCACGCCGGCAGCGTGGTGTTCATCATGTACGTCATTTCCATCGCGCTGCTCGTGCTGGTGGGTTTGGCGCTGCGCAAGACGCTGTGGCGCGCGGTGCCTGAGGAAGCGCTGGTTATTGACTTGCCGACGTACCAGCTGCCCACCGTGCGTCTGGCGCTGAGCGTGATGTGGACGCGATTGAAGGGCTTCCTGCAGACCGCCGGCGGCATCATCGTGACTACCGTGGTCGTGGTGTGGCTGCTCATGGCCATCCCGGTTGGGGCCGCGGTGCACGAGACCACCTTGGGCGAGCCACCAGCGCCGGAGGATTCCGCCTATGGCGCGGTCTCGCGCACCATCGCCCCGGCCTTTGCCCCGGCTGGTTTCGACTCGTGGTCCCTGGCGGGCCCGCTGGTGACGGGCTTTGTGGCCAAGGAGGCGCTGATTTCGACGTGGGCGCAGACCTATGCCGTCGACGACGTCACCGACGCCTCCGCGGAGGAGCAATCCCATAGCGCGCTCAGTGACCACGTGCGTCAAGATTTCGACCGCGCCTCCGGTGGCCATCCCCTCGCCGCGGTGTGGGCCTACATGCTCTTCCTGCTGGCCTACACACCCTGTGTGGCCACGATTGCCGCGCAGCGGCGCGAGATTGGCTGGCGCTGGACGCTCTTTGGCTTCGGCATTCAGCTGGCCACCGCGTGGGTGCTGGCAGTGGCGGCCTTCCAGATTCTGAGGGTGTTTATCTAGTGTCCGCTTCGCCCATTCACGCCGTACAGCAAGCCATTGAGTCCGGAGTGCGCTCGCGCGTAGCCATCGCGGCGCAGACCGGGCTGGAACCCGGCACGGTCGATGTCATCCTGGACCACCTCACCGCCAGCGGGGTGCTCGATATGGAGCCGCTCGGCTCCTGCCCCGCGGGCGGATGCGGGTCTTGTTCGGCGGCCTCAACGTGTGCCGGCCCCAGCAGCACCCGCGGACCGGTGCTGCTTAAGCTTCGTCGCCGCTAGGGGCTGGCGCAGACTCGAGGGCGGGGAGGCGGCGGGAGCGCAAGCGGGTGAGGAGCGCGGAGGCGTCGGCAGGCGTGAGGTCCTGGCCGGCCATCTTGACTGGGCCCGCCACAAGGTCGAAGCGCACGGTGCGCACACCCGCGAGGTGACCCAACGGCCCCACCTTGAGAGTGAGCTCTTGGATGTGCGGGGTGCCAATCACCATGACGCGGCGGTTGATGCGGCCGCGATGCACGATGGTCACCGGCTGAGGCGATTCCACCAGCGTCACCGACTGCTGCTTACGGTCGACGGGACTGACCCAGGTGGCCCGGCGCGGGGAGGTATAGGTGGGCTGGGTGTGGCCTTCGGGGCGCGCATAGTCCTCAATCTGCGCGCGGTCTAGATCGGAGATGAGGGCTAGCAACTCCAGCGCCTGCTCCCGGGTGCCCACCGGCAGGATGCGCGTAGAACCAGATTGCTTGCCGCCGCCCTTCGCGCCATACCCGGCCACCGAGACGTGCACCTCGTACCAGCCGAAGCGCCTCCACAGGAAAGGCTGGCTCACCCGCACGCCGTGGATGCGGCTAATGCGGATGGTTTGGCGGCGGCGGTCGGCAAGACCGTAGGAGACGTTGAGGGCGTTGGCGGGGGCGTCGTGAAGCGCGGTGAATTTCCAGGAGGAATCTACCAGCCCCCACACCCGCCCCACGAAGCCCACGATGATGGGCAACAGCGCGGTCCACATCCCGGGGAGGAAGAGCAGGCCGCCGATGACGAGTGCGGTAACCAACGTGGGCAGGCGCAAAGCCTCAGCGGCAATCGTGCGCAGGATGGGAATCTCCGGGATCAAGGCGGCGGGAGTTTCCGGCGCCGGTTCACTGGCAGGCCCCTTATTTGTGCGCCGCAGCAGCTCCGCGCGCAGCTCTTCTGCTTTCGCCTTGGACAGGTACTCGATTTTGATGACGGAGGAGGTGCCGCCCGCGGTCTCCACACGGACTGCGGCCAAGCCCAATAGGCGCGCGATGATGGATTCCACGACATCCACCGCCTGGATACGCTCGTAGCGCGCGGAGCGGAAGGACGTTGAGATGACGCCGTGGCGCAGCGCGATTTCATCCTCGGTGAGCTTGTAGCCCAGCTTGCGCCACCAAATTCCGGAGACCAGCCAAATCATCGCACACACCAGCACGAAGGCACCGATGCCCAGCAGGGTGCCGCGGCCGACCTCACCCAAGTGCCCACCCTGCACGTAGGACAGGACATCCGACACCATGGAGGCGTTGACGTTCACCGCGAGAACGGCCACCAGCGCCAGAATCAGCGACCAAAAACGCAGCAGCGGGGTGAGGCGGTGGACGCGGGTGTAGCCGTCGGCGTCGATAAGCGCGCGGTCCTTCACAGCCCACTCATCCTCTCGCGGGCCTTGACGGCGAGGCGCTCGCGCAGGGCGTCGGCGTCGGCAGCAAGGAGGCCGGGGATGGTGGCGTCGCTGCTGGGCGACGCCGTGTGCAGCTTCACCTTTTTCAGCCCCATCGCCCGCTCGACGGGGCCGGCGGTGACGTCGACGAACTGGATGCGGCCGTAGGGCACGACGGTGAAGGTGTGCCAGATTTTTCCGCGGGTGACCAGTAATTCATCGGCGGTTTCCTGCCAGCCCAGGTTTTTCACCTGCGCGGGGATGAGCCACAGTTCGTAGAGTGCCCACGCAACGAGCGCGCCGGCTACCCAATAGAGCCAATCCCACCAGAAATATGCCGCCGCGGCCGCCAGGACGGCGAGGATAATGTCCCAGCTCAAATTCGTGATGTAGCGGGCTTTCGTGAGTGACGGGGATACGGGGTTCATGCCAACACACTAACATGAACCCTTGACAAGTTGTTGGGTTTATACAACACTGTGGTGCATGTCCCCAAAGAAAAAGCCTACTCGCCCACTATTTAACCGGGTCCGCGTGCTCCGCGTTGAACGGGACATGACGCGCGCACAGCTTGCCGAAGCCATCGGGGTCAACCCCCAAACCATCGGCGCCCTCGAGCGCGGTGACCACTCCCCCAGTCTGGATCTCGCTTTCAATGTCTGCGAGGTCTTTGACTTACCCGTGGAAGCCGTGTTCTCCCGGACCGAATTCACCCCCATGTCCTCCGAAATCTACCGAAAGGACTAACTCGCTCATGTCCGCCGTCACCATTCCCGATTCCGTTAAGACCCGCAAGCGCTACATCACCCTGGCCGATCTCTCCTCCTGCCTCATCATCCTGTCCCTCCCCCTGCAGTTCTGGGACTCCTTTACCTCACTCATGGTGGCCTGCCTCGGAACGCTGCTCACCGCGCTGCTGACCGCCCGCCTGCGCGGAGCGATAGGTGCCGCAGACCTGCCCACGACGGAGCTCGATGAGTACCAAATGCAGCAGCACGTCGAAGCCCGCGACGACGGCCTCAAGTTCTCCCTCGCAGCACTCGTCATCTTGCTGCCAGTGACTGGCCTTATCGCCTGGGGTGCCCGAACCATGCCCATCATGGACGGCATGTTCGTGTCCCAGCTCTACCTCAAGATCATCCTGCTGCTCATGGTGTGGGTGCCGTTCTCGGTGGCCCGTTCCCTGGCGGGAAAGATGAACCGCGACGAGCTCATCTCAAAGGAATAAACCTCTTAGCGGAAATCCCGCGAACCGCGCGAAAGGGCCTCGCCGAAGGCCAGCGGCTCCAGCTGGTCCGCAGCAACGGTGACCGCGCCGGAGGCATTCTGCACGATGCCGCGCACGATGAGCGCGGGCGCTGTCCGCGCGGTGACTTTATCCCGAGCCCACAGGCCGGGCGTAACCATCACGTTCATCAACCCGGTCTCATCCTCCAAACCAAAGAAGACCACCCCGCCCGCTGTCTGCGGGCGCTGGCGGTGCGTGACCACCCCGGCGATGCGCACGCGGGTGCCATCCTCCACGGCCGGCAAATCCGCCACCGATAGGATGCCGCGGGCCTGCAACTCCCCGCGGACCTGCTCCATCGGCTGCTGGTTGTGGGTCACGCCGGTGCTCGCCACGTCCGCCGCCATGAGCTCAAAAGCGCTCATACCTGGCAAGGACGGCGCCTCAATCGCAGACAGCCCCGGCAGCATCCCCGCCCGTTCCGTTGCGGCCACGCCCGCCTGCCACAGCGCTTGGCGGCGGTCCACCCCAAAGACATCCAAGGCCCCCACCACCGCGAGGGCCTCCACGTGATCGACGGTGAGGTCGGCGCGGCGGGAGAGATCGGGGACGTCGCCAAACGGCGCGGCCGCCTCAATGCGATCGGCGGCCTTGTTCCCCAATCCCTTGATGAGGTTAAGCCCCAGGCGGATGCGCGCTTGACCGTCCGCGCCCACCACCACGCGCGCCTCGCGGCCCGACTCGTTGACGCTGACCGGCAGCACCTCCACGCCGTGGCGGCGGGCGTCCTGAATAAGCGACTGCGGCGAGTAGAAACCCATCGGCTGCGCGCGCAACAAGCCAACGCAAAACTGCGCCGGGTAATAGCGCTTAAACCACGCCGAAAAGTACACCAAGGAGGCGAAAGACTGCGAGTGGGACTCCGGGAATCCGTAGGCGGCGAAGGCCACGATCTTGGCCCACAACTTGTCCGCCACTTCCCCGACGATCCCGTTGGTCTCCTCCAAGCCCTCATAAAAGCGTTGCTTGAGCGCCGCCATCTTGGCCGGCGAGCGCTTCGACCCCATCGCGCGCCGCAAGTCATCCGCCTCCGCGCCGCTGAACCCGGCGGCATCGACCGCAATCTGCATGAGCTGCTCCTGAAAAAGCGGAATCCCCAGCGTCTTGCCCAGGGACTTCTCCAACACCGGGTGGTCATAGGTCACCGGCTCCTTGCCATCGCGGCGACGCAGGTAAGGGTGCACTGACCCGCCCTGGATGGGGCCCGGCCGGATGAGCGCGACCTCCACCACGAGGTCGAAGAAGACCCGCGGCTTGAGCCTCGGCAGAGTGCTCAGCTGCGCGCGCGATTCCACCTGGAACACGCCCACCGCATCCGCGCGGCAGAGCATGTCATAGACTTCCGGGTCAGCCAGGTCCAGCTCCCACAGGTTGACCACCCTGCCGGTGCTTTCCTCCACCAAATCCATCATGTGGTGCAGGGCTTCGAGCATGCCCAGGCCCAGCAGGTCGAACTTCACCAGCCCGGCCGCGGCGCAATCATCCTTATCCCACTGCAGCACCGAGCGGTTTTCCATGCGCGCCCATTCCACGGGCACGACATCCGCAATTGGCCGGTCGCACAGCACCATGCCGCCGGAGTGAATGCCCAGGTGCCGCGGCTGCCCCAGGAACTGCTCGGCCAAGGATTCGACGTCCGAAGGCGCGGGCGCAATCCCCTTCGACCAGGCATCGGCCGAACCCTGCGGATAGCCCAACGCGCGGGCCGCATCCCGCAGCGCACCTTTGCGCCGATACGTAATCACGTTCGCCACCTGCGCGGCGCGCTCGCGGCCGTGCTTGGCGTAGACGTACTGGATAACCTCCTCGCGCCGCCCCGATTCAATATCGATGTCGATATCCGGCGGGCCATCGCGGTCCGGGGAGAGGAAGCGCTCAAAGAGCAGGCCCGCGGAAATCGGCTCCGCATTCGTAATCCCCAGCGCGAAACACACCGCCGAATTCGCCGCCGATCCGCGCCCTTGGCACAGGATGTTCTCCCGTTTACAAAAGTCCACGAGATCACACACGATGAGGAAGTAGCCGGGAAAGCCCAGCTGCTTAACGACGCCCAGCTCATACCGCATCTGCTCCCACGCCCGCTCCCGAAGCTCCTCGGGGCGCGTGGCATAGCGCGCTGCCGCGCGCTCGAAGGTGAGGTGTTCTAGCCAAGACATCTCGGTATGGCCTTCCGGCACGTCGAAATCAGGCAGGTTTGGGGCCAGCGCCTCCCAGGTGAAGCTGCATTCCTCAAGGACGCGGACGGTTTCCGCGATGAGCTCGGGGCGCTCAGGCAGCAAGCGCGCCATCTGTTCCCCGGAGCGCAGCCAGGACGAGCCCATGGGGTGGGAGTTGGGGGAGGCGTCGACAAGCGCGAGGCGTCTAGACAAGGCTTCTTTCGCGCCGGCCAGCCGCGCGTGTTGCCGCGTGGCGGCAGCTGGGCGGGTAGAAGCGATGGCGCGCGGAACCGGCAAGGAATCCAGCAGTAGGTGGTGGTCCGCGTCCTCCGGAAGCTGGGTACAGGCATACTCCAGAACCATGCTGTCTATTTTTATTCCATCGACCAGAAGATCGAAATGCTCCGCCCACTCCCAGCCCACCAAGAACAGGCATTCATCCTGTAGCTGCGCGGCAATCTCCACCAGGGGAGGATAAGACACGGCCCCCTTCTCCCCCGCCTCCATGTGGGCGCGGGCGATGAGCCGAGATAGGCGCCGATAGCCCTCCGGGGTGCGCGCCAAGACCGTCAGCGGGGCCGGGGCGAGACTAAGCTCCGCACCAAAGACGGCGGGCAGACCCACCTTGGCAGCAGCCTCCGCAAATTTCATGAGGCCATAGAATCCATCCCTATCTACCAGCGCAATCCCCCGCAGGCCCAGCTCGACGGCGCGCGCCACGAGCTCCTCCGGCTCGGAGGCGCCATGAAGGAAGCTATATGAGCTCACCGCATGCAGCTCCGCGAAGGGCACGGCGGAATGCCCAGCCTTCGGCTCCTCTGCCGCCCCCGGAAGGTGGTCCACCGGCACCGGGACGGGCCCTGGGCGGCCAGAGAGAATCCTCTCCACCCGGGACCACGGCAGTGCCTCACCCCCATTGAATCTCATAGCCCCACACACTATATTCGAACATGTATTCCAGTCAAGGTTTTCATTGAACAAATACTCGGATAGACAAAGCGGTTCAATCGTTGCTAGTTTTTCGTGCAGTGCATACTCCTGCGGTGATACGACTTGCCGCACAAACCAAGAAGGGACACTAGGAACCCACTATGAGCATCCGTCGCGTACTTGCTGCCACCTCGGCAGCCGTCATCGCTGCAACTGGCCTGGTTGCTTGCTCCTCGGACTCCGCCGAGTCCGAGAACTCCGGTGAGGCCATTACCAAGGACTCCACCATCACCATCGGCACCACCGACGCCAACATGGAAGAGTGGGCCGTATTCCAGGACCTGGCCAAGGAGGCCGGCTTCGATGTCAAGCTGGAAAACTTCGCCGACTACAACACCCCGAACCAGGCTCTGGACCAGGGCAAGCTGACGACCAACAAGTTCCAGCACCTGAAGTTCCTGGCTGAATACAACAAGGGCAACGGCACCGACCTCGTCCCGCTGGCAGCTACCGAGATCTACCCGCTGGCCATCTACTGGAAGGACCACAAGGACCTCGCTGACGTCGAGGGCCAGGAAGTCGCCATCCCGAACGACTCCACCAACCAGGGCCGCGCCATCGGCCTGCTGGTCCAGGAAGGCCTGGTCACCCTCAAGGAGGGCAGCCCGCTGACCCCGACCCCGCTGGACATCGATGAGAAGAAGTCCAAGGTCAAGGTCACCCCGGTGGACGCTGCCCAGACCCCGGCCGCCTACGGCGAGGGCAAGCCTGCCGTTATCAACAACTCCTTCCTCGAGCGCGCCGGCATTGACCCGCAGTCTGCCGTCGCTCAGGATGACCCGGACTCCACCGAGGCCGAGCCTTACATCAACGTCTGGGCCGTGCGTGCCGACGACGCCGATAACGAAACCCTCCACGAGCTGGCCAAGCTGTGGAAGGACCAGAAGGTCACCGACGCCGTTCTGAAGTCCTCCGGCGACACCGCCGTGGCCGTGGACCGCTCCCAGGAGGAGCTCCAGGAGATTCTGGACCGCCTCGAGGAGCAGGTCTAGAACCTATTCTGGTTCCATTTGTCCCCCGCGTTCACGCGACATTGCGTGGCCGGGGGATTTGGCCGTTTAGTTTCTCCGCCCCTCGCCCAACCTTCCCGCAAACTTCCACAAGGACATTCACGTGACTGAACACACTGGCGCCCGCCAGGGCACCCGGATTGAATTCCGCAACATCACCAAAGTCTTTAAAAACAAGAAAACCACCACCACCGCACTCGATAATGTCTCCCTGACCGTCGAGCCCGGCGAGATCATCGGCATCATCGGCTTCTCCGGCGCGGGCAAGTCCACGCTGGTGCGCATGATCAACGGCCTCGATAAGCCGACCTCAGGGCAGCTGCTTCTCGACGGCACCGATGTCGTCCCCCTGCCCGAGTCCAAGCTACGCGGCATCCGCCGCAACATCGGCATGATCTTCCAGCAGTTCAACCTCATGTCCTCCCGCACCGCGGCGGGCAACATTGAGTACCCGCTGAAGCTGCAGGGCGTCGAGAAGCAAGAGCGTAAGCAGCGCGTCCAGGAACTGCTGGAATTCGTCGGCCTGGCGGACAAGGGCGATAACTACCCGGAGCAGCTCTCCGGCGGCCAGAAGCAGCGTGTCGGTATCGCCCGCGCCCTGGCGAATAACCCTTCCCTGCTGCTGGCGGATGAAGCCACCTCAGCGCTCGACCCCACCACCACCCATGAGGTTCTTGACCTGCTGCGCAAGGTCAACCGCGATCTCGGCATTACCATCGTGGTCATTACCCACGAGATGGACGTCGTGCGCTCCATCGCAGACAAGGTCGCCGTCATGGAAGGCGGCCACGTTATTGAGTCCGGCAGCGTCTATGAGGTCTTCTCCAATCCCCGAACCAAGGTGGCGGAGAAATTCGTGGCCACCTCGCTGCGCAACACCCCGGACGTCGTCGAGGCCGATGACCTCTTGGCCCACGAGGGCCGCCTGTTCACCATCAACCTGACGGAGAAGTCCGGCTTCTTCGATGCCGCGGGCAAACTCGCGGACGAGGGCGTGTCCATCGCCGTGGTCCACGGCGGTATCACCACCTTGCAAAAGCACTCCTTTGGCAAGATAACCGTCCGCCTCAACGGCCCGGACGCAGCCATCGAAGACTTCTACGCACACATGCAACGCACCACCGAGATTGAGGAGATCCAACGATGAACGTCACCTACCTCGCGCAGGCCAATTGGGACCGACTGGGCAGTACGCTTGTCGACGCCATCAAGGACACCCTCATCATGGTCGCCACGACCCTGGTGCTTGCGGGCATCATCGGCCTCGTGCTGGGCATCCTGCTCTACACCACGCGCCCGGGCGGCATCCTGCAGAACAAGCCCATTCACTTCGTCATCAACATTCTGGTGAACTTCATTCGCCCGATCCCGTTCATCATCCTGCTGGCCTTTGTCCAGCCGCTGACGGTGGCGGTGCTGGGAAGCTCCATCGGCCGTGAACCGGCCACGTTCGTCATGGTCATTGCGGCTACCTTCGCGGTGGCACGCATCGTGGAGCAGAACCTCGTAGCGCTGGATCCGGGCGTGATTGAGGCGGCCCGCGCGATGGGCGCTTCGCCGTGGAAGATCATCACCACGGTCATCATTCCGGAGGCACTGGGCCCGCTGGTGCTGGGCTACACCTTCCTGTTCATCGGCATCGTCGATATGTCCGCGATGGCCGGCTACGTCGGCGGCGGCGGTCTGGGTGACTTCGCCATCGTCTACGGTTACCGCGCCTTCGAGTGGGAGGTCACCGTGGTGGCTACCCTCATCATCATCGTGCTGGTGCAGGCAGCGCAGTTCTTCGGCAACTGGCTTTCGGCCAAGATTATGCGCCGCTAACCGCGCCAACCCCTATCTATACGCTGCGCTTTTCGACGCGACGCGCGACGTAGATTCGAGAGGTCTTCGGTTTGTCTCCGCAGGAGGAGACAACACCGGAGGCCTCTTTTTCTTCCAGCTCCACGTCCCATGCGCGGCCGTCGCGGTGTCGCACAGCGGCAGTACCTGCCGCTGCGGTATCTGTCGCGTCGACGGTGAGATCGCCGTAGTGGAGGGTCTCGGAGGCGTCGAGAAGCTGGCGTGCCACCGCGAGCTCCGCTACCTGGCCCCGGGGCGTGGTGAGGCCGGAACCACGGTTGGCGGGGTAGAAATACTCGCCGTGCAGCGCCTTGCCCACGAGTTCACGGCCGGCCTCCACGTTGAGGCGGCCAAAGGAATATCCCCAGGGCATCAACAGCACTGACGGCGCGAAACGGTGCCCCTTGGTGTGAGAGGTTTCCCACACGGTCTCCTCAAATTCGCACGCCAGGGAGGCGGCAAGCGGGCGGCCCTTGATTGCACAGCAGGCATCGCGCTTGGCGTGGGTGCACACGAGCACCAGCGGCAGGCACGTGCCAGTGGGGTGCTCCAGATCCAAATCGAGGATGTCCTCCGGGCCGTTGAGGACATAATCCTGTACCAACCCCTCGCGTGCCCACACGACGAAACAGCGGAAGTGCCCCGCCCCCCGTTCATGCCCGGCGCGCCCGGGGCGGCGAATGAGTTGCAGGCCCGCCACGCCTTTGAGCTTGGCCTTGAGCTTCGCAGTCAAGCCGGGGTCAAAGGTACGTCCGTCAAGCACGTCGCGAGACCACGCCGTGGGCCACTCAAAAAGGACGTACACAGATTCTTGTTTTGCGGTACCGGCCAGGGGCTCGACCTGGACGTCGGAGCAGAAGGTCATGGCGCCATCTTAACTGGCATCACTTTCTTCACAACAATGTGGTTACGATGCCTAGCTCGATGCATATAATTCCCCGTAGTGCCACTACGCTCGAAACCATGCCGAAACACAGTCTCTTGCGCACAGCCGCCCCAGTGGCCGCACTCGTTGTCTCGGGTGCGCTCGCGCTTCAGGGATGCGCTCCGTCTTCCTCCCCGGACGGCAGCCCCGACGGCCCCACGAAGACTCTCGACGCCACCCTGTCCGGCGCCTCCACCTCCACGGCTACCGTTACTCCCACTGCCCCCTCCCCCGCCGCACCGGCTGGGCTGACCCCGCTAGGCGACGCCAACATGGAGATGAAAACCCTCCGCCCACCGGCCCCCTCGGAGCTGGTGGTGACCGATGTCCGCGTGGGCAAGCACGAAGGTTTTGACCGCGTGGTCTTCGAGTTTGTCGGGGACGGTTCACCGGGCTGGTTCATCGATTACACCGATGCCCCCGCCCAGCAGGGCTCCGGCAACCCGATTGCTTACAAAGGTTCCACCGCGCTCGACGTCAGCATCGACGGCACCGCTTATCCCTTCCAGCTCGACATGGAAGACCCGAACATCGGCACTGTAAAGGGCGCCGGCGGGCTGGTGACCCAGGTGGTCAACGGCGGCACCTTCGAAGCCCGCTCGCAGTTCGTTATCGGGCTTGATGAGCGCCACCCATACTCGGTCCAGGTGCTCAGGGGGCCGACGCGCCTGGTCATCGACATCTTAAATTAAGCCGTTCAGGCATAGGTTGCCTCCACCGACCAGCGCCCGCCTGCCCACACGAGGAGCCAGGCGCGCTGGCCTTTGTCGTTTTCCCCGACGACTTGCAGGCGCGCGCAGCGTTGCGCCGCACCCGCCTCCCACCACCCGGTATCCACGGGCCACGGGCCGGCCCACCCAGTCACCCGGTAGCGGTGCTGGCCCCACCCCAGGCCTGCTGGCTCCCCGGAAAGGAGGGCCTCGGCGGTGACGATGATGTCCTTCGAGGAGACGTCGATAAGCCGAATCCTCGCAGCCGGGTGCGCCAGGCTCGCCGGAAGCGGCGCCGGGATGCGCCCCGGCCACGTGCCCTCCGGCTGCGGGTCGCGCTGCTCGCCATAAGGGACGTACTCGATGCGCTCGGCCACCCCGCGCCCGGCCGCCGGGCGGGGCTGCAGCACGCGGTCCACCCCCAGCTGGGATTGCACGCGCGCGATGACACGCTTGGCCTGCTCGGTGGATTCATCCGCGCCCCACAAAAGCCCGTCCCCCGGCGGGGCGACCTCCACCGGTTCCAACGCCAGCTTGGCGATGCCCCCTCCCTCACCCGGCGCACTCCCAGCCCGCGCAGTACTCAGCCAGCCGTCGAGCTGCCAGCGCACACGATCCGCCGTGGCGGCCTCGCTGAGCGCTTCCTGGGTACGCCAGATCCGCTCCAGGCGCTCACCGCCCTCAAACTCCGCGGCAACGCGCAGGCGCAGGCACACCATGCCGGCCTCCTCGAGAGCCGCGTGGAGGCGAGCCGCCAGCTGACGCGCGGCGAAGGCCGCGGCATCCACGCGCTCCAAGGGCTCCTCGAAGCCCTGCTCCACGCCCAGGTCAGGGCGCGCGAATTCCGGCGCCACGCGCCGATCCGGTGCGGCCGCGGCCACCGCGTGGCACCGCCGCCCGGCCTCGCCGAAACGGGTGGTGACTTGGCGCAGCGGCAGGCTCGCCAGCTCCCCTAACGTGCGCACGCCCAACTGCTCTAAGGAATGCACCACGTCCGCCGCGCACCCCAGCGCCACCTCCGCGGCCAATACCCCCACCGGCTGCTGAGCCAGAAAGTCGCGCGAGCCGCCTGCCGGGACTACCGCGCCCAGGTTGCGGTGGCGGGCGGCAATCAGCGCGGTGGCAATCTCGTCCGCGACGCCGACAGTGGCGTCGAGGTGGGATCTGGAGGTGGCGTCGACAAGCATCTCCACCGCCTTCGCCTCACTGCCGTGGAAACGCCCGGCCGCGCCCGCGTCCACGATGACCAGCCCAGGGCGCAGCACCTCCACCGACGAAGCCACCGCGTCCATGCCCGCGGCAATCTCCGCGAACACCACCCCGTCCCGGTCCGGGTTGGCCTCCTCCACGCGCAGCTCCGGCAGGACGGCTTGGGCTTGGCGCACGCGCATCCCGCGGCGCACCCCCGCCCGGCGCGCCGCCGCGTTGCACACCGCCACGCGGTGCTGGGCGGCGATGACACACGCCGCCCTCTCGGCATCCTGCAGCGCCTGGATGGGCCAATCCGGGAACCACAGCGCCGCGACCCTCACACTGCCTCCAAGTGCGGGCGCGTGTCTGGTCGCTGCCCGCACGTGAGCACTCCACGCCGCGGGCGCATGCTTGCCGACGCCACCCGCACCCCTATATCAACCCCCCGAATCCGCCCGCTGCCCCGGCCCAAGCCACGCACTGCGACGACCTCCGCGCCGATCTCCACGGCCGTGCCCGGCAGCCGGGTCCCCACGGTGAGCAGGGCCGCCTGCCCTGCCCGCACCTTCGCCAGCACGGGGCGCGCCCGGGTGGGGCTCAGCGCACCTGTCCCCTTGTGCACGACGAGGTCCAGCCCCTCACACAGCACGCTAGTTACCGCCCAGGGCTCCGCGCCCGGGTCGGGCACCGTGATGACCCGGGAGACATCACCATCCTCGGCCACTTGTGCGAGTGATAGATCCGGCCAGCCCACTACCCCGATGTGTCCGCCCACCGCGCTAACATGAGTTATCAGCTCCACCACGAGCGCGGCGCATTCCGCGCAGGCGGTTGCCCGTTTACGCGGCAGACCACCACCCGGGAGCAGCTCAGATAACTTTTCAGGGACGCCAAGAAGTTCCGCGTCCGGCTGCACCTGCACCGAATCATCCGGGGTTTCCAGGCGTTGAATCTGGGCGCGTAGAACCGCAATCTGGTCGGCCCGTGAGCCGCCCGCTACGCGAACACCTGTTTGATTCATGGCTCCTATTATGAACCTCTCCCCGGACACGCGCAATTGCGCTGGTAGCGTTAGGCGCCATGAATCCCCTCCGCGCGCACACCACCCCAATCCCCACTCCGCCGTGGGTACGCCTCGGCGCCTCGCTGCTGGCTGGTGCCGCCGTGGCGGCAGGCACCAGCCGCATCCACTTCGGGCTCGCCATGGGGCTCAGCCTGCTTCTCCTCATCGCCGCCTGCGCGCTCGTATTCCTGCACCCCTACCGCGCGGACCTGCGCGATTATGCCCAGCGCCACAACGTCACCATGCTGCCCAACGCCGCGCAGCTTATTCCCCTCATGGTGCTGTGGTTGATGGTTATGCTCTCCCCGCTCCTCGCACTACCTGCCTGGGGCAGCGCGCTGGTGTGGGCGCTCGTCGCGGGCGCGGCCTTCCTGCTCTTTCCCCACGTCGACGGCTCCCGCAAGCTCGCCTACGCTCCCCCTGCCTAGGCTGCGACTTAAGCCAAGTCGCGCGAGGTGGCCCAGCGCGTGAGCTGGTGGCGGTTGGACTGCTGGGTCTTGCGCAAAATATTGGAGGCGTGCGTTTCCACCGTCTTAACCGAGATGAACAGCTGCTTGCCAATCTCGCGGTACGTATAGCCGCGCGCGAGCAGCCTCAAGACCTCCAACTCGCGGCGCGTGAGCGCATCCACCGCCGGGTCTTGCCCCTCCTCCGGCTCCGGTGCGGGCGATCCGGAGGCAAAAGCGTCAAGGACAAAGCCCGCCAGGCGCGGCGAAAAGTATGCGTCCCCGCTATGCACCTGCACCACCGCCTCGGCCAGGTCCGGGCCGGAAATATTCTTCGTCACGTAGCCGCGCGCGCCCGCCCGAATCAGCGCAATCACATCCTCCGCCGCATCCGACACGCTCAGCGCCAAAAACACCGGCCGCGCCGGCTGATTAGCCGTCGCGTTAATAACGGCGAGGCCACCGCCGTCGGGCATGTGGACATCGAGAAGCACCACGTCCGGGGAGGTACGCGCAATGCCCTCCAACGCCTCCGCGACGGTGCCCGCATCGCCCACGATCTCAATCTCCGGGGCCGCCGCCAGCTCGGCGCGCACGCCCGCGCGGAAGACGGAATGATCATCAACCAAAAAGACCTTCACCATGCTCATAACGCTACCGCCAGCTCTACCTCGGTGCCCTCCCCCGGGGTCGAGGAAATCCGCACGCGCCCACCAGTTCCCTCTACGCGCGCGCGAATACTGTCACGAATCCCGTGCCTATCAGCGGGAATAGCATCCACGTCGAAACCCACCCCGCGATCACGCACAAAGATACTCAGCTCGCCCGCCAACAACTCCGCGTAGACATCCACCGCGTCCACGCCCGCGTGCTTGCCGGCATTGACCATAGCCTCGCGCGCCGCCTGAATAAGCAACTTCGCAGCCTCCGTCAGCTCCGCATCCTCACCCACCGTCACAGCGGATACCCGCATGTCGAAGAGGTCTTCCACCTCCCCGCACGCCGCTTCGAGGGCGCCGAAGCAGGTGGTGGGGGCGGCGGAGGGGGCGTCGAAAAGCCAGGCGCGCAGCTCGCGTTCTTGGGCGCGCGCCAAACGCGTCACCTCACGCGAATCCCCCGCCCGCTTCTGAATCAGCGCCAGCGTCTGCAGCACCGAATCGTGCAGGCGGGCGGCAATCTCGGCGCGCTCCTCCGAGACCGCCTTGGCCGCCTGCTCCTGCGACAGCGAGCGCCAGAGCTTCAGCACCAGCGGCACCACCAACGCGCCAAAGCCCACCAGCGTCAGCGCCGTGGCCAGGATCGCCGAGCCGGATCCGCTCTCCCACGTCACCGCCGCCACCACGACGCCACCGATGACCAGGACGGCACCAGCCGCCACAGCAACCAGGCCCACCGGCGTGTTCAGCCCGCGGTCATACGCCAACCACGCCAGCACCGCGCCGATGGCCACCACCGCTAACGGCACCGCCACGCTTAGCGACGCCCCCGAAACCCCCAACACACCCACCGCACTACCCGCCAGCGCCAGGAACACCAGCACGAGGGAGAGGGGGCTGCGGCGGGTGGAGGGGGCGTCGTCAAGCGCGGGCGTGAAGATCCACAGCCCGGCATAGGCCATCGCCCCCACCCCGCCCAGCAGGGTCAACGCGGTCAAGGCGATGCGCGCGGAGAGCGCCGAAACCCCCAGATTCTGTGCCAACCCCGCTGCCACGCCGGCCACCACGCGGCCAGATTGGGGGCGTGACATCACGGGATAAGGCGCCGCGTTCTCGGCGGGGACATAGGGCGAAGTCATACTAGACATAGTCCCACGCACCATCCCTCCGGCACATCGGGGACAACCCTGAGGTCTAAAAATCAGGGCGATTACCGATACCGCCGCGAAGCCCCGCGCGGCACCATAAAAGTATGACGAAGAACAGCACTTTCAACCAGATGTGGACAACCCGCCCCGTCCGCCTTCCCAAGAAGCAGGGCGGCGACGCCCAGCTCGCCGGTGTCTGCGAAGGCATCGCGGTGCGCTACCAGCTCGATCCTACGATTGTGCGCGTGGCCTTCGTGGTCGCAGCACTCGCTTTCGGCGGGGGCATCGCCGCCTACCTCGCCGCGTGGGCGCTCATGCCGCGCTACGGATCGCCCTACTGCCCGCTCGATGCGGCCTTGGGCAAGGATGGCGTCAAGGAGGAGCAAGAGCTCGGCTGGATCCTGATTGTCGGCGTCCTTCTGACGTTTAGCTCCGGCCCACTGTTCTTGAGCGGACAATTCCTCGCCGGCCTTCCGCCCGCTGCACTGACCTTCGGCCTGTTAGCGCTGGCGTGGTACGCCCTTCACCAACGCGAGCCGCTACCACCCAGCGGGCTACTAGCTGCCGAGCAGCCGGTGCGCGAGGAACCTGTCAACCTCAACCCTTATACCCCGGCAGACGGCCACCCCTTCCCGCCAGGGCGCACGACCCCGCCGTCCTGGGATCCGCTCGGTGTGGTGCCCGATGCCTGGGACCTGCCGGAGCCGGGCCCGCGGGAGGAACCGACAAAGAAGCGCGGTTCGCAGTGGGTCGAGGGCGCGATTGCTCTCGGTGCCGTGGGCGCCGCCCTGACGATTGCCTTCCTTGGAGTCACCTTCGCCTCCGAGGCCGACGAGTCCGGCTTCAGCGCCCACTTCAACGTCGGTGAGCAAGACATCGCGCCCACCCATGAAGATGAACTCGAGGACTACTACGACCTGGGCATCGGCGAATCGACGGTGGACTTCAGCCAGCTCCACGACCTCACAACCAAGCACGACGTCACCATCGACGCCGGCATCGGCGCCGTCGAGGTCATCCTCCCGAAGGACGTCCCTGTCTCGCTGACCTGTGATGACGGCCTGGGTGAGAGCAACTGCACCGAACGCCAGGACCCTGACGCGCTGCTGAACATTCACATCGACGCAGGCATCGGCGAAATCACCGTCACCGGCTAAACTGGCCACCCATGATTCACTTCGGCAACGACTACCATCGCTCCGCCCACCCCCGCGTCCTTGATGCCATCGCAGGGGCGGGCGGGGCTTATACCGGCTATGGCGCCGACGAGCTGTGTGCCACGGCCGCTGAGCGCATCCGCACTGCCTGCCAGGCGCCGAACGCTGAGGTGCATTTCATGGTTGGTGGAACGCAGGCCAACGCCACCATCATCGCCCACCGGCTGCGCCCCTGGGAAGGCGTTATCGCGGCGGATAGCGGGCACATCGCCACCCATGAGACGGGAGCCATCGAGCACACCGGGCACAAGGTCATCACGCTGCCGAACCAGCTAGGAAAGATCACCGCCGCGCAGGTTCGCGCGTGCATGGAGGAATACCGCGCCTCCGGGGTGGAGGAACACATGCCGGAGCCCGCACTGGTCTACATCACGCAGCCCACCGAGTTTGGCACCGCCTACTCCCGCGCCGAACTCGTGGCCCTGCGAGAGGTCTGCGACGAGTACGAGTTGGACCTGTTTGTCGACGGCGCCCGCCTCGGCTACGGCCTGTCCGCTGCGGATATCACCCTGCCGGACCTGGCCGCGCTTGTCGATGTCTTCACCATCGGCGGCACCAAATGCGGCGCACTCTTCGGCGAGGCCATCGTCTTCCCCGCAGGCGCGCCGCGCTTTCGCAATGCAATGAAGCAAAACGGCGGCCTGCTGGCCAAGGGCTGGTTGCTCGGCGCGCAATTCGACGCCCTTTTCAGCGCCCCCGCTCCTGAATCCGCCGATGTGCTCCCCGGAACCAACGCTTCCTACGCAGACGCTAGCGCAACTACCCCAGACACTGAGGCACATAACGCAGCAGCAACCACCCTCTACGAATACATCTGCGCTCGCGCCAATGCCCAGGCCCAGCGCATCGCCGAGGCATTCCGCACCACAGGCATCGACATGCTCTTTGTCTCCCCCACCAACCAGCAATTCGCGCTGTTAACCCGCGAAGAGGAAGAGAAGCTCTCGCAGGACTTCGTGTGCCAGTTCTTCGAAGAACACGAAGGCCTGCGCGTGGTGCGGTTCTGTACGGCGTGGTCGACGGAAGAGGGGGACGTCGATAAGCTCTGCGCTGCGATTTCCGCGCTCAAGTAGCGAGGTTGCCCAACCTGGTTTAGGCTGTGAGCTATGCAACTGGGGGGTTACATTCAAGCACTAGCGCGCGGGCTGGACGTGGTCGAGCAATGCGCCGGTGTTTCGCGCGCGCAGCTGGTTGAGATGGGTGCGCGGCCGGACTTCGCGGAGAAGCTCCTGGGGCTGCACGCGGTGTATTTCGGGGACACGATGTTCCGCTCCCGGCAGCGCAAAGCGCGCCGCACGGGCCACGACGTGTTCACGCTCCTCGATATCGAGCGCTATTGTTCCAAGCTCAAGGCCCGCAAGGCGTGGGAGCTGCGCCAACTGCTGGCCGCTACCCCGCGGGAGAAAATCCCCATGGTGGCGAAGGCAAAACTCAAAGAGTGGCACCCGCCCAAGGACCCAGCGCCGGGCGTGCGGGTGACGCGGCGCGCGGGCCGCAACCACACGCTGAGCATTACGGATTCCTCGCTCAATATTTCCAAGCTGCTGGCCGTGTTGAAGACCACCGACAAGGACTTGCTCACCGCGGCGCATACCGTGTTCCGCGGCGGGGGCGGCTCGGGCCAGAAGCTGCAGTCCAACGTCATCGTGCGCTTGGATGAGCTGGACCGCATCGTGGATGGCGATGGTGAGGAGATTGAGCTGCAGCTGACCAATGGGGCCACGATGACGGGTGCGGAGTTCGTGCGCGAAAAGCTTGCCGACGTCGGCCTCATCACCCTCGTCCACCCCCATCACGGCCCCGTGAACCTGTACATGGCGAGCCGTTTCGCCAACACCAAGCAGCGCCTCGCGCTGTCTGCAGAGCACCCGACGTGCGCCTGGCCCGGGTGCAACGCGCCTGCCGACGACTCCCAGATCCACCACCTCACCCGCTTCCAAGACGGCGGGCCGACAAACATGGCCAATATGGTGCCGCTGTGCGCGTATCACAACGCGGTCAACGACGATGATCCGGAAAAGCCCACCGACCGCGGGCACCTCG